>FSSH01001374.1_pt1 | contig 49611 bp, 41 predicted proteins | sample 1166101 | NCBI WGS metagenome assembly FSSH01 (sample SAMEA32972668, study PRJEB13176) | freshwater metagenome | biome: Drinking water system; feature: Biomass in drinking water that filtered by 0.45 um membrane; material: drinking water | place: USA | collected 2012-12-20 | depth 0 m | reverse complement strand
TCTCTGCTAGTCTAGAGCCTAAATAAAATCATGCCCCTGTTAAGAAAGCTCCAAATTTATCTTCCAGTTATTAAAAAATTGCCAGCGCTTGGGTGTATGAATTTTGGTCCTATGTTGTTGCTAGCGCTGACATATGCCTTACTAGCTAAAATAATAATAGAAAATTTTGCTGCTTATGGAAATTTTTCTCCAATCTGGCCACCAAGTGGTTTGGCTTTGGCAGCTTTGCTCGTTGGTGGTCAGAGACTTTGGCCTGGCATTGCATTGGGGGTTTTTTTAGCTAATTACTTGGCAGGTAAATCTATAGAATCAAATTTAATTTTTGTTATTGGCAATACGCTCGAACCTCTGATAGCCATTCGGTTTCTTAAGCATAATTCTAATTATGAAAATATCATAAAACTTAAAAATTCTGGTGACTATTCATGGCTTGCCTTATCGGCCATCTTGTCGGTCTCGATTGGCACTATGCTATGTATCATAGGGCTATCATTAATCAACGAATTGAGCTCTCCAGTGCTAACTCCCAGCTTATTAGTCTGGTGGATAGCAAACTTGCTCGGGATAGCAATATTTACTCCCTTCTTTTTAATTTGGAAGAAACTTCCTAAAGGATGGTTTGAAGGTTATCGTGCGATTGAAGCTCTTGCTTTTATTGGCTTAACCATTTTGGCTGGACAAATAGTCTATCTCGAATTGTTTTATCATGAACTGGGTTTTATCGCTCGAGGTTACTGGATCATGGTTTGTGCAACATGGGGAGCTATCCGGTTTGGCCGTCACGGAATTACTTTGGTTCTTACTGTTACATTTGTGCAAGCTATGATTGGAGTCGCAAATGGGATTGGTCTCTTTGGTAGGGATTTGCAAGAATCCGGATTAATCAATATGCAACTCGCATATCTTGTTGTATCGGTACTTGGTCTAATGCTTACGCTTACAATTTATGAATTAAGAAAATCTCAGGACGAAATGAGATTGGCATTACTTGTTTATCATAAAAGCAGTGAAGCAATGATGGTTACTGATGCGAATAAATTCATTATCAGTGTTAACCCAGCTTTTACTGAGGTCACTGGTTATCAATCTGCGGAAGTCATTGGAAAAACCCCAAGGATTCTAAGTGCGGGTCTCCATAGTAAAGAATTTTATCAGACTATGTGGCAGTCGATCGGTGCGACTGGCAAGTGGCAAGGTGAGATTCAAAATCGCCGCAAGAATGGTGAGTTATTTACGGAAGTGTTGAGCATCAATACGCTATATAACCTAGATGGGACTATTCAGGGATGGGTCGGCTTATTTAGTGATATTTCAGAAAAGAAGAAAAAAGAAGAATTAATTTGGAGACAAGCTAACTATGATCAGCTGACTGGATTACCAAATCGGCGAATGATATATGAACGATTAAATGAGGAGTTGAAGAAATGCCAGTATGAGAATAAGCAACTTGCGTTGATTCTTATCAATATTGATCGCTTTCGAGAGATAAACGATACCCTTGGTCATCAGTATGGAGATTTGCTTCTTAAGGAAGTTTCTCAGAGGTTGGCTACGTTTTCACAAGGAAAAGGAATGCTTGGGCGGCTAGGTGGCGATGAATTTGCCTTCATGTTTAGTAATCTGAACGAAACTAGCCTTGTGGGCTATTACGTTAATTCCATTTTAGAGCAGTTGGCAATCCCTTATCATTTAGAGAATGAAATAACCTATCTTACAGCCAGTATAGGAATTGCACTTTCTCCAACGGATGCAACTGATATAGCTACCATGCTCAAGTGTGCTAATCATGCGATGCATACTGCTAAACGTGAAGGAAGAAATTGCTTTTATCACTTCACAAACAATATGCAAGAAACTGCCAATACACGAATGCGGCTCGCAAATGATTTGCGGCATGCCGTGAAAAATGGAGAATTACTAGTTCATTATCAACCAATCATAGATTTATCTACTGGCTACATTCAAAAAGCAGAAGCTCTTGTTCGCTGGCAACATCCCAGAAGCGGGATAATTAATCCAGACAAATTTATTCCAATTGCTGAGGAAACAGGTCTTATTGTAGAAATTGGCGATTGGATTTTTCACCAAGCGGCTACGCAGGTAAAACACTGCCGTGCAACTTACAATTCGAATTTTCAGATCAGCGTCAATAAATCCCCTTTTCAATTTAGAGTAGATTCTAGTAGATGCCACTCGTGGTTCGAGCACTTAAAAAAACTTGGCCTGCCAGGGGAAAGTATAGTAATTGAAATCACTGAGAGTTCTATGATGGAAGCAACGAATAACATATATGATTATTTATTGAAGCTTCGGGATAATGGTATGCAAGTTGCACTTGATGATTTTGGAACAGGGTACTCATCCCTAGCCTACCTCAAGAAATTTGATATTGATTACATCAAAATTGACAAGTCTTTTGTGCAAAACCTTAGTTCTGACTCGGATGACTTAACTTTATGCGAAGCAATGGTTGTGATGGCTCATAAACTTAATTTAAGAGTCATTGCAGAGGGTGTAGAGACATGGGATCAATTTGCGTTATTAAAGAGCATAGGGTGTGATTTTGGACAAGGCTATTTATTCTCAAAACCGATTCCTGCCAATGAACTTAATAAATTATTTGCTGAAAATACTGCTTTTATTCCACTCAAGAAATAGGCGGGTGAATAATTTTGTGTAAATAGTCATTTAGCAGGAAACTGCTGATATATTTGGAGAAAAAATGACCACTCCCCAAAGCCCTGTCGATCGACTTAATTGATAGGTTGCTGGCCACTTACAAAATGCCAGAAGATTTAATCGGTGAGCATGGTTTTACTCAAGTAACTGACAAAGCGCTGGTTGAGCGTGCCTTGCAAGCTGAAATGATCGAGCATTTTGGTCACGATAAGTACGAAACTGTGACGAATCCCACTGGCAATCCTAGAAATGGCAAAAGTCGTAAGATACTGAAGGTGAATTTGGTGAATTGCCCATCGAGATTCCCCGTGACCGTGAAAGCAATTTCGAGCCTCAAATTATTTCCAAGATGCACAGCGGCAATCTGTCATTCGTCTCCGAACAGGGCCGCCCTCATGATATCGCACCGGCTTACGATATGACCCCGATGACCTTTGCGCCCCGCAGCGGCGGCGGGCTGCAGAGCAACCTATCCGAGGCAAGTATTTGCGCTGGTGTGGCCAACGAAACCTGGCGATATGCTGAACAACTGGCTCGTGTGTTCCTTGCGCAAATGAAAGCGAGCACAGGATTCAGCCATCGGTTCGGAGCGTGTATCGCCGCGCTTGAGAACCACATCAAAACCGCCAGTGCTAAGATTGACCGGCTAGGATGAACTTTTAGAGACCTTTGCACGGCTACGATCCTAGAGTAATCACGCAATACCCCGATCCGCTCAACTGATCCGGCATGCCGGGCCGTACTGGCAGCCAAAAAGCAACGCATGGAAGCCGAGCCGGAAATGATATGCGCCATAGAGATCGCTTATTATCAACAAGCGAAGAATTCATCGTTGCCGGAAACCTTTATCGAAGACCTGAAAAATCCGGCGATAGAAAATGAACTACAGCGCCAAATTCAACAGGCAAGAAGCCTGGATGTTTATCCCTATCCGTCTTTGCGGCTGGCGCATAACCATACCGTGTTTCTGATTACGGTCGATTATTTGGATCATCGCACTATGCTGGACTAGATAAGAGCAATCGAATCTGTGGTGGCTCACACTTGATCATAATATTGATGGATTGAATTCTATCCATTGCGAGCATTTATTCGAGTCTAGAACGGCTCACCAAGTCTGATAAACTTGGTAACTGGATTATCGAGGTGTGCTATCAAATATGGATTCATATGGTTCAGCAGCCTATGTAAATATTTTATGAGACTTTGGGTTCCATGAAATTCAACACACCGTGCTCAGTTGACTTTCACTCTCGAAAACTTACAATTTCCATAAGCGCCATTTTCCGATGAGTTCAATACAACAAGGTTTACTCATCGCCACTAGGTAGTGGCGATTAAAAACTCGGAAAGGCAACGGATGAGCGTTATTCGTTAGGTATCAACCTCACCTTTCATCTACTCAAAGACATGTATACGGAGAATAAGACATGAATCAACCGAACACTTCGACTTCTAAAAAAATCACGACAAAAACATCATTTCTCTATTTTATTGGATTAATGTCCTTATGTTCGTACTCAAATGCAAGCACCCCTTCTACGAAGGATATTGAGAAGAATCTTTCTAATTTATTTATAGAGTGCAAATACGTTAAAGTTTCGAACGTAAAAAAATTAAATGGAATGCCATCAATCGATGGTACATATTTGATTAAGGCAACCTTCGATCTAAATATCAAACCAATAGGTGAAAACGCCAAATTGTGGAAAGAATATTCTGAGAATCTTACGAGATACAATTTACTTGAACAAAAATTTAAAAATGAATCAGAAAAATTAACTGAAGCGCGAACACTAATAAAGCTTGAGTTTGAAAATAAAATGAATGCATCAACGTCGGGAGAAGAAAGAGATTCAATAATCGAATGGCAAGATGCCGAGAGAGCACGTATTGATTCAGACTACCAAACACTAGTAACGCGACGTTCCGCCAGTTTGAAAGAAGCTGACCTTACTTCATTTGACTCATCAGGGAATTATACCTTTCGCAAGCAGGGACAGATCTTTGATCGTGAGTGCCCAATCAGAAATACTCTAGGGAAAACTTTAATGCACAAGGCAGTTCCATTGTTTGATAGTGCTAGTAAGAAAGTAGAAATTCTTGGAAATGGTGGTTTAACTTCGTTTTCGTACGATTTACGAATGATCAACACGGAAAATGGATGGCAATTGAACTTTTAATCTCTGTGGGTTAATCCCCCTTTCCCTTGTAACGCAAGTTGTTTGAAAATTAGAAAATTAATACCTTGCTTTTAGTTAGGGTAATTTATTTCATCCACGTAGTTAATCAGACTACATTACACTCACTGGAGTCCGTTTTTCTGGTTTCAGTCGGACTCCAAGCAGAGCTAGATCGATCAGCTAAATGTTAGGCATATGGATTTCTCGCTACAGATATAGAGATTGCATATGCGACCCCATATTGAGTTACCTCGTGCAGTGACACGAGGGGCTTACAAATACATTTATTCTTGAAAGATGTTGTCAAAAAATAATTCGGTTTTTCGTCTCGGGTCTAGCTGCCACAGTTGAGTGGCTGTTTTTGACTGGAGGCGGGTGTTTCAATCACGCCAATTTTTATCTCACCCAAAAGAAAAATACTTCTTCAATTTATCCCAAAAACCATCGGTATCCGAATTGGCTGTCACAGTTTTATCGATCAACAAATTCTCCATGATTAACTGGTAAATTCTCGATAATTTCTCGAGATCGTCCACCGCTACGTGTTCGTTCAGTTTGTGGATCGTCGCATTGCGCGGGCCGAATTCGATGACTTGCGCGCAGATATCGGCGATAAAGCGACCGTCCGAGGTACCGCCGGAGGTGGAGAGTTGGGGTTCGATGCCGGTGACTTCGACGATGGCGGCGTGCATGGCATCGGCCAGTTCCGCCTTCGGTGTGAGAAACGGTTTACCCGACAGCTCCCATTGCAAGTCATAGTCCAAACCATGTTTACCAAGAATTTCATACACGCGGTTTTGCAGCGATTCGACCGTGCTGGCGGTCGAGAAACGGAAGTTGAATAACAGGTTCAGTGTGCCGGGGATGACGTTGGTGGCGCCGGTGCCGCCGTGAATGTTGGAAATATGCCAGGTGGTCGGCGGGAAATACTCATTGCCTTGATCCCATTCGGTTTGCGCCAATTCCGCTATCGCAGGTGCGGCCAGGTGAATCGGGTTTTTCGCCAGATGCGGGTAGGCGATATGGCCTTGGATGCCCTTGATCGTCAGATTGCCGGATAGCGAACCACGGCGGCCGTTTTTGATGGTGTCGCCCAGTGTGTCGGTACAGGTCGGTTCGCCGACGATGCAGTAATCCAGTAGTTCGCCGCGCGCTTTGAGCGCTTCGACCACTTTGACCGTGCCGTCGACGGCAATGCCTTCCTCGTCGGAGGTGATCAGCAATGCGATGGAGCCTTGATGGTTGGCATGTTGTGCAACAAAGGCTTCAATGGCGGTGATAAACGCCGCGAGCGACGATTTCATATCGGCGGCGCCGCGGCCGTACAGTTTGCCGTCGCGGATCGTGGGTACAAACGGATCGCTGTCCCATTGTTCCAGCGGGCCGGTGGGCACGACATCGGTATGTCCGGCGAGACACAGCAGCGGTGCAGTAGTGCCACGGCGCGCCCAGAGGTTGTCGACCTCGCCGAAGCACATTCTTTCGATGTGAAAACCGAGTTTTTCCAGCCGTTCGATCAGGATTTCCTGGCAGCCATCATCGGCGGGGGTGAGTGAGCGGCGGGCGATCAGTGTTTGCGCAAGCGACAGTGTGTCATCGGACATGATTTTTTCCTGAATTTAACAAGTTAAAAATTGGCGGCGGCGCGGGTGTATGAAAACCACAACAAACGCGGCATAATACTTCAGCGTTACAGTAGGGATTCAAACGATTTTCATGTAAATTTGCGACTGTAGCGCTTTGAGAAGATTGCCGGATTCTACACGCCCGATTGAAGTCTTGTACAACACCGTGTCATCGTGCAGCAAAGTTGACCGGGTTTAACTCACTACGAGGAAGATTGCCATGTTCCTGTTTCTCTTCTATGTCATCCTGTTTGTTGTTGCCGTTGCCAGCCTGATTCTGGCGATTCCTTTCCTGCGCCGCCATCTGGTCAGCAACCCGATTCTGAAAATTTTCCGCAAAATGCTGCCGCCCATCTCGCAGACGGAGCAGGAAGCATTGGATGCCGGTACGGTTTGGTGGGAAGGTGAATTATTCAGCGGCAAACCGGATTGGAAAAAGCTGCTGGCTTATCCCAAACCGCAATTGAGCGCGGAAGAACAGGCGTTTCTCGATGGCCCTGCGGAGCAATTGTGCGCCATGCTCGACGAATGGAAGATCACGCATGAGCTGAAGGATCTGCCGCCGGAAGTGTGGCAGTTCATCAAGGACAAGGGTTTCTTCGGGCTGATCATTCCCAAGCAGTACGGCGGTTACGGTTTCTCGGCGCTGGCGCATTCCGAAGTGGTGATGAAGATCGGCTCGCGCAGTGGCACGGGCGCAGTCACAGTGATGGTGCCGAATTCCTTGGGACCAGCCGAGCTGCTGCTGCATTACGGTACCGAGAAACAAAAAGAATATTATTTGCCGCGCCTGGCTAAAGGCCAAGAGGTTCCTTGCTTTGCGCTGACGTCGCCGGAAGCGGGTTCGGATGCCGGTGCGATGCCGGATTTTGGTATCGTGTGCCGCGGTGAGTACGACGGTCAAAGCGATGTGCTGGGGATGAAAGTAACCTGGGAGAAACGCTATATCACGTTGGGGCCGGTGGCGACTATTCTCGGTCTGGCGTTCAAATTGTACGATCCGGACCGCTTACTGGGCAAAGACGAAGATCTCGGTATCACGCTGGCGCTGATTCCGACCAACACACCGGGTGTCAACATCGGGCGGCGGCATTATCCGCTCAATGGCGCATTCCAGAATGGCCCGAACTGGGGCAAGGAAGTGTTCATTCCGATGGATTGGATTATCGGCGGGCAGGAAGGCGTCGGGCAAGGCTGGCGCATGTTGATGAACTGTTTGTCGGTCGGCCGCGCCATTTCATTGCCAGCCACCAGCGTGGGCGCGGCAAAATTGGCGGCGCGCACTGCCGGTGCGTACGGCCGGGTGCGCATGCAATTCAAAACGCCGATCGGTTATTTTGAAGGCATCGAGGAAGCACTGGCGCGCATCGGCGGCAATACTTACATGATGGACGCCGCGCGTGTCATGACCGCGAGCGCGGTTGATCTGGGCGAGAAACCTTCCGTCGCGTCGGCCATCGTCAAATATCATCTGACCGAACGCGGACGCCAAGCGGTTAACGATGCGATGGATATTCACGGCGGCAAGGGCATTTGCATCGGGCCGAGAAACTATCTGGGACGTACTTATCAGCAAATTCCCGTCAGTATCACCGTGGAAGGCGCCAACATTCTGACGCGCAATATGATTATTTTCGGTCAGGGTGCGATCCGCTGTCATCCGTATTTGCTGAAAGAAGTTAACGCCACGCATGATAACAATCCGGACAGCGCATCGCTGGCGTTTGATGAAGCGTTGATCGGGCACGCCAAATTCACTCTGCGCAATACGGCAAACGCTGTGGTTTATGCGCTATTCGGCAGCTATATCAAAGACAACGCGCCGGAAAATTGCGCACCGGAAACGGCCGCGTATTACCGCCAGTTGGCGCGTTATTCCGCCAGTTTTGCGTGTATCGCCGATATCGGATTGATGAAGCTGGGTGGATCGCTCAAGCGTAGGGAACGTTTGTCGGCGCGGCTGGGCGATATTCTCAGCATGCTGTATCTGTGCTCAGCAACACTGAAGCGTTTTGAAGACGATGGCCGTCCGGCTGCGGACTTGCCGTTGCTGCATTGGTCCATGCAAGATGCTTTGTATCGCTTACAGCTGGCGTTCGATGAATTTCTGACCAACTTCCCGGGACATATTGCGTTGATCTGGGCGCTGAAAGCCTTGGTCTTCCCGCTCGGGAAACGCTGCAAACCGCCCACCGATGCATTGGCGCACGAAGTGGCCAGGCTGATGATGGAACCGGGTGCGGTGCGCGACCGTTTGACTTCTGGAATCTTTGTGCCTACCGCCGATGGTGAACCGATGGCGGATCTGGAGCACGCTTTGCAATGCGTCATTCAATGCAGCGCCATCGAAGCCAAGCTGCGTGAGGCGGTGAAGCAGCACAAAATCACCGATCATGGCGACGGGCAGATTGCTCAGGCGTTGCAACTGAACATTATTAGCGCGGAAGAAGCGGGTCTCCTGAATAAGTTGAAAGATTTGCGCGGCCGGGTGGTCAAAGTGGACGATTTTCCGCCGGATTTCGGTCGCGAAACAAGAGCAGACACGGGAATTGCCGGAACAATCGGTCATGTGGCAAGCGCCGCCGGTGCGGGTGCTGCTGGTTTTGTCGCGGCGGTGAGTGCTGCGGCCGCTGCGGCCGCTGCGGCTGCCGAAGTCATGGAAAGTATTTCTTCAGACGAGGGCGGTGACGAAGAGGAGCAAGACAAGGAATAACGTGCACTGAAAACATAACGGCACTGACAGAAATCCCGGCATAAAAAGGAGCGCTATGCAAATCGAGCAAGACGGAATGACAAGCATTATTCCGGTAGAAGAAGCAAAAACACTGGATGGTCTTTTCAGGGCACGTGTGCAACGTTCACCGCAAAAGGAGGCTTATCGTTATTTCAATCCGATCAGCGAGGAATGGGCGGGCTATACCTGGGAGCAGATGAATCAATGGGTGGCGCGCTGGCAAGCCGCGTTGATGAAAGAATCGCTTGTGGCGGGCGACCGGGTTGCGGTGATGATGAAAAATTGCCCGGAATGGGTGATGTTCGAGCAGGCGGCGCTCGGTCTCGGATTGGTGGTAATTCCCTTGTACACGGATGACCGGGTTGAAAATGCGGCTTACGTCATCAACGATGCCAATGTTAAATTATTGCTGCTGGATAACTCGCATCAATGGCAGCAATTTTTGACCATCCACAATGAAATCGAGGGATTGCAACGGGTGCTCATCCTCCGGCCCTTTGAGCCAGATAGCATCGATGCTTGCGACAATGTCCGTATCGTGGCTGCGATGGATTGGCTGTCGTCGGCTCATGCCGGTGAAGTGCGGCATATCCCCAGCGATCCGCATGCGCTGGCGACGATCATTTATACCTCCGGCACATCCGGCCGCCCCAAGGGTGTGATGCTCAGTCATCACAATATCTTGAGTAACGTGGCCAGCTGTTTGCAGGTGATTCCGGTGCAACCGGATGATTTGTTACTGTCGTTTTTACCGCTGTCGCATACTTTTGAACGGACATCGGGGTATTACGTGCCGATGATGGCGGGCGCGACGATTGCGTATGCACGTTCGATTCCGCAGTTGCAGGAAGATCTGCTGACCATCCGCCCGACGTTGTTGATTTCGGTGCCGCGCATCTACGAACGGGTTTATGCGGGCATAAAGGCAAAACTAGCCGAGGGTTCTGGTTTTGCGCGCTGGTTGTTCAATTTTGCGGTGGAAACTGGGTACAGCCAGTTTGAATGCCAGCAAAGAAGGGGGTACCGGCGCTTGTCGCATGTGCTGTGGCCGATACTCGAGCGGTTGGTGGCCAGCAAAGTGCTGGGCAAGCTGGGCGGACGGTTGCGCATGGTGATGAGCGGTGGCGCGGCCTTACCGGCTGAAGTTTCGCGCATCTTCATCGGTCTTGGATTGCCGGTGCTGCAAGGCTATGGCATGACGGAGAGCAGTCCGGTGGTGTGTGCCAACCGGGTTGAGGATAACGTACCCGCCAGTGTCGGTTTGCCGATTCCCGGCGTGGAAGTCAAGCTGGGCGAGAACAATGCCCTGCTGGTTCGTGGGCCGAATGTAATGCTGGGATACTGGAATAATCCGGAAGCGACGAAAGCGGTGATTTCGCCGGATGGCTGGTTGAATACCGGCGATATCGCATCGATTGATGCGCAAGGACATGTGACCATTACCGGGCGGTTGAAAGAGATTATCGTGTTATCCACCGGTGAGAAAGTGCCGCCGGGTGATATGGAAGCGGCGATTCTGCGTGATCCGCTATTCGAGCAGGTGATGTTGATCGGCGAAGCGCGTTCCTATTTAAGTGTTCTGGCCGTATTGAATCCGGCCCGGTGGCAGGATCTTAGCGCGCATTATGGCTTGGATGATCGTCTGGATAGTGAACAGCAGAAACATCAGTTGGAGAAAATTTTGCTGGAAAAAATCACGCACCTGACGAGTGAGTTTCCGGGCTATGCCAAAATACGCCGGGTCGCCGTGACTCACGAACCGTGGAATATTGAAAACGGACTGCTGACACCCACGCTCAAATTGAAACGCACGAAGGTGCTGGAAAAATATAAGGCTGAGGTCGACAGGCTGTATACCGGGCACTGAGCATTAAGCGCGGGCGTTGCCCGATTGAATCTTCTCGAGAGAAGGAACAAGCCGATGGCAAAAGATACGAGCAAGCTGGATAAAGTGGTTATGGAAGCACGCCGGAATGCGGAAAAACGCGCACAGGGATACCGCGAACAGGCGCTCAAACTATTTCCCTGGGTGTGCGGGCGTTGCGCGCGCGCGTTCGATCATAAGAACTTACAGTTGCTGGAAGTACATCACAAAAACAGCAATCATGATGATAATCCGCCCGATGGCAGTAACTGGGAGCTCCTTTGTACTTATTGTCATGAGAATGAGCATTCCAAGTTGAAAGATTCTATAGGCCGCACGGATAGCGGACAAACTGAAAATGCCGCGACGTTCAGTCCTTTTGCCAATCTGAAAGATATGCTGAAGAATAAGCCTTGAGTCAGATTCCACTTGTTCAATTGAATTCAGATCAATGGCGGTATTCCGGGCTGATGTGCGTTGTATTAAACGAACAGGCGGTTATAATGATTTTTTTGAGCTGATAGGAGCCAGATCATGGCGAAGTTAACAGATATTAAGGGAATCGGTCCTGCCACAATCAAAGTGTTGCAAGAACGCAAAATAAAAACGGTTGAGGCGCTGGCCTCGCTGAGTTTGGAAGAGCTGCGGAAAATAACGGGTTTCAAAGGCGAGTTGCGGGCGCGTGCGGTCAGACAAGCCGCGGTGGATAGCCTGAAAGAAAAGCCAGCCAAACCGGCCGGTATGGCGGATAGCAGCGCACTGACTGTGACCAAAAAGACGGTAATCGATCAGACAGTAAGTTTGCCCAAAGCGGATAAAGCAAAAGACAAGGATAAAGGCAAAGACAAGAAAAAAACCCGGAAAGACGACAAAAAAACAGTACAAGACAAAGAAAAGAAAAAAAAGAATAAAGATAAGAAAAAAGACGGCAAGAAAAAAGATAAAAAGAAATCATAGCTCCTTAGGAAAGTGCTGCTTAATTCAACGAACGTGATGAAGTGCGAGGCGCACGGCACGCAACAACCGAGACATATCAATCTGATAGGCGAGGGAGTGAGTACCGCGCAACGAAGCAATTCGCTCGTGCAGTCAATTAATCAGCGCTTCCTTGGGTCTGATCAAACATTGCAGGCGTGCTTGATGCGCTTTTGCCGAAATGGGCAGAGTGCCGTAATCCAGCACAGCGGTTGCAGCGGTGGTCAGTAATTTACCGGAATCGTTAACAGGTGGGCGATCATGGCACAGGTGGCAGAGTAATTGATCGAGGCCGGGATTATGGCCGACGATCAGCAAGGTGTGAGCACCTGCACTGTATTGATCGATCAGCGCAATCAGGTCATTGAGCGATGCTTCGTAGATTTTGTCTTCCCACAGTACGTGCTGTTGAGAAAAATCCAACTGTTCCGCAACCAATAGGCAGGTTTGTTTTGCGCGCCGCGCAGGTGAACAGAGTATCCGGCCGATGCGGTACTGTTTCTGTTTCAACCATTGTCCCATTTGTTTTGCAGCTTTTTTGCCGCGCGCGGTCAGTGGACGGTCGAAATCGGGTCTGCTCGCATCGCTCCAGTCCGATTTGGCGTGCCGCATGATGATCAGCTGATTTTTTTGCATCGCTTGAATAGAAAACATATTCACCAACCAACATACTATCACCCTTATGGCGCCGAACATGGATGAGTCCTACGCAGCCGTGGATTTAGGTTCAAACAGTTTTCATATGATCGTGGCGAATTGGGCGGATGGCCGCTTGCAGATCATTGATCGCATGAAAGAAATGGTGCGATTGGCTTCCGGCTTGAATGACAAGCAGGAATTGTCCAGCGAATCGATGAAACAGGCGCTGGAATGCTTGCAGCGGTTCGATCAGCGCATCCGGGAAATTCCGCATGTGAATGTGCGTGCCGTCGGTACCAATACGCTGCGCCAAGCCCGCAATGGCGGCGATTTTTTGCTGCATGCGCATCGCGCATTGGGGCATCCGATTGAGATTATTGCCGGGCGTGAAGAAGCACGGCTGATCTATTCCGGGGTGGCGCATACGTTGTACGATGAGGTCAATAAGCGGCTGGTGATCGACATCGGCGGCGGCAGCACGGAGCTGATCATCGGCCGGGGGTATGACACGTACCAGACGGAAAGCTTGTATATGGGTTGCGTCAATATGGAGCAGCGGTTTTTTGACGACGGTAAGATAAAAGCCAAAAAAATGCGCAAGGCCATCTTGTTTGCAATGCAGGAACTGGAGTCGCTGGAAACGGCGTATAAGAAAACAGGCTGGGATTATGCCTTGGGTTCTTCCGGCACCATCATTGCCATACGCGATGTGGTGCAAGCGCAAGGCTGGTGCGATTCCGGCATCACAGCACCCGCGCTGACGCAATTGATGGACGAGTTGGTTGCGATCGGTGACAGTGCGTTCATTAATTTTCCGGGTTTATCGGAACGCAGAAAGCCGGTTTTTGCTAGCGGCGTCGCGATATTGTACGGTGTGTTTGAAGCACTCAACCTGAAGAAGATCGATGTATCCGAAGGCGCGTTGCGTGAAGGTTTGCTGTATGACCTGATCGGCCGGGTGCACGATGAAGATGTCAGGGACAACACGGTCATGGCAGTAGCGCAACGCTACAATGCCGATCTGGAGCAAGCTGGCCGGGTCAGAGACACTGCCGGAAATTTTTTTCATCAGGTAAAAGCGGCCTGGGAATTGGATGAAAAAAACGACCTGAAATTACTGCTGTGGGGCGCTTACATTCATGAAATCGGCTTATCGGTTGCGCATAACCAATATCACCGGCATGGCGCTTATCTGACGGCCAATTCGGACTTGGCTGGTTTTTCCCGTCAGGAGCAAATGAAGCTGGCGATGCTGGTGCGCAGCCATCGGCGCAAGTTTCCCGTGGAAGAATTTGAATCGATCGCTGTTTCCATGCGCACCTCCATTATCAGATTATGCATCTTGCTCAGGCTAGCCGTGGTGATGCACAGAAGCCGCTCGAATATCAGTCTGCCGGAAATACTGGTTTACGTGAATAAGAACCGCGTAAGCTTGGACTTTCCACCCGGTTGGCTGGATCAACACCCCTTAACGCTGGTTGATCTCATCACCGAGCAAGGTTTTTTGCAGATCGCGGATATCAAGTTATCCTTTCATTAGGCAGTTGCAGCAGCTTGCTTGAGATTACATACGGAATTCATTGCAAGCTATTGAACTTATGGGTTGCGAGCGCTAGACTGCTGCATTTCCCGATATCGGAAAAACGGATTTTTTGTGTTCAAAGTTTTACCCAATGATGTTCCAATGAGAGAGGGGATAGCATGCAATTAGGAAAACTTGCGCACCGGTTTAGCGGGATTTACAGCATCGCATTGTTTTTGATGCTGATTCTATCGGCTCCTGCGGTGGCCGAAGAGTGGATTTATACCGTCCGGCCCGGCGATAATCTGTGGAATCTGACGGAACGCCATCTAAAAAGCATGGAATACGTGCAACCGTTGCAACAGCTCAATCAAGTGCGCAATCCCTACGTGATACCGCCCGGCACCACGCTGCGTATCCCGGTGGCCTGGACAAAACAGCAAGATACCTTCGCGCACGCGGTCAGTGTCTATGGTACCGCCACGTTACAGCGCAAAGACCAGGAACGCATACCGCTTGAGCAAGGTATGCAATTGCTGACGGGCGATGAAATACACAGTGGAAACGATGCGTTCGTAACCGTCGAATTCGCCGATGGATCGCAAATGCGCGTGCAGGAAAACACCGAGCTGCGCCTGGAAAATATGCGCATGTTCGGCGATTATGGTTTGATTGACACGCTGGTCGATATGCGTCAGGGACGTACGGAAAATTCCGTACCGAAAAAATCCGAGAAAGCCACCCGGTTCAAAATCAAAACACCATCCGCAATCAGCTCGGTGCGCGGCACGGATTTCCGCGTCGGGGTCATTGAAGCGCAATCCGGCACCAGCAGCGAAGTCCTGACCGGCAGCGTGGAAGTCAATGGCGAGAGAAAACAAGTCAAAGTGCCGGCGGGTTATGGCACGGTAACCATCGAAGGCAAGCCGCCGGTCTCTCCCGTCAAGTTGCTGCCGCCGCCGGATTTGTCCGGAGCGACCCATTATTATCAGAGTTTGCCGCTGGTGATTAAATTTACCCCACTGGCGGGGGCGCACGCATACCGGGCGCAGATTGCCGCCGATAGGGACTTTAAAAACTTACGCTCTGAATTTACCGCGGCGAATTTACCATTCCGCGACGGCGATATCCCCGATGGCGATTATTGGCTCAGAGTGCGCGGTATCGATGGTTTATCGATCGAAGGCAAGGATGCGGTCATTGCGTTCGCGCTGAATGCCTACCCGGAAGCGCCTTTTATTCTTGCGCCCCTGCCGGGCGGCATGGCGGAGCCGGAGAAGCAGCAATTCAAATGGGCGGCGCAAGCGGATGTGTCGCATTACGCCGTCATGATCAGCAAGGATGCCGATTTTTCATCGTCTTTGTACTTTAATCCCGAAGTGAAAGAAAACAGTGTGACGTTATCCGAATCGCTGACGCCCGGTCACTATTTCTGGCGTATTTTCGCCGTATCCGCGCGCGAAGGCGCGGGGCCGTTCAGCGATACCATGGCATTCCGCGTACCCTATCCCGCACCGGCGGTGGGTGAAGCGAAGCTGGACGATAACAAAATGACATTCGCCTGGCGGGCCGCTGCGGAAGGACAGAGCTTTCAGTTTCAATTCGCGCGCGATAAGGAATTCACTCAGATTATTCATGATGAGTCGACCACCGCTTCGCAGTTAACGATCGCAAAGCCGGATAGCGGCACTTATTATTTGCGTATCAAAACAATCGAAGCGGACGGTTTCCAAGGTCCTTGGGGAGCGCCGCAAGCGATTGAAGTGCCTTTCGGTATCTCATACTGGTTCATGCTACTGATGCTGCTGCCATTGCTTGTATTGATATGATCCTGGCGGGCCGGTCGTGGAAGCATTACTCATTTGCTGCGCGTATCGTCATCTTGCTGGCCGGGGTCGCTGCCATCGCTTATACGGAAGTGCTGGAGCGTTTTGATTTTATCCTCTATGACAAAATAGCCGTCCTGCAACAATATCCGCAAGATCCGGATATCGTAATCGTTGCCATCGACGATGAGAGCTTTAAAGTGTTAGGCCGCTGGCCGTGGTCCAGGGGCGTGCATGCGGAATTAATCAACCGGCTGAATTCAATCGGTAGCAAAGCGCTGGCCCTGGATTTACTGTTGTCCGAACCACAAGAAAACGACCCCTACGCAGATCATTTACTGGCTTTGGCAATCGCCGCGCACGGTAATGTTGTTTTTCCCGTAGCGCCGGTATTCGATGCCCATATGGAATCGCTGATGCTGGTGCAACCGCTACCGCTATTTGCCCAGCAGGCGGTATTGGGTCATGTGGATATCGAACTGGATAGCGATGGTGTGGCCCGGCGTGTCTTTCTGTCCGCGGGCATCAATGCACCGGAATGGCCAGCGTTGGGATTGGCACTGACCAATCCGGCGGCGGCAAGAGCCATGCAGCAACAGCAAAGCCCTGAAGCAGTATCCGGGCAACCGGAACACTGGGTGAGAGCACAAGAGGCGCTGATACCATACGCAGGCGAGTCCGGCAGTTTCCGCCGGATATCGTACGCCCGGGTGTTGTTCGACGATGCTGTCCTGGCCGGTTTAACCAACAAAACGGTGCTGGTCGGTATGACGGCAACCGGGATGGGAACACGCTTTGCCACACCGCTATCGCCACTCAATCATCAACCCATGACAGGCGTGGAATGGCATGCCAATGTTTTCTCCATGCTGACGGCCAATCGTATGATTTACCCGGTGCCGGGAACGATAACAGCCGCGCTCTCGGTTGTATGGGTTAGCGCGATTCTGGTTATTCTCGCCTGGGTTGGAAAGAACCTTACCATCCCGCTGTTGCTTGCATTCATGGCCGCCGGACTGTTTCTCTCCGGTTTGATTCTGGAATTGAATCGTGTCTGGATTCCTCCCGGGGCTGCTTTGTTAGGCACATTGTCGCTGTATCCGCTGTGGAATTGGCGCCGTATCAATGAATTCTTGCGCACACTCTGGATGAGCAAAGCGCATTCCAATGTGGCGCTGGAGTCGATCGGCGACGGTGTCATTATCACCGACGTTTCCGATCAAGTGATTTACATCAACACAGGGGCGGAGAAAATTCTGCGCACCCGGCTCGAGCAAATCAAAGGGAAGCCTTTAGCGGAGATTCTCGGGTTTGATACGAATGCGGGTGATGTGCCGCTTGATCAAGCCGGGAAAGATATCGCGAGCGGCAGCGTGAATAAACCCGGCATGTTTGAATGTGTGCTCAGAACCGTGCAGGGCAATGAACGGACGGTTCGTATCACGCGCAACCAGTTACTGGACGAGCAAAAGGCCATCATGGGTTCGGTGATCGCCATGACGGATATTACCGACCGGGTTGAATTGGCTCAGCAGGTCGCGCATCAGCAGAGCTACGATGCGCTGACCAAGCTGCCGAACCGCTCAAGACTGCTGGCGCAATTCGATTCCCTGATTCAGGAGATCGCCAATAGCGGAAAAATTATCACGGTATTTTTTGTCACCCTGGATAATTTTAAAAAAATTAACGATGCCATGGGACATCATGCCGGAGACAAGCTGCTCAAAATGGTGTCCGGCCGCTTGTTTGACGTGGTGGCACCCGAGGATGTATTGGCGCGCTGGGGCGGCGATGAGTTTGTGCTGTTATCCAACTGTTTGTCCAAGGAAGATTCCGCGCCCGGAATGGCGCAGAAAGTTCTCGATGCGATCCGGCAGCGCTTTGAGATCGACGGTCTGGAAGTATTCGTTTCCGTCAGTATCGGTGTGAGTTTTTATCCGGATGACGGATTGACCAGCGAAACTGTGCTGGAGCGAGCCGGTACCGCGATGTACCGGGTCAAAAAGGATGGCGGCAATCACTTCGGGTTATATTCGGCCGAGTCCTCGGTAGTCTGGACACGCGATCAACTCGAACTGGAAAGAGAGTTGCGTGCGGCGATCAAGAATGACGAATTGCAAGTATTGTTTCAACCGATCGTCCATGCGCAATCGCATCATATTGCCCGCATCGAAGCGCTGGTACGCTGGTTGCACCCGAAGCGGGGCTATTTGTCGCCGAGCGAATTCATTCCGCTGGCGGAAGACATCGGTCAGATCGGGCAGTTGGGCGAAATCGTACTCAGAACCTCGTGTACCGCGGCGTATAACCTGTTGCAATTGGGTTATCCGGTGAATGTTTCGGTTAATGTGCATCCGCGGCAATTATTGAACCGGGATTTTCCACAAACGATTCTCCAAGTGCTGCACGACACCGGGCTGCCCGCGCGATCCTTGATACTGGAAATCACCGAGAGCGCCATTGTTAACGACATGGAACGGGTCAGCAAGGTGCTCGAGGAAATCAGGCGCTTGAATATTTTGATCGCTCTGGACGATTTCGGCACCGGTTATTCCTCGTTGACGCTGTTGCGGGAATTGCCGATCGATATCCTGAAAATTGATAAATCCTTCGTGCGCACGCTGGATCAGAACCGCAACGATCTGAAAATCGTGCAAGCCATTATCGGCCTGGGAAAAAATCTTGGCTTGATCGTGATCGCGGAAGGCGTGGAAACGGAGCGGCAAGTGAAGTTATTGCTTCAACACGCTTGTTATTACCATCAAGGCTATTTTTTCAGCAGGCCGATTCCTTATGAAGCGCTGTACGAATTAATGCAGCACAAGCTGTATCAAGCCGGACCGCAATAATGTTCCAGCAGTAATTGTTGCGCCGCGCGCGGTTTGGCGGTGCCGGGTTTCGAGCGTTTGTATGAGCCATCGCTTTGCAGTAACCAAGACTGAGTGTTGTCGGATAGGTAGCTGAGCAGTCCTTGATCGATGACATTGTCACTGGTGCGCTTCTCCTCAACTGGGAAACACACTTCGACGCGGTAATGCAGATTGCGTGTCATCCAGTCCGCGCTGGAACAAAATACCAGCTCCTCGCCGATTCCTCCGCCGTTGTGAAAATAATAAACCCGGGTATGCTCGAGAAAACGGCCGACGATGGAACGCACACTGATATTTTCCGATACGCCTTTAATGCCGGGGCGCAAACAGCAGATGCCGCGAATGATCAAATCGATTTTGACACCCGCTTGCGATGCCTTGTACAGTGCGGCGATGATTTCCGGATCGACCAACGCGTTCATCTTGGCGATGATCCAGGCTTTTTTTCCGGCGGTTGCGGCACTGATTTCCTTGTCGATATAGCTCAGAATACCCTTATGCAGCGTGAACGGCGACTGTAAAAGCTTTTTCAGCTTACCCGCACGGCCCAAACCGGTTAGTTGATGAAACAGTTTATTGACGTCCTCGCCGATGGCCTTGTCGCAGGTCAGCAGACCGTAATCGGTATACAACCGCGCGGTGCGGGCATGGTAGTTGCCGGTTCCCAGATGCACGTAGCGGCGCAAGGTGCGGCCTTCCCGCCGCACCACCAGAATCATTTTCGCGTGGGTTTTGTAATTGACCACGCCATACACGACGTGCGCGCCCACTTGCTGCAATTCACTGGCGAGCTCGATATTGGCTTCTTCATCGAAGCGCGCGCGCAATTCGATCACCACCGTGACTTCTTTACCCGCGCGCGCCGCTACCTTGAGCGCTTCGACCACGGCGGAATCGGCGCCGGTGCGGTACAAGGTCTGCTTGATCGACAGCACATTGGGATCGGCGGCTGCCTGACGCAGAAAGTCAATGACCGGAGCGAACGATTGAAACGGGTGGTGCAGCAGTATGTCGCCGTTATGCAGCGCGTCAAAAATATTGGTGTTTTTCAGCAAACGCTTCGGAATGTCGGGCGTGAAACCGACGAATTTCAATTCCGGTCGGTCGACCAGATCGCAGATCGCCAGCAAACGGCTCAGATTGACAGGTCCCGTGACCTGATACAAATCGTTTTGCTGTAATTCAAACTTGTGCAAAAGAAAACGGCTGAGATTATCCGGGCAATTATCCGCGACTTCCAAGCGCACGGCGTCGCTGAATTTGCGCGATGGCAATTCGCCTTCCAGCGCGCGCAGCAAATCGTCGATCTCTTCGTCGTCGATCAATAAGTCGCTATCGCGTGTTACTTTGAATTGATAACAACCGGTCACGCTCATGCCCGGAAACAAATCCCCCACATGCGCATGAATGATCGACGACAGCATGACAAAATCGTTATTACCCTCGCTATACTTGGCCGGGATCGGAACCACCCGGGGCAAGGAACGCGGTGCTTGCACGATGGCCAGCCCGGAATCCCGCCCGAAGGCATCCTTGCCTTCCAACGAAATGATGAAATACAGATTCTTGTTCAACACTTTCGGAAATGGGTGTGCGGGATCCAAACCGATCGGGCTGAGTACCGGCAATACTTCATCCTTAAAGTAGCGGTGAATCCAGCGGCCGAGCAGCGGTTTCCACTGCGCGCGGCGCAGCAAACGTATTTTGTCCTTGGCCAATGCCGGAATGATCAAGTCATTCCACACGCTGTATTGCTCCTGCACAAACTGATGCGCAGTTTCGCTGACGCGCGCCAGCACTTCGGCTGGGGATAGATTATCCGGGCCGGTTTGCGTCGAATTGTATTTGACCTGCTGTTTTAAACCAGCCACGCGGATTTCAAAGAATTCATCCAAGTTGGTGCTGGCGATGCATAAGAAACGCAATCTTTCCAGCAGCGGCAGGCTTTCATCCTTGGCTTGTTCGATGACGCGCCGGTTGAATTCCAGCAGGCTCAGTTCGCGATTGATGTACAGCGTTGGGGTTTTGAGATCGGGGGTATCCATCAATGACAGTCGTTTAGGTGATTGCTATTTTTTCTTATCAGGTTATGGCCATTCCAGTGCACTCGGGCGGAAAATGCGCGGATTTGCCCGGAACCGGTTTATACCGCATTAATGTTTCATTTTGGTGACAGTTTCAATAATTTGCCATTGTCTTCATCTGTCAACAGATACAACGCGCCATCCGGACCTTGTTCCACATCGCGAAATCGCAGCGTGTTGGTCAATAACCGTTCTTCGCTGAGAATTTTTTTATCATCGGACGTTAAACGCACGATTTGCCGTCCGGCCAAAGCGCCGACAAACAAGTTGCCGCGCCATGCTGGAAACAATTTGCCGGTATAGAAGACCATACCGGAGGGCGCAATCGACGGCACCCAGTAGTGAATCGGTTCTTCAAAGCCTTGTCCGGCATGTTCGTGCTTTATCGGCGTACCGTCGTAGTGCATCCCATAATTGGCCTTGGGCCAGCCGTAATTTTTACCGGGCTGCGGGATATTGATTTCGTCGCCACCCTTGGGGCCATGTTCATGAATCCACAACGCGCCGGTTTCCGGATGAATCGTAGCGCCCTGCACGCTGCGATGACCGTACGACCAGATTTCCGGTTTGGCTTGCGGATTATTGACGAATGGATTGTCGGCGGGCACCGAGCCGTCGGGCTTGATGCGGATGATCTTGCCGATGTGATTACTCAGATTCTGCGCTTCCTCCATGTAATCACCGCGATCGCCCAACGTGATGAACAGATTGCCGTCGGGCGTGAACGCTAAACGGGAACCGAAATGCACCGATCCCGGTACTTTCGGTACCTGGCGGAAAATTACCTGCAAGTTTTCCAGGCTGCCATCTTTCAATTCAGCCCGGGCGACCGCCGTTCCCGCCCGCGACCCTTCCGGTTCGGCGTAAGAAAGATAAATCAGCCGGTTCTTGGCAAATTCCGGATCCAGCGCGACATCGAGCAAACCGCCTTGCTGCTGAAAGAAAACCGCCGGAACGCCCTTGATCGGCTCCGATACCTTGCCGTCCGGTGTGATGATACGCAACCGGCCAACCTTCTCCGTCACCAACACATTGCCATCCGGCATGAACGCCATGCCCCAGGGAAATTGCAATCCCTCGGCCACCAGGCGCACATCGAATTCGGTTTGGAGGCGTTGGGCTTGCACGGTTTGTGAAACAGCAAGACAGAGAGCGATTGCGATCAGGATTTTTTTAAGTGGTCGTTTCATAGTGGATAGTGTCACGGTGCATGAGTTAACGCGCTCCACTGTACCATTCCTGCCGGAGCGGCTCAATACAGGGCGGGTCAAAACACCACAATTCGAACCCGCACGCCGCCGAACACATTCAGTGGCGGGCCGGGTTCGTAATACCGACCGAGTGCAGCATTGATGCGCGTGTTGGCGTTATATTGCGCATCGAACAGGTTATTGACGCCGAAAAAGACAGAGCTTTCAAAGTTGTTGCGCCGCAATTCCCATCCCGCCAGCAGTTGACCCAAGGTATACGCCGGATTGGTTGCGCTATTGGTGTCGTTGACAAAAAACTCGCCGACGCGGTGCACGTGTAGTTGTCCGAAAAAACCGAGCGGGTGCGCGTAGCGCAGTAATCCTTCCCAGCGGTGCCGCGGAATGCCGGGGAAAATGTTGCCTTTCAGGTTGGTATCGTTGGCGATGTATTTTTCAAATTCAAAATCCGAGAACGTGTAACTCACTTCGCCGCGCAGACCTTTCCATTCCGGCGTCGCCAGGCGTGTTTCGACGCCGATGCGGCGCGATTGCCCGGCGTTGCGGAAAAATGCCCGGCCGGGTGACGATGCCAGTTCGAACGGCGTGATTTCGTTCCACGTGCGGATGAAAAACACCGCAGTGTCGTATTGAAATCCGGCGGTGTTACCGCGAAAGCCGAGTTCGTTGCTGAGCGACGTCTGCGCGTTCAGATTCGGATTGAAACCGCCTTTTCCGGCAGGATTATTCAGTAGTTCGGTGGTGGTCGGCGCTTCAAAAACGGAAGCGGTATGCGCGTAAATCTGCTGCTGGCTGGTCACGTGATACACCAGCCCGGCGGTGCCGCTGGCTTGTGACACGGTGCGTGCGCCGGATTGGTTGCCATCGCTTTTGAATTGATCTTTGACTTCGTACCGAAGCCAATCCCAGCGCCCGCCGAACACCACATCCAGCTTATCCGCCACGCGCCATTCGTTGCGGAAAAACGGCCCGGTGCTCTGCACACGCTCGGTCTGGCTCAAGTTCAATGCGCCGCGCGCGCCAAAATTGTTGTTGAAACGCTGCCGGTCGTCGTTCTGGATGCCATAATCGACGCCGATCAGAAAGCGGTTGGGCCGGTTGAGCAAAATATGATCGTTGACGAATTGCATCATCAATCCGCCCACCTGCCGGTCAAACTGCACCTGTCCACCATCGAAAAACTGCTGGCGGCTTTGGAAATCCCGTTGCAACCAATGCCCCGTCATGCTGAATTCCTTGCCGGCAGATGGTCTCTGGCGAAAGCGGATGCCCATCTCCTCCTGGCGGATTTCTTCACCGGCGTTGTACTGCACATTGCGCGCAGAAGCTTGCCGGGGATCGGCCTGCACTTCCACGCGGGTCAAAGCGCCGGGATCTTTCGACAGCGGCGAATAAAACTCGCGGAACACCAGCATCAAATCGGAATCGGCACTCGTCTGAAAATTCAGCTTAGCCTGTGAAAACGTATTCTGCATCGCGCTATGATCGCGCCAGCCATCCTGTTGCAGGTGCGAGCCATACAGACTGTAACCAAAGTTTCCTTGCCGTCCGCCCATAAATAACTCGGATTTCAGATAACCGTATTGGCCGAACACCTGTCGCGGCATGATCACGAATTTCTCCGGCGGCGCTTCGCGCGTGGTGATGTCGATCATGCCGCCGGAAGCGTTGCCGTACAGCGACGCGGAAGGCCCGCGCAGAATATCCATGCGCTCGATCAGCGACGGATCGATCGAATCCAGCTGCGTTTGCCCGTCCGGCAATGTCGCCGGGATGCCGTCGACGCGCATCTGAATACCGCGCACCCCGAACGGCGAACGTGCGCCAAAACCCCGGATCGCAATGCGCAAATCCTGCGTGAAGTTGAACTGATTCTGAAAAAACACCCCCGGCGTGCCACGCGCAAATTCATCCAATGTCGCGCCGGGCTGGTAGTTATGCTGCGGAGTGCGCGTGATCTGTGTGACGCTGTTCGGAATCTGCTCCGGCGAACGCTCGCTGCGCGTGGCGGTGATGTTGACCGGGTTGAGAATGATGGATGGCGCGATTTCAAGGGATTGAGCCCATCCCGGTAGCGAGATTAACAATAAAGTGACTAGAGTAGCCCAAGAATTGGATACACATCGCATCCAAAAAAAATTATCGAAACGACGATTCTGTGTGGTATGAGCTGGGACTACAATCATGCGAGCTATCTGAGAATCTCAGTGCATTTAGCGAAACATGGAAGTAATAAGTTAACTGACGACAATGCGAAGTATAGATATCCGCTTTCAATCACTTGTTAGGTTTTACGAGGACTCTACAACTTCCTGAGCGTGGATAACAATTTGATCGCTGGATGCTGATACCTTGAATTTTTCATAAAGCCGCTCAAGTTCGTCATATTCAAGCTTGCGAGAGCCAATTTTGTTGGCTGTAAATAGATACTCAAAGGCTTCCCCTGATAGTGAGGTTGGGCGTATTTTCTTGTACTCGATTACTGGATTACCACGTTCGTTGTTTGTTGCACAAGCTTGAATTTTGCAAATTGGAATATGTTCACCAGAGCTTATAAACTTTTGATCTGGCTTTTGGAGCTTGTCTGTGGGTCTAAGGAATGCGGTGCAGTAAGGGAATCGGAATGCTTTATTCTGCAGGTAATTCTCACAAAGGTCGCTTTCACAAGTGAAGCTCCTCATTTTTTTCAGCTGCTCCGCCAATCGCGGTTCATTAATTCTTAGTGATTTGTTTTTCCAAATTTTGTACTGAACAACTACAAGACTCGCTGATTGCTCATACGGATTGTGCCGTTCATAAATAATATCTGCACCGGTGATGTGTTCTGACTTATCTGGATGTAAAACACGTATTCGGAGTACATTATCGTCTGGGAGTCGAAAGTCACGGTAACTTTTTCCTGAATCTATAGCAGGCAGACCTTGTACCGCGGCTGTGGTATCACGGAAAATTAACTGATTTTCTGTGTGTGGAGTTGGTGCCAACTCATTTCTAGAAGTGCTGAGGCTCTTTAATCTGTTTCGTAGCTGATCTACGCGCCCGAGGTCTTTACTTTTTCTTGCGACTTGCAAGAGTTCTTCGATTTCTTTTATGTCAGTTACAAGCAATTCCAAAGCTTCTATTTTTTTGTTCTCTTTCTGACTTTTTAATCGAGCGCGTTGACGATACTCCTTCGTTGTGTCTGATTCGCGAGCACGTCTCAGAATGCTTGTTTCCTTTCCGAGAAGTGCAGGATATAACTCCCCCCCAAAGTCTAGAGCATCATCATAAGTCGCCTTGGCCAAATCCCCTTTTGTGGATAGTTTTAGTATCTCCCTAAAGGCATTGATCGCAACCCATTCCGCATCAATTCTTGATTCTTGTTCCATTGTGATTAATGACGCTTGGAAAATTTAAGTAGAATTAGAGGTCTAAATTTGACGCAATACGTTACGTTAATAGTGAGATCTAATATGGTATTTCTCATCGTATCTCTTTATATTTTAAGTTAATGCAGCTACTAAATTGTCATCATAACAAACTCGTAAAGAAAATTGATGAATCATTTAATTCGGCATTGTGTTAATTAATCGTGAAATCCCAAAAAACCGCATCATCCTGCTTGGTGCCAGCAACCTGACGCTATCGCTGCGTCTGATCATCGATCTGATGCAGCAGCGGATTGGCGCGCCGAGCGAGATTTTGGCGGCGGTGGGGCATGGGCGGGCGTATGGTGTTTTCAGTCAGGTGGTGTGGCGGGGGTTGCCGGGGGTTGCGGAGTGTGGGTTGTGGCGGCAGTTGAATGCAATGGAATCGCGTTCTACCTATGCGTTGTTAACCGATATTGGTAACGATATTGTGTATGAGTTGACGCCGGAGCAGGTTTTGCGCGCGGTGGAACGGTGTATTGATCAGTTGCAGCGGCAATCCGCGCAGATTGTCGTGACTAATTTGCCGATGGCATCGGTTGAACAATTATCCGAGCGGCGTTACACCTTTTTCCGGAATCTTTTTTATCCGTTTTGCAAGCTTTCCAGAGATGAAACACTGAGCCGTGTGCGAGAGATGCATGCAGGATTGGTGGATATGGCCGTGCGCCGTCAATTCATGCTGGTTGAGCAGGAAGCGCACTGGTTTGGGCCGGACGGTATTCATGTGAATTACTGGCGGCGCGAAGCGTTTTACCGGGATATCGTGCGGCGGTTTCTGGATTCCGGCGCTGAACCGGGATATGGGGATGATAAACGAAAGCTATTTTTGACCTGGCAGCGGCGGCCGGTGTTTGCTTTCAAAACGGTGCTGGGCCGTGCAATTTACTGCCCGCAGCCGAGCGGGCAGCTGGCGGATGGCTCGAGTGTCAGCAAGTATTAAGGGTACCGATTGGATGGCGCCACGGGAATGAAAGCTGCGGCTTTTTTTGCACTAATAGTACGTTTGACAGCCTATCCGGCATTCAGTATATTCAGCGCAGAAAAATTGCGTTGATTTTTATCGTATCCTGCCTAAATTTTCTCTATTCGAGCTTTCTTATATGCGTATCGTCGTTACCGGAATGGGGATTGTGTCACCGATTGGCATGGGCATTGACCAATTCTGGAAAAATGCGGTAGCCGGTATCAATGGAATTGTCAGTATTCAGAGCTTTGATGCGGCCAAACAGCGTTCGCGTATCGCCGGGGAAGTGCAGGGGTTCGATCCCGCCACCTTTTTATCCGCCAAGCAAATCGAACAAACCGACCGGTTTACCCAACTCGCTTTACACGCGGCACAACAAGCGCTGGAAGATGCAGGTGGTTTGGAAGGCTATGAGCCGCGGCGCTTGGCCGTCAGCCTGGGGTCGGGCATGGGAGGATTTTCGACGTTCGAGTCTTCCGCCGCGCGCAGATTTCAAAACAAATCGGTGCCGCCTTTTACCGTTCCGCGCATCATGGCGAACTCAGCCGCCGCCTGGATAGCAACCAAATACGGACTGAAGGGCATCAACCTGACGACCAGCACGGCGTGCTCCTCGGCTGCCAATGCGATTGGCATGGCGTTGGATTTATTGCGCGCGGGGAAAGCCGACGCTGTCGTGACGGGCGGTGCGGAAGCGTGCGTATTGCCGCTCACGATGACGGGTTTCGAGGCGTTGTTTGCACTGTCCACCGGTTTTAATGCCGATCCGGCGCATGCCTCGCGACCGTTTGCCAAAGGCCGCGACGGTTTTGTTATGGGCGAAGGCGCGGGCATTCTGGTGCTGGAAACGGAGGAAGCGGCTTTGAAGCGCGGCGCGAAAATTTATGCCCGGCTGGCTGGTTACGGTTGCGCTTGTGACGCGACGCACATCGTCGCGCCGGATGTCGACGGGCAAGTCGCCGCGATGCAGGCCGCGCTGGACGATGCCGGTATGACATCCGGTCAAGTGGACTATATCAACGCCCACGCCACTTCCACATCCGTCGGCGATGTGGTCGAGACCAAAGCGATCAAGCAAATGTTCGGTGAGCGCGCGCCGGAAATCCCGATCAGCGCCACCAAATCGATGATCGGCCACAGCATCGGCGCTTCCGCCGCAATCGGCAGCATCGCTGCGATCATGACGCTACAAACTGGCACGATACATCCCACGATCAATTTGCTGGAAGCCGATCCCGAGTGCGACTTGAACTACACACCCAATACCGCAGTAGAGAAAAAAGTGCAGACCGCTTTGTGCAATGCATTCGGATTCGGTGGTAACAACGTCAGCATCGTTTTTACAACTCTATAACACAAGGTGCCAACAAACATGGAGACAGCAGACCTCGAAGCGAAAGTCATCGAATTTATCGCGTCAAAAGTTGAAAACATCGACACATCCACCATCACCACCGCATCCAAATTCGAAGAACTCGGGCTCGACTCGATGGACACCGTGCAACTGCTGTTCGATGCGGAAGACGCCTTCGGCGTCACGTTCGACGGCGATGAAGTGAAAAATCTCCGCACGGTGGGGGATATTATTACTTATATTAATGAGCATCCGCCGGAGGGGAAGGCGTAGCGAGAAGTATGGCGCTTTGCAAATAGCTTAATAATGACAGATCAATCGGCTAATCAGCTTAAGATAGATAAAGATGAGATTGGTCAGGTGATGCTATTTTCGATTGGCTAGAGCGTATTAGTTAAGATGGGACGATCACCAATCTTTACGCCACAAAAGTTGAGAGGGCGGAATGCGCATCGGGGGTTTGTTCTCATTTCCGGCAACTACTTCATGGTCGCTAACCATCTTCGCTCACTCTCAAATTTGGGGCACGACAACCTTCCTGATCACTATTTTGTATTTCCTGCGGTAACGATGTTTGTTGCGGCATTCGAAGCATTCCTACAAGAACAATTGGAACTCTTGCGAGTAAGTGAGATTGCTTCTAAAGGCCTGGACAAGGAATTCTTGATCGAGCAGTTCGATGCTCTAAAGGCTCAGAAGCCACCGTTTAATGAGTTCAAAGAATGGGTGAAGGAGATTTACAAGCGTTCTGACGGATGTGGAGTTGGCATTGATCCAAACTCAGATGAATATCAAAACCTCTTGGCCCTAAAGGAACTGCGAAATTCTGTTATTCACTATAATCCTTCTTTTATTGAGAACATTTATTGGCCTAGTCGTTTAGAACAGGCGTTACATTGCACTAAGTTGCAAGTCCTTAATGCGGGCTGGGTGACAAACTTCTCACGAGTAGAGGTGGCCGATTGGGCGCATGATACGGTAAAAAGCGCGGTGCAACTCTTCTGTAGTAAAAGCGGCACAGATGATCCGTTCACTATCTTTCTTGAGTCAGATGGCATGCCTCCGTGGGAGTAATCTGCGTATGGCGGAAGATGGAAGTGTTCCGCCAGAATAACCCACCGAATGAAAGAACTCCATCTGAATGATTCGTCAAACGAAAGGTATTTGTTGAAGCTGGTGACGGATCGCCCTTTGGACATCCGCCCTAAGGGATCTATGGAGGTGTTTTTGTGAATTACTCTGGACAATGCTCATGCGGTGCGATCCGCTATCAACTCACGGGTGAACCGAAGGTTGTCGCTGTGTGTCATTGCAGCGATTGCCGACGGAGCGCAGGGGCTCCGATGGTGGCTTGGGCGATGTTTCCCGAGGCGGCTCTGACGGTCAAACAAGGACAGCCGAAGACCATCAACTCATCGGGTAGCGCGATGCGTAGTTTCTGTGCCGATTGCGGAAGCGGCCTGTTTTACCGCAATGCGGCAATTCTTCCCGGTCTTGTAGATGTGCAAACAGCAACGCTTGATGATCCCGATTTACTCCCGCCTACAGTGCAAGTCCAAGTCGCTGAACGGCTCAAATGGATGACGCATGTCCACGAGCTTCCCGAATTCGAAAGATATCCGTCGTAAACCGGGGTTCTTGTTCAATCCACGTTGAATGTAAATCTGTTCCGGTTGATTAACGGATACAACGCACAGCAACAGGTAAATTCAACGTGGCCCAGATTTTATCAGCAGTCAGTACCGGCGCATCCAGCCCGATACCGGTGCTCAGACAGGCCCGATCTCCCAGCGACAAACCGGCCTGGCGGGTTCTTTGCCAAAGCTGCGCGGCAATCCCGGCTTCTTCGGCGCTGAATGGGATGATCCGCAAGCCCAACGCTTCAAGATCTTCGCGCATGCCTTTGACATCGACATCCGCTGCGATTGATTTTTGCACCACTTCCGCCCAATTGACGCTGGAAATGACAGCTTCCGCTAGAGCCGCTTCAACTTGATCGCAACCGGGTTCATTCTGCAGAAAAGCCAGCAAAGCGGAGGCATCCAGAACTGTTGTCATTCACCGGTTTCCCGTTTTGCTTCTTCCCGCCGGTCAGCGATGAGTTCTTCGGCGAGACTGGTGGTTGGGGGTAAGTGAGCAAAGCGGTGTTTGAGTCTTTGCTTAATCGTTCCAACTTTTTCCAGAATCAAACGACCATCTTCCGTGCGCGCGATCAGGCTGTCACCGGATTCAAATCCAAGCGAACGCCTGAGTTGCGCTGGGATCACCAGCCGCCCTTGGGGATCGAGTTGCACTTCGGTTTGTGTCATTAGCTTTGCCATAATGCAGATAATTATGGCATGAACATAAATAGAATGCCATTAATGAAAAAATGAACCGAATGGTGTCTTGTATGTTCAATGTAATTACACTATAGTTGCGCGGATATCGCAACCTATTCACACTTCTCATGACCCATCTCATCAAAATCGGCAATTCCCAAGGCATACGTATCCCCAAGCCGCTCATCGAACAGGCTGATTTGGAGGGTAAAGATTTGCAATTGCAAGTCGTGGAGGGCGGTTTGTTGATTACGCCCAAGAAGGCGGCGCGAGAAGGTTGGGGGGAATCCATTGCGGATACATTGAAAGCTCACGGTACGGAGCCGCTAGATCAGGAATGGTTGAATGCGCCATTGTCTTCCGATGACAATTCGGACTGGTAATGCGGAAAGTTTCGCGGTTTCAGGTTTGGCTGGTGCAACTCGACCCGACGCAAGGCTCAGAAATCAACAAGACAAGACTTTGCGTTGTGATTTCCCCGGATGAGCTTTCCGCTTTATCCACTGTGCTGATGGCACCGATGACCACCCAAGGTTTTGAGTTCCCCTGCCGGGTTGCTTGCAGTTTCAAAGGAAAACAGGGTTTGATTTTGCTCGATCAAATCAGGGTAGTCGATAAAACGCGCCTGGTCAAAAAACTTGGTGTCATTGACGAAGCGACACAAATGGATCTGTGCCAGCGATTGCAAGAGTTGTTTGTCTATTGACAGGCTGTTGAATAATTCGCTATTAAAAGGAAAATAATCATGTCTACTCATACGATCCGCCTTCATCGCGTGCTGCGTGCGCCACCGGAGAGAATTTACCGTGCTTTTCTGGATGCCGATGCGATGGTTAAATGGCTGCCGCCGCATGGTTTCACCGGCAAGGTGCATCATATTGATGCGAGAGTCGGCGGCCGTTTTAAGATGTCTTTTACCAACCTTGGCACCGGGCATAGTCATTCGTTCGGCGGTGAGTATTTGGAGTTGGTGCCGTTTGAACGTATCCGCCATACCGACCAATTCGACGATCCGAATTTGCAGGGAGAAATGCAGGTAACGATTTCACTAAAGCCGGTTTCCTGCGGTACTGAGTTGAATATTGTGCAGGAAGGGGTGCCGGCGGTGATTCCGGTCGAAGCCTGCTATCTCGGCTGGCAGGAATCGCTGACGTTGCTGGCGCAACTCGTCGAAGCCGAGATTCCCGGCTGATCCTGCCACAGCTCATTTTTCGTGGAGATACTCACGGAGAGGCAATGCTGCGCTGCCAACGGCTAACTGTTTTTCCGGTTCTGATTCTGCTGCTGGTAATGCTGGCCGGTTGCGCTCATCAGCCGTTTGTCACGGTTCCTTATCCTCGCTGGGGCGAAGAAATTGTGATCGACTCGAGCGGCGGTGAGGAGCCGCTGATTCTGCGCTCGTTATCGCCACCGGAACCCAGTCAAGCAAGCGCCTGTGTGTTGCTGGTACACGGCATGAATGAACATATCGGGCGCTACGGCGAAGTGGCGCGGTATTTTTCTCAACGCTATTTTGTTGCCGGGTTCGATCACTATGCGCATGGCCTTTCCAATCCAGTATTGCGCCGTGCGGATCAGACGCTGACGGAGGGAGCCGATCAGGCCGATGTCAGTGACGCGTATCTGGCGCAAGCGGCTTTGTACGATTTGGAGCCGTTGCGGCAGACGTTGGGCCGGGCGTTGCAAGCCTTCATGGCGCAGTGCGATGCGCAAGATTATTCGCAGCGGCCTGTGTTCATCGTGGCGCATAGTCTGGGCGGGCTGGTGACCGCGTCATATTTGCTCGAACACCAAAATGAATCCGATCTGCGCAAACGGTTGCAGGGTGTGGTTTTTCTCGCTCCGGCTTTTGCCGTGAGCGAACCGCCGGGATGGCGCGGCTGGGTGGCGAATCCCTTGATCAAGCTGTTTTTTCATGTGGAAACGCATTTTCTGCATCCGCAGCATGAGCCGCTGCCTTTGCTGCTGTTCAATCAATTACTTTCATTAGTCACGGTGCCGGTTCTGGATGGTTTGTTCGAGATGTTTTCCTGGCCGGGACTGCGCAACTTTGCGACGCCCGCCTCACCGGCTTGGGTGACGGATTACTTGACCGATAGCGAGGAGGAGAAAGCCCGCCTGCGTGCCGACGGCTGGATCGTCCGCCGCAGTCTGTTGCGCTACGTGAAAGGCATCGAAGAAGAAGTTGTTCGTTTCCGCCGCAACATGGCGGGTTTCTCGGTACCGTACTACCTGATTTATTCCGAACTGGATCCGATCACCCCTGCCTGGGGCGACGAAGATTTTGCCCGTGTGACACTGCAACATAATCCCGCTAACGAAGTTTTGAAACTATCCGGTTTGCCGTATCACCAGCACGTGTTTATGCAAGAACCGGCACGGACCGGATTGCTGCAGAAAATCGAACAATGGCTGGATCGCCGGTTACGTGCAGTGCAATGACAACTGATGGTAAGGTGTGCTACTAGGGGGGGATATCCGGTTGGGTGAGAGTACTACCGTTTTCTGACTGCCAGTTTGGCATGCCTGCTTTACCCGGTAATACTCTCTTTCCAGCGAATTTTATTGACTCAATCGAAACGTATGATCGAGGATTGATTAAAATTCTTCCCAGTCATTACTACCACCGGCGGCTCTTTTGCGCTCTGGTGTTGTTTCGGATGCCGTTTCCTTATTTAAACTAACCAGTGCTTTTTTCGCAGCAGGACCGCGATTGGGCAGATTGGTAATCGTCGCAGGACGATTGTTTCTTTTTACAGTTGAAGAAGTTGAATGAGTGCCTGCCAATTTGAAAGTACTCACTGCATGTGTCAGGGCTTGTGCTTGGTCCTTCATGGATTCGGCGGCAGCGGCAGCTTGTTCCACTAAGGCTGCGTTTTGCTGTGTGGCTTCGTCCATTTGGGTGACCGCTTGATTCACTTGTTCGATACCTGAGCTTTGTTCCTGAGAAGCTGCGGAAATTTCACTCATAATGTCGGTGACTCGTTTAACAGCCGTGACAATTTCATCCATCGTGACGCCCGCTTCATCCACCAAACGCGTTCCTTCATCGACTTTGGATACTGAATCATTGATCAGTTCTTTGATCTCTTTCGCCGCTGCGGCGGAACGTTGCGCCAGTGTACGCACTTCCGTGGCTACTACCGCAAATCCACGCCCTTGTTCACCGGCACGTGCTGCTTCGACGGCCGCGTTCAACGCCAGAATGTTGGTCTGGAATGCGATGCCATCGATGACACTGATGATGTCGACAATTTTCTTCGAGCTTTCGTTGATCGAGCTCATGGTTTGTACCACTTGACCGACTACCGAGCCACCTTTCATCGCAACTTCAGAAGCGCCTGCGGCCAGTTGATTAGCTTGGTGCGCATTATCTGCATTTTGTTTGACGGTCGATGTTAACTCTTCCATTGAAGACGCAGTTTCTTCCAGACTGGATGCTTGTTCCTCGGTGCGTTGACTCAAATCGGAGTTGCCGGAGGCGATTTCGCCCGATGCGGTTGTAATTTCATCGGTACCCATACGCACCTTACCGACCAGGTCTGATAAATTGTCATTCATGGTTTTCAAGGCTTGCAGCAAACGGCCGGTTTCGTTGGTTGAATTGACTTCAATGCGGTGAGTCAAGTCACCCGTGGCAACGGCATTAGCAATCGCAACGGCTTCATTCAACGGCGCAATAATCGATCTTAGCAACAGATAACCGAAAATGGCTGCCAAGATAAAACTTGCGATGATGATCATTGTTGTCGTTGAAAAAGTACTTTCATAACTGCTTTGCGCATGGTTATATTCTGTTGTTGAAGCCGATCTTTGTAGGTCGAACAGAGCAAATACGGTTTCGCGCAGTGCACTGAATTTTCCTATGGTATCCGTTGATACATGGTGCGCGGCCGCTTCAAATTTGCCCGATGCTGCGAGCTGAAAAACCTGATTGGCCGATTGCACATATTGCGCATGCTGCTCGGTTTTTATTTTACCCAGTCTCACTTCTTCGGGTATTAAGTTGGACGCCTGGAATTGCGCCCACAACCCTTCATTTTTTTGAACCAGTTGTTGCACCTCGGCGCTCAGCGTTTTTGCCCCATCGGGGTTGCTTAAATTGGTGGCGGCGACAACTTTAGCTTGTACTTGATACCAGTTATCCAGAATCGTTCCCAATTGAACGGCTGGCCCCAGCCGGTCTTCATATAAGGTTCTCATTCCGTTATTCGATTGACTGAAACCATATAAACCCAGTGTGCCGATTACAAGCATCAGTGCCGATAGGATGCTCATTACAAAAATTAATCTGAATTTGATAGAGGTATTTGTAAACATTTGAATCTCCTTGTAATTGCAAATAAGATGAAGTCAATATTCTTTAGTTGAGGTTTTGGTCAATCAGGCCCATATCGCTGCTACTCATCAATTTCTCGATATCGATCAATATCAGCATTCTCTCGTCGACGGTGCCTAATCCCATGATGTATTCCGTATCGATGATTGAGCCAAAGCCGGGGGTGGGACGCATTTGTTCTTCAGCCAGATTCATCACATCGGATACGCTGTCGACCACGATGCCCACCACGCGTCCGGCGACGTTGATAATGATCACGACAGTGAATTCATCATAATTTTCATTACCAAGATGGAATTTGATGCGCATATCAATGATTGGAACAATGATTCCGCGTAAATTGACTACACCTTTGATGAATTCAGGCGCATTCGCAATTTGTGTGATGGCATTGTAATTACGAATTTCTTGTACCTTGAGTATTTCAATTCCATACTCTTCGTTTCCCAGTCGAAAAGTCAGGAACTCATTGGTTGTCGCATTAGCTGCCGGATTTACGGACTCAGGCGTAGTGCTGGCTGTCTGTTCTTGCATCACAATTGATTCTCCTTTCATATATAAAGACTACAAATCAACAAAATCCAATGACGGTTATTTCTTTCCGGAAATATTCATACTAATCATTAATATTCAGTATGATATTTAAACTTACTGTGTAGCGGCTGCTTATGGAGGGGTACTATAGGGAAAAAAAATAATGAGATTGTGGAGAGAATGTAAACTCTTTGTAAATTAAAAGACAAATTTATGAGAATCAGTATTTTGAAGGGGCTATTGGAATAATTATTTGTTCCTGGTGGTTGAACTGCTGATTTAGCGATTATTTCCAATTCATCTGTTTCCGCTACAGATTGATTCGGACTTTGTACCTCCTAAGTATGTATGCAGCCGATGGCTGTTATAAAACATCGAAATATGCTGTAGTACATCTTGCCGTGCTGCCATATCCTCCACTATTTTCAATAGCCTGCGCGCATCGGTTTATTGCAGAGTTGCACGCAAGTTGGATCGCCGGTTGCAGATGCCGGACTGATCGTTTCAATAGCACCAACGGCGATTTCGATATCGTCGCTTCCAGCAGCTAATCTTTATCTCCATCGTTGTGATAATACCCACAATACCCTGACCGTTATTCCAGTATACTGTCGTTAAGTGGCAGTTTTTATTGATTTTATTGAAAGTGTGACTGACTGAATTAAGAACGAATAAGGATATTCTGAGCGCCATGGGGTGATGTGTAGATAACGCAATGAAGAGTGTTGCTTCTTATTATCCGGGATTCACAACTTCATAAGCGATGTTTGCTTTTCATCAGTGTAATTTTGGTTCTTCTCGTTTAAGTTTCTTACAAAAATTAAAAAGAAAATAGGGGCGAAGAAATGAATAAGAATAATATTCCCAATCAATTTCTAAACAGTGATCATCAGCAAACATTAGCAACGATTAAATGGTTGAATAATTGCCAAACATGGGACGAATTTAACCAAGCGGTTAAAGCGGCGTTGCTGCCATTGTTGAAGTGCAACGGTGCATTCTACGGGCGGCTCATGGGAGAGCAAAATGCGTTGCAATTACTGGGCAGCATTAATCAATCAACCTGCTGTCAGCATAGCTGGAAACAGTTATTGAATATTGCCTCGCAGGGACTGGTGATAGCGGATTCCAAGGATAGTCACTCAACTGAGCCATTACCAATCAGTGCAGTGAGCGATGTGCAGTGTTTCGAAGAAAATGGCGGTTACTACCGGTCTTTTGATTTGGCTTGGCAGCAATCGCATCGTAACTGCACCGTGGTTAAAGTATTTGATGATCACTATCAATTGGCGTTTCAGTTTTATTTCTGTCGTTTGAGTAATCAACAACAGGTATTCAGCCAAAGGGATTTTGAGCTGCTGAAAATACTGAAGCCTATTTTGCTGCAAACGCTGAGGCTCATCTTATTCCGGCAAGAGAGCTTTAATTCCTGGTTAACAAAAAACTTCTGGTCTAGTTATACCGATCCGATAACCGTATTTCGCAGCGACGGTCAGGTCATTTTCCAAAGCTTTGAGTTTGATCGGGTTTTTGCTCAGGAAAAGCAGGCATTTCTCTCCTCTATGCTTGCGCTCATCGATTTCCTTCAAAGTAATAAGATCACCGGGTACAGCTTTCTATCGCAACTGGGTAAGCGTCTCTATGAAATCAAACTGACCCTGATTGATGCGGGTGAGGATTCTTGCTCCAGCATTTATTTATTGCATCCCTCCCGCATTACTCACAAATTTGGAAAAGTCTTCAATCAACTGGACAGAACCCGATTAACCCATCGTGAAATGGAAATAACGGTACTGATATGCCAAGGAAAAGCTGCCCGGGAAATTGCTGAAGAGATTCATCTGAGTTATCACACTGTGCGGAATCACATTAAAAGCATCTACAGTAAGTTGGGTGTTTCGACACGAAGCGAATTGCTGTCGCGCATTGAGTGAAATCTGTGCGGTCATTATCAATCGATTGAAATTCAAAATGACTCAATTGGGCTATTTTTAGAAAAATGGGAATGTTATATAAATAACACCATCGGGATAGTAACCATGTATTTATTAAATGAAAATAATAACAGGTGTGTGGCGGTGATTTCGATACCGGTTTTGCTAGCTTTATTGCTGACCACACTGGTAACCGGATGCGCCATCAACGATAAGGGTTTTACACAATTGCGTTACTTTGAGAATGCTACCAGCTACATGACGAAACAAAACACTTGGGGCGGTTTTATCAGCACGCACTCCAGCGATCGTGGCTTCTCACTGGGGTATGTGGAGAGAATCAAGGTGTATCCCAAAATGACAAATAATGCGCGACTACCGCTCGCTGGCAATTAAGTGTAAAGCAAGTAATTAAAATCAGTGGTTTGTAAAAGATAAAATTAATATGAAGGAGAAACTGAAATGAAACCAATACTTGGCAATGTTACCTTCTTGTTTTTCATTAGTGTCTTTGTGTTGAGTGGCTGCGGAACAATAAAATCAACTAGTAGCAATCCAGAAAATGTCAGTATTCCCGGTGTTTCTTATTATCTACCAGCTCAACGTGCAAAAGCAGAGCTCTATAGAAACAAGAGTTCTGATGCAAATCCCATATTTATGTTGCAGATAAGTTCGGGACCTGCTTATCCGGATACAAGTAAGAGATACACCATAGATTACAAACCCAGTGTATTTAATGATGAGCATCTATGTGTAGCACGTACAATCGATGGTTTGCTAAGTACGGTCCAATTTTCATCGACCAATCGCGCAGGTGATATTTTGATTAGAATGGCTGAAACCGCTGCAATGTTTGCTCTTGCCGCAGGTGGAGTGCCAACATCTCCTGTCGGAGTTATGGGATTAGAAGCTCTAGGAGCTCCGGAAGAAAAAGAATTGCTGCGGAATCTGATCCGGCTTACGGAAGTCAAGCCAGACAGTAATCAATTTGATCTTATTTATACCGGTATTTTTGATAACCAGTTAAAAGTAGAGATACAAGCGATTGAAGAACAGATCACTGGAATTCTCAAAAATGAATTGGGATTTAGAGAATCGAAGAGAGAAGCGCAGATTAAAGAATGGGAACAATCGAAAAGTAAGAATGCGAATCTTTCAGGTCTGCGTCCTAAAGGGCTGAATTTTAACAAGGATGTTTTGAAGATTTCTTTCTCTAAAATAGGTGCTGATCTCGGCAGCGCTGGTGCAAATGACAAAGCTTGCGAAACCGCAAATGATAATAAGGACGGGGGTGTAATTTACTATAGAACATTAACCACACAACCCGTAAAAATCTCTTTAAAACATGCGTATGAATCGGGTGAAATTCCGTTGGGAAATATTATCATTCCGGCAATAAATCAAAGTACCAATCAATGTATCAATGTTGAACGTACATTACTGGTAAGAAAAGTTAATCGTTTAGATTTCACAAACGGATTACTTACTGGAACTTCGATTAATACACCTAGTGTTGCGCTTGCTGCTGCAGAACTGCCCCTAAGAATTGGTAGTGCTGTTATTGAAATGCCGGCTTCATTTTTTACTGCAATCGGTAGATCTTTTACAGCGCGAACTGCTGCGGTCGGGGGTGAAATAGAACTTATCAACGCACTCGAAAGATCAAGATTAGCGAAAGACAAACCTGATACGGCATCGAATATTACTGTACAAGCTCCTAGTGGAGAGCCACCTAAAATAGGCGTTACGTTGTCGGTTCCCGAGCCTTATAAGCCATTAGGAGGAGTGAGCGTATTTTTAACCTGCTGGGATGGTAAAGCTAACGACAACAGATGATAGCGACCATATAAATGGGGATAAGCCGCATAATAATACGCCAGCTCTTTAAGTTTTAAAATTTAGGCATTCGTAAAGCATTCGTAAATTCTCAAAAAGGTTATTATCATGACAAAGAATTTCAATATACCAAGTCCGGATTCACCAAAATCGATCAGTCCAAATTTATTTTCCACATTTGATCTCGAAATAGATAGATTGTTAGAAGCTCCCAGGGCAAGAACAAATTTCAATGTCGATGGTAGTGGGCTTGCTGTAGCAGTTCTTGATACTGGATTGCGTGTAACTCATAAATGTTTTACTGATCGAGTCATCGCTACCCGTAACTTTACTAGCGATGACGGTGGTAATAGTGAGAAAGTGACCGATTTCAATGGACATGGAACGAATGTCACCGGAATTATTGCTGCAGGTACATCGGATGAACGGCGGGGTATCGCTCCAAAGGCTAGTATCGTAGCATTAAAAGTCTTGCCTGCGCCTTCACTCGATCCAGTCTTGCAGGCTTTACAATGGGTTTATGACAATACCGAGCGATTAAATATTACCACCACAAACCTATCGTTAGGTGTACCAGGCTTAAACTACAAAGATGACAATCAAGCAAGAAGCAACTTTCCAGAGCTTGCAAAACTTCTCGAAGGATTAATGGCAAAACGAGTTGCAGTAGTTGTTGCCGCAGGTAATGGTTATTTTGAACATCAGGATGAAGGTATGAGCTTACCCGCAATTTTTCGCCAAACAATAGCGGTTGGTGCCGTTTATGATGCTTCATTTGGCTCGCGCTCTTATGGAAATGGTGCAGTAGCGAATTCTACTCACGCTGATCAGATAACGCCTTTTTCTCAGAGGCTTTCAAGAGAAGCCAGCCCCGATTGTTATACCGACGTATTTGCTCCCGGAGGTGCCGCAACTTCTGCAGGTGCTGCACATGACAATGATACATCTGTACAAGATGGTACTAGTCAAGCAGCGCCAACCGTTGCAGGAGCTATCTTGTTAATGCAGCAATACTACATAAGGCTTAAAGGGGTTCGTCCGCCGATACCTTTACTCCAAGATCTTCTTAGAGCGACATCTACTTGGATTGTCGATGGCGATGACGAAGACGACAATGTTTCACATACAAACAAAAAATACCCCAGAATTAATGTTTTTCAGTCCATCACGGCATTACACAAGGCAATACAACTAGGAAACATTTAAAGAAATCATAGTAACTATTCAGCATATTTCCCCAAGAATGCTTACTTGCGCCACCTATATGGAAAGTGATGAGTCGATTTGAATCATCTCAGCACGGCTGACCTCAATTCTGAGAGGAAAATTGATGAAGAAGGTTAAATCCGAATTGGAATTTTCTCATGCTCAAATTCATGAAAATTAGAATCGAGCTATAAAATCTAATAGATTTATTGGGTTGGAAATAGGGTTGCAGATGACTATACGATAGTTAAGGATAAAATATGAAATTAAGAATCTTAATATTTTTGATGCTGTTAGTTAGTTTTAAGAATGTTTTTGCTGAGAATGATGCTGAAATTCACAAGAATACTTTGAACAATATAAATGATTCGGAGTTTTGGCTTTTTATTTTCGGGTGTGGATTGATAAGCATTTTAGTCAAGATAGTTGATCATGCGATCAAATTAAATCAAATTGAGACTGTACAAAAATTACAAAACTTTACACAGAAAGGGTCATTGATAGAATGGTCATTGTGGTTTGCTTCAGCCTCAATAGTTGGTTTCTTAGGGAATCAAGTGGGCTTATTTCAAGCTTCGGCTCAAGCAGCTGTGATGATTGGGCTAGGTTGGCCAACGGTATTTGCTCAGATCAAGCAGAAGTATAGTCCGCAATCAGAAGGTAACGAAATTGTGGTTCAACAGCGTAATGAAGTATATGAAGATTTGAATCTTGGACAAGAGTGTATAACTTCAAATGAATGTTACGATATAGACGAAGAAGGAAGGAAACAAAATGGCGTGGAGAGTGGCAGGCAGTCTTAAAAAATTAAGAGAGCAAATCAATCAAATTGCACCTAATCGTAGCGTTTCTAGTGATGGAACTATCGGCGATGCAGCGCATGCATCACGAAAATCTGATCATAATCCGTGGATAATCGAAAATGGAATTGGGGTGGTTACTGCACTAGATGTCACACATGATCCTATACATGGATGTGATGCACAGAAATTGGTCGATTCATTGATTTCTAGTAAAGATCAAAGAATTAAGTATATAATTTATAATGGTAAAATAATTAGCTCGACATTTAAACCATGGGAGTGGCGTCCATATACAGGAGTTAATCCTCATAACAAGCATTGTCATATATCTGTAAATGGCGAAAAGGAAAAATATGATTCTGCTCTACCATGGCAGATAAAATTATAATTGAGTTTCGGTAATCTAAATTTTGTGAGAATCAGAACTTCACTCTATCTGGCGAAATGAGTAAAGTATGCGTCAAGTCGCTATTTCTTAATCAAAACCTTCTTCATCATAATTTTCTGTGATGTTACAATCCAAAATCCCTGTGCTGAGTAAGTGCAGTTAGATCGTTTATAAAGGCATTTCATAAAACAAAAAAGATGACAAAAATGCTGAAAGCAACATTATCTGACCTGATGCAACGCATACCCGGCAAGGCGAGTCCGGAATGGCCGATGGGTGAACCTTTTACGCTGGCGTTTGCGCATGGCACGATGTCGGTTGAGGTGTATGTGCCTAGAGGTTCCGATATACAAACGCCGCACGATCAGGATGAGTTGTATTTCATTCATACCGGCCGTGGGGAAATCGTCATTGCCGGTGAGCGGCATGCGTTTGAGCCAGGCATGGTGTTTTTCGTCGCGGCGCATGTCGAGCACCGTTTCGAGAATTTTTCGCCGGATTTTACGACTTGGGTGGTGTTTTGGGGACCTAAGGGTGGCGAGAAAAGCTCGGGAGCAGCGAGTTGACAAGTCATGCTTAAATTCTACGGTTATAAACAGTGCGGCACTTGCCGCAAGGCGGAGCAATTTTTGCAGCAGGCGGGGGTTACTTACGAATTTATCGATATCACCGGGAATCCGCCCGGCGCGGAAGAGCTCGCTGCGATTGTCGAGCGCGCCAATGTTCCACTGAACAAGCTTTTCAATACCAGCGGCGTGCAGTACCGTGAATTGAAAATCAAGGAACGGCTGCCTGCGTTATCTGGGCCGGAAGTATTAGCTTTGCTTGCGGGCAATGGCCGTTTGATCAAACGCCCGCTGGTTATCGACGGAAAACGAGCTACCGTGGGTTTCAATGCGGAACACTTTGCGGCGGTATGGGGGTGATGCCCCTCAGTAAAGTTTGGGTTCCCGCCTAACCGCATAAACAAACAAGCTTGCGCTTTGAGTCTCATGCTTGTACTCTTGCAGCACAGTTCGATGCGAACAGTGTCTTATTCCATAACCGGATCAAGCAGGAGGCGAAATTGAGCGGGCAACGTTTTTTGGTGCGTAAAGCGGCGGTACTCGGGGCTGGTGTGATGGGGGCGCAGATTGCGGCGCATTTGGTAAATGCCAATATCGAAACATTGCTGTTTGAGCTGCCGGGCGATGCCGGTAATCCCAACGCCAACGTGATCAAAGCCGTGGAGAAGCTGAAAAAGCAAGAACCCGCGCCGTTGTCGGTCAAAACCAAAGCGACTTGTATTCAAGCAGCGAATTACGAGCAACATCTCGAATTGCTGAAAGATTGCGATCTGGTGATCGAAGCCATTGCCGAACGCATGGACTGGAAACGCGATCTGTACGTCAAAGTAGCGCCCCATCTGGGTGAACACACGATTTTTGCCAGTAACACTTCCGGTTTATCGATCAATCAGTTGGCCGAAGCATTTCCCGAAACGTTGCGCCATCGTTTCTGCGGTATCCATTTCTTCAATCCGCCGCGCTATATGCATCTGGTCGAATTGATCCCTTGTCAGGCCAGCGACGCGGCCATGCTGGATCATCTCGAAGAATTTCTCGTTACGAATTTGGGCAAGGGCGTGATCCGCGCCAAGGATACGCCGAATTTCATCGCCAACCGTATTGGCGTTTTTTCGTTGCTGGCGACGATGCATCATGGCCGCGCGTTCGATTTTGGTTTCGATCTGGTTGATGCGCTGACCGGTGCGCTGATTGGCCGTCCCAAGAGCGCGACGTTCCGCACCGCCGATGTGGTGGGTCTGGATACGCTGGCGCATGTTATCAATACGATGCGCGACACGCTGACGGACGATCCCTGGCATCGCTATTTTGCTGCGCCGGATTGGTTGCAAGGCCTGATTCAGGCCGGTGCGCTGGGTGAAAAAGTGAAGCGCGGGGTGTATCAGAAAATCAAGAATGAAATCCATGTATTTGATCTTGCGGCACAGACGTACCGGCTTTCAGGTGCGGAAGTGGACGACGATCTGAAGCGGTTGTTGAAATACAGTAGCCCGGCTGAGAAGTTTGCCGCGTTGCGCAACAGTCATCAGCCGCAGGCGCAGTTTTTGTGGTCGATTTTCCGCGATTTGTTCCATTACTGCGCGGTGCAGCTGGAAACCATTGCCGATAATGCCCGTGACTTGGATCTGGCGGTGCGTTGGGGATTCGGCTGGAATCAAGGGCCTTTTGAAATCTGGCAAGCCGCCGGATGGAAACAGATCGCCGATTGGATCCAGGAAGATATCGCTGCCGGTAAAAGCATGAGCCTGGCGCCGTTACCGCAATGGGTCACGGCAATCGCCGAAAGTGAGTCACAAAGCGTACATTCCGCGCAAGGCTCGTTTGCTCCGGCTTCCGGAAAGCCGCAGCTGCGTTCAAGATTGCCGGTGTATCAGCGCCAGCTGTTTCCCGATCGCCTGATCGACGAACCGGCGGCCTACGGGGAAACTATCTTTGAAACGGATGCAGTCAGGCTGTGGCATACCGGCGATAAAATCGCCATTCTGAGTTTCAAGAGCAAGATGCATACGATCGGTATCGACGTGTTGGAAGGGGTACAACAGGCGATCAAGGAAGCCGAACAGAACTGGCGCGCCTTGGTGATCTGGCAAACTGAACCGCCGTTTTCCGCCGGTGCCAATTTGCAGAAAGCCACTGAGAAACCCAAAGTGGATGCGCAACAAAGCAATGCACCGCCTGCACCACCAAAACCCCCGACAGCATTTCAGTCGCTCCTGAAGAAATTGCGCAAATCGACCCAGGAAACGGTCTTGCATGTGGCGCGCGAATTGGATCTGGCCGATGTGCTGATGGCCAAGAAACTGGCTGAAGTGGAAGGCATGATCAAGCAGTTTCAGCAAACGTCGCAGAGGCTGCGCTATTCGATGATTCCGACCGTGGCCGCCGTGGATGGTCTGGCGTTGGGCGGCGGGTGTGAGTTTGTCATGCACTGCGACCGGGCTGTGGCTACGCTGGAAAGTTATATTGGCCTGGTCGAAACCGGGGTTGGATTGCTGCCGGCGGGCGGCGGATGTAAGGAGTTTGCCATGCGGGCCGCGCAAAATGCCAAGGATGGCGATCCTTTTCCGCAATTAAAATATTATTTCCAAACCGTGGCGATGGCGGAACTGGGGAAAAGCGCCGAGCAGGCGAAAGAACTCGGTTACCTGCGCAGCGCCGATACCGTCGTGATGCATCGTTTCGAATTGCTGCACGTGGCCAAGGCCCAAGCGCTGGCGTTAGCGGAAGCCGGTTATCGTCCGCCATTACGGATGCGGGAAATTCCGGTGGCGGGTAACACCGGTATTGCAACGATTCAAAGCCAACTGGTGAACATGCGCGAAGGCGGTTTCATTTCCGAGCATGACAATCTGATTGCGAATAAAGTGGCGCATGTGATGTGCGGTGGCGATTTAACGCCGGGCAGTCTGGTCGACGAAGACTGGTTCCTGGAATTGGAGCGCGCAGCTTTTATGGAATTACTGGCGACGGAAAAAACCCAGGCCCGCATTGAATACACCTTGAAAACCGGCAAACCGCTAAGAAACTGATTTCACGATTCACGGAGAATCCTATGACCAAGCAAACGCAAGAAGCCTATATTGTCGCTGCCGCACGTACACCGGTTGGAAAAGCGCCGCGCGGTATGTTCAAGAATGTGCGTCCCGATGACATGCTGGTGCATGTGCTGCACGCGGTGATGAAACAGTGTGAGGGACTCGATCCAGCCGCGATTGACGATGTCATCGTCGGTTGCGCCATGCCGGAAGCGGAGCAGGGCATCAATGTCGCACGCGTGGCGCTGTTACTGGCCGGTTTGCCGAACAGTGTCGCGGGAATGACGGTGAATCGTTTTTGCGCGTCCGGTCTGCAATCGGTTGCGTTGGCGGCGGACCGCATCCGCCTCGGCGAAGCCGATGTGATGATTGCCGGCGGTACCGAGAGCATGAGCATGGTGCCGATGATGGGTAATAAGGTGGCGATGAATCCGGCGATGTTCCAGCATGAGGAAAATGTCGCGATTGCTTACGGCATGGGCATGACTGCCGAGAAAGTGGCGGAGCAATGGAAGGTTTCGCGCGAAGATCAAGATGAATTTGCCCTGACCAGTCATCAGCGGGCGATAAAGGCGATCGCGACGGGTGAGTTTAAAGATGAAATTGCAGCCTATACCGTCGATGAAAAACGACCGGACTTGATTACGCATACCGTACATGAAGAGATTGCGGTCAAGGATACCGACGAAGGGCCGCGCGCCGATACCAGCGCCGAGGTATTGGCGAAATTGAGACCGGTATTCGCGGCAAAAGGATCGGTCACTGCGGGCAATAGTTCGCAGATGTCGGATGGTGCAGGGGCAGTGGTACTGATGAGCGAAGCTGCATTGAAGCGTTTCAACCTATCGCCGCTCGGCCGCTTTATCGGTTTCTCGGTGGCTGGTGTGCCGCCTGAAATTATGGGCGTCGGGCCGATCAAAGCGATTCCCAAAGTATTGGCGCAAACTGGCATCAAACAAGACGACCTGGATTGGATCGAATTGAATGAAGCGTTTGCGGCACAAAGCCTCGCCGTGATTCACGATCTGGGGCTGGACCGCAGCAAAGTGAATCCGTTGGGTGGAGCGATTGCCTTGGGCCATCCGCTCGGAGCAACCGGTTCTATCCGGGTGGCCACCTTGCTGCATGGATTGCGCCGCCATAAACTGAAATACGGCATGGTGACGATGTGCATTGGCAGCGGCATGGGCGCAGCCGGTGTGTTTGAAGCGCTTTAATGCTGGTAATAACAGAAAGCTGCTTTTCATCGCTTATGGCATAGATCGATCTTCGTAAGAAACCGCACAAGCAATGGCGGCAATCGGCACTGATCGCTATGCCAGCGCGGGTTGTGGTTTTTTTCTCAGCCCAGGGGAACCGGAACAGCGGGATCCCCGCTGTTTTCTTCTGAAAGCAGATCACTACTGCTTATTCCACGATCCATTCTTTTCTCGATTAGCCTCTGCGCATTCCTGCGAAACCTCAAGTAAGTCATTAGTAAGCCGTAACAATCAGTTCACTGCATGGGTATTTCGGTTGTTTTGTGAAAATTCGATGATACGCATGCGTTTTGTAACAGTCTGCAATGGATGAACGATTGCATAATAGTTTCCGTACTAAATCAGATTATCGCTATTTGGAGGTTGTTTTATAGTGAATCCACATGCCTCTTTCGATTTGCTTTCCTGTATCAGTGACTTTGCGGTGTGCATAAATACGCACGGCGTCATTGAACAAGCATCCAAACCTTCGCAGGCATTTTTGCAATTACCGGTAGAGTTATTGCAAGAGCCGATTGAATTATTCATTCAACCTGAAGATATGGCACTGTTTGCCGAGGCCCGGGAAAAATCGAAGCAGAGCGGTGAGAAACAAACTTTCATCTGTCGTCTTCTGCGGCAGCGCGTATTGCCGGTTTGGGTTGATTGTTACATGCATGCGTTGCCGGAGGATAAATATCTTATCGCGGCATTTGATGCTACGCACTGGAAGGATAGCGAAAGCCGCCTGGTTTACCTCTCCACGCACGATGCCTTGACCGGATTGCCGGGCAAAGTCTTGCTCGACGATCGTATTGCCATGAACATTCAAACGGCGCAGCGGGAAAAGAATGTCTTGTCGTTGATTGTGTTGAGCTTGGATGGTTATAGAAAAATTAACGATTTGTTGGGACACAGTATCGGTGACGAGCTGATCAAGGCTGTAGCGGAACGGCTGCAAAATTGCGTGCGTCGCAGCGATACGGTGGCGCGTGTCAGTGATGATGAATTTTCCATGATCATGCTGAGTGCGGGGCGGGAAAATATCGAATTGATTGCCAGGAAGATTTTAGCCGCCATGCAGCGGTCTTTCCGCATTGGCGAACATACCCTGCATATCAGTGCCAGCTTGGGTGTTTCCATGTATCCGGAACATGGCCAAGACGCTTCGCTCTTGTACCGGAATGCCGAAATGGCGATGTACAGAGCGAAAGCGCAAGGTAAGAATTACTGGAGAATTTATAGCGATCAGGTCGACGATACCGAAAGAAGCGATTTATCGCTGGAATCGGCCATGTACGAGGGAATCGAGAACGGTGAGTTTATGCTGCACTATCAACCGATCTTTTGTACACAAACTGGTCAATTGAAGGGCGCGGAAGCGTTGATGCGATGGCAGAATCCAAGCAGGGGCTTTGTTTCACCGATGAAATTTATTCCCTTGGCGGAAAACAGCGGGTTGATAAAGATTCTCGGTGCATGGGCTTTGCGCAGTGCGTGCTATCAAGCTAAACAATGGCAGGTAGCTGGCCTTAAAGATTTTTATATCTCCGTCAATGTATCCCCGCGCCAATTTGTGCAAGAGGATTTTCTCGATATGATCCATAAAGCATTAGATGAATCCGGATTATTACCGGGCAATCTGATGCTTGAAATCACCGAAGGTGTATTGATGGAAAATCCGCAGCGTTCCGGGGCGGTTCTGACGCAATTGCATGCGGCCGGGGTAAAAATCGCCATTGATGATTTCGGCACCGGTTATTCCTCATTGGCTTATTTGAAAAGATTTCCGCTATCTGTGCTGAAGATTGATAAGTCGTTTGTGGATGACGTGGTGAACAGTGCGGAAGATATGGCGATTGTCGGCACAATTCTCAGTCTGGCGGAAGGATTGAACCTGCTGGTCGTCGCCGAGGGTGTGGAAAATGATGCGCAACTGGGTTTCTTGAAGCAAGAGGGATGCAATCTGGTGCAAGGCTATTTGACCGGCAGGCCGGTGCACTCGGATGCATTTAAAGAGAAATACATGGCATGACGGAATCTGCTCCCGAGCTTGAAAACAGTAAAGATCGGTTCTTTGCCTTGTTGACAAAGCGCATGAGCGAGAAAGGTGATTTCCCTGCCTTTGCAAAATCCGTGCAGCATCTGGATGAGTTGATGCACGATCAAAATAAAAATATCGCCGATATTGCCCGTGTGATTCTGAATGATTTCACTTTGACCCAGAAAGTGATCCGTTTGGCCAACTCCGCCATGTATTCCGGAATGGGCGGGGAAATTACCACCATCACCCAAGCCGCGGTCGTGCTTGGCATCGATACCATAGCGCATATTACCCTCAGTATCCGTTTCATCGATACGCTTTCCGCTTCCGCACCGGTATCGGACGAAGCGCGCAGGGAACTGGCGAAAGCGATATTGGCTGGAAATGTCGTCCGCAATGTTGTGACTAAAATGAATATGGTGAACGGCGAAGAGGCCGTTGTATGCGCGTTGTTGCATCATCTTGGCCGTCTGATGCTGGTATTTTATTTCCCTGATGAGTGGTCCAGGATTCAAGAAATTGCGCAGGGTAACGCGATAAGCGAGAACGACGCGGCGCGGGAAGTAACCGGAGCATCTGTTGATGAAATTTCTCAGGAAATTGCCAGGAACTGGTGTCTGCCCAAGAAAATATCCCACTGCATGATCAGCTCGGCAACCTTCACGGAAATTAGCATACCGGGTTCGTCCGATTGGTTGAAAGTGATGGCTAATTTTGCCAGTGGCGTTGCATTGCTATTAGCTCATCAGTGCAACGAGGATGATTTAAAGCAATATGTGTCACGTTATAGCGAATCATTACTGATTTCCACCGAGGATCTCGCTGAATCGGTCGATTTGGCGCAGCAGACGGCTGCTGAATTTCCCGGTATTCCGGAAAGCGGAAAATCCATTGGTAAACCCGATGACTCGCGCGAACGTCTGGCTGTCAGTATTCGTGAACTCAAGATGGCGCTGGCGCAGGGAACAGACTTCAATGTCGTATTGAGCATGACTCTTGAATCGTTATACGCGAGCATGGGTTTTAATCGTGTGATTACTTTCTTTCGCGATGCCGGTATGTTAAAAGCCAAAGTCGGATTCGGCAAGGGCGTACCGGAAGTGTTACCCGGATTGATTTTTCCCGAAGCATACGCAGCCGATGTGTTCCATTTGTCCCTTGCCAATAAAGCGGACGTATTTATCCAGGATGTTGCTTCCACCCGATCCTCTTCCAGTATACCGGCATGGTTAAGGGAAACTTTGCCGGATGTCGATGCCTTTATCCTGTTGCCGCTGGTTTTCAATGGCAAAGCTATCGGTTTGATCTACGCGGACTGGTGCGCGGGAACAACCAATCAGATCGAACCCAGCGAGCTCTCATCAATGGGTGTGCTGAGGGATTACTTGATGAGAGCCTTGATAAAAAGAAGGCTCTAGACTAGCAGAGAC
>FSSH01000847.1_pt1 | contig 49745 bp, 42 predicted proteins | sample 1166101 | NCBI WGS metagenome assembly FSSH01 (sample SAMEA32972668, study PRJEB13176) | freshwater metagenome | biome: Drinking water system; feature: Biomass in drinking water that filtered by 0.45 um membrane; material: drinking water | place: USA | collected 2012-12-20 | depth 0 m | reverse complement strand
GCGACAGGCTGGTGGCATATTGCGTGTGCCACTGGTTATTGAAGAGCAATGTTGCCTGTGCGTCCAGCCTGTCTGGCAGACGCGTCGTGATGTTCACCACAGTCCCAATTGAATTGCCCGCATAGGCCGCCGAAAACGGGCCGTAGAGCACGTCGATCTTTGCAATTTCCGCAGGGCTGACGAGCTGCCATTTCGGGCTGCCATTGCCGTTATTGTTGGCGATGAGCGCTGACAGCGGCACGCCGTCTGCAAAAATGAGGCTGCGCGCGCTGGCACCCAGCCCGGAGGTCCGCGTGGCGATTGGCGCGAAGTTATCACCGATCGACCGTTTGCGGATGATCAGGCTCGGGGCGTATTTGAGGGTATCTTCAATGCTCACCGCGTTGATTGTCGTGGCAATGCGGGCGGCATCAACGGTTACGCTCGTGTTGGGGACGTTTTCGATCTTCCGCAGCGTATCTGCGGTGACGACAATATCTTTTTGATCGGCAGATGACGACGACTCTGTGTCGATTAGGTCAGGGACAAGGTCAGGGACAAAAGCGGGCGCCAATACAGGCAAGGGTGCAGCAGCCGGCGCAGCAAGCGCGGCCAGATAGAAATACATCATGATTGAAAAATCCCAGCTCTGAAGAATGAACAGCCGCGCACAGACGCGGCGGCGTATCAGATCAGCCTGGGCGGTCCGGTCGATGGCGGCGGGGGAGCGGCGAGGCCACGCCCGACCGAAACGGTTTGGCGCGCGATCACCACAATCGCATCGGTGCCGGGCCGGATCAGCGCAATTTCGAGGCTAGGGGCATCATCAAGCCCGTGCCCCAGCACGGCGAACCCGCATGGTTGCGCGTCATGATTGCCGCTTTCCGGCACATCCTTGTGGATTTTACCGGTGCGATCCATCCACACTGTCTGTGGGCCCATGCCGCTGCAGATCGCGATGCGCATCATGCCAGTGGTGTCGGTCGTGGGCATCCAGCCCGCCGGAATCAGCGCCCGCAACAGCATGGCGCACGCGATCAGCGCGAGCGCGGCTTGACGACTGGGTTGGCTTAGTCGGCGCAGCATCTGCGCTCTTTGGCGAAGATCAGTCGCAGGCGCAATGCGTTTCGGGTGTCGTTGAGAGCCTGTGGGCGAAGACCAGTTGGGGCCAACGATGATGTATCGACGAACGACTGCGACGGTAGCCTGTTGCTGTCACCCAAAGCTTCAAAAACAAGGTTCCGCTTACGCCATATGAGCACCCGAAAGGGGTATGGCGGCTTCGGAACGACCGCCTCTTGGTCGCAACCCGCCCCCCTCACCCCCGCATCGCGGCCAGCATAAATTCCGCAAAACTCCTTGCCTTGGTGCTTGCCAGCCGCCCGGTGGGGAACAGTGCCCATAGGTCGAGCGGGGGGAGTGCCCAGTTTTCCAGCACGCGCACCACCGCGCCGCTTTCCAGTTCGGGCGAAAACATCCAGTCCGATGCGACGGTCAGGCCGATATCGGCGAGCACGGCGGCGCGCACGCCTTCGGCGGCACTCACGCGCAGCCTGCCGCCCACCGCAACAGATGCTTCACCACCGGCTGCGCCCTGAAACGTCCATATCGGCGTTTCATAATGCGTATAGACCACTGCCTCATGCCCGGCGAGTTCCGCTGGCGTTTGCGGTGTGCCTGCCCGCGCAAGATAGGCCGGCGTTGCCAGCACTGATCGCCTGCCCGCCGCCAGCTTTCGCGCGGTCGCGGTGGAATCGGGCAGCGCGCCCATGCGCAGCGACACATCAATGCCCTCGCGCACCATATCGATCACCCGGTCATCCAAAATCACCTCAAGGTTCAGATCAGGATGTTCGGCCAGAAACGCGGGCAGTTTCGGCACCACGTGCAGCCGGGCAAATGTGGTTGCGGCGGAAATTCTGAGCTGCCCGGTCAGCCCCTTGCCAGCACCGCGTGCGGCCAGATCAGCCTCGTCGGCCTCCATCAGCGATAGGCCGGCATGGTCGTAAAAACGCTGCCCCGCTTCGGTGGGGGAAAGGCCACGTGTGGTGCGCGTTAACAAGCGCACGCCCAACCGCTCCTCCAGCTGCGCCACGATCTTTGACACCGCAGGCTGGCCAACATTCATCTGGCGCGCCGCGGCCGAGAAGGAACCGGTATCCACAACGCGGATGAAAGTGGTCATCGCCTGGAATCGGTCCATCGTCATTCCCCCCTGGAATGGATGATATTGCCACAGCCGGTCTGCCTCGTCTTGTCAGAAACGGGCATTCCTTTGTCATCAAGTCAGCGAATTGTTCGCTGGTTGGCACCAAGGGGCAAGACGATGCTGCGACAGGTTTTCAACGATGCACTGATGACGCTGCACATTACCGGCAGCGTTTCAGCAGCCGTGTTCGCCGCCGCCGCGCCAATTGCCCTGCGCGCTTTTCGCCGCTGAACGGAGTAGAGATGATGATCGAAGTTTATGCATTCGCAACGCCCAACAGCGTCAAGGTTCCCATCGCGCTGGAAGAGCTCGGGCTCGATTACACGCTGCATGGCATCAACGTGCGCAAGGGGGAACAAAAAGCGCCTGATTTCATCGCGCTGAACCCCAATGCAAAGGTACCGGTGCTGATTGATGGCCCAATGGTGCTGACGGAATCCGCTGCGATCCTGGTGTATCTGGCGGAAAAAACTGGCAAGCTGCTGCCCGCATCCGGCGCGCACCGCGCGCGCGTGTTCGAACAATTATTCTTCCACGCATCCGGCCTAAGCCCCGCCTTTGGGCAGGCAGGTTTTTTCAAAAAACAAGCCGCCGAACCACAGCCCATCGCCATCGCCCGGTTTGAAGCCGAAGCGGCGCGCACCGCCGGTGTGCTGGACAATGTGCTGGGCCGCCACGCCTTTGTCGCCGGAGACGCGTTCACCATCGCCGATATCGCCCATTTCGGCTGGCTGTGGCGTCGCGCCTTTGCTGAGGTCGACATTACCGGCCTGCCCAATCTCTCCCGCTGGGTGCGCCAAATGGAGGCACGGCCCGCCGTCGCCCGCGCCATTGCCCGCATCGAAACCCTGGTCCCGCAGGCCTGATCCCCGCGTGCTTTTCACCAAGGATTACCCCCATGACCCTGCAAGATCGCCTGGACGCCTTCAAGGCTGACTTTATCGCTGGCAAACCGCCCTATAATGCGCCGCCGGAAATCCATCCGATCATGGCACGCGCGACGGCAGAGCTGATTGCATCGGGTGCCGCAACCCGCGCGCTCAAAGCGGGCGACCGAGCGCCAGATTTTCTGCTGGCCGCGCCCGATGGCACGCTGGTGTCGTCGGCTGAACTGCTGGAACGCGGTCCGCTGGTCGTCAGCTTCTATCGCGGCGTATGGTGCCCCTATTGCAACATGGAATTGCAGGCACTTCAGGCCAGTTTGCCGCAATTTACTGCCGCAGGCGCGCATTTGGTCGCCATTTCTCCCCAAACCCGGGCAAATAGTCGCAAATCCATGCGCGAAAATGGCCTCGATTTCCCCATTTTGTCCGATCGGGTGAATGATGTCGCCGCCGCGTTCGGCCTGCGATTTGCGCTGCCCGACTATCTGGTCGCGCTGTACAAATCACGCGGCAATGATCTGGCGGTCACCAATGACGATCCGTCATGGACCCTGCCAATGCCGGGCCGTTTCGTGATCAGCCCCGATGGGATGATCGTCTATGCCGAGGTAAACCCCGATTACACGCGCCGCCCGGAGCCCAGCGACATGCTGCCCGCAATCCGCCGCGCACGCCTGACCATGGCGGCATAACCACCATCACCAAGGAGAATGATCATGGCCAGCCGCACTTTCCTGATCACCGGGGCCAGCAAAGGCATTGGCCGAGCACTATCTGAATGCCTTGCGGCCGCGGGACACCACGTGGTCGGCATTGCCCGCCAGGCCAATGATCCCGCGTTTCCGGGCACGCTGGTGGCGCTTGACCTTAGTGGTCGCGATGCCACGCAGTCGGTGCTGGCGCGGCTCGTATCGGACCATGATTTCGATGGCGTCGTAAACAATGTCGGCCTCGTCCGCCCGCAACGCCTGGGCGATATTGCGCTGGAGGCACTGGATGATGTGCTGCGCGTAAACCTGCACCCGGCGATTGCCGCCGCGCAGGCGATCCTGCCGGGCATGAAGGCGCGCGGTTGGGGCCGGATCGTCAATGTGTCGAGCCTGGTTGTGCTCGGCGCGCCCGAACGCACGGCCTATGCGGCGGCCAAAGCCGCGCTGGTCAGCTTTGCGCGCAGCTGGGCGCTGGAACTTGCCGAAACGGGCATCACCGTCAACGCGGTAGCCCCCGGACCGACCGAAACCGAATTGTTCCGCCAGAACAACCCCGTCGGCAGCGCGGGGGAGGCACGTTACCTTTCCGCCGTGCCCATGCGCCGCTTCGGTCGGCCGGCAGAAATCGCCGCCGCAATCGCTTTCCTGCTGTCTGAAGGAGCAGGGTTTATCACCGGCCAAACGCTGTTCGTTGACGGTGGCGCATCGGTCGGGCGCGGCGCCGTGTAAGGCACGCGACCAGCGCCCACAGCCCGATATCGCTGCCCTTCAAGCCGGCGCTCCCGCCTCGCGCCGCTATCCGAACGGAACGGCGGCGGCCTTGCCGACGCGTTCGCGATGCCCAGGCTGTTGTTATTTAGGCGCTTTGGCGGCGATCGCCTCAATCTCGATCAGAAAATTGGGGCCCGCCAAGGCTGCGACCTGTACAGTTGATCGCGCCACCAGATTGGGGTTTTCTGCGGTCCCGAAAAACTCCTTATATCCCGCATTAAAGCCGGCAAAATCCATCTTGCCGCCCAATTTAGGGTCGCCTGCCACAAACACCGTCAACTTCACGATATCGGACATCATATAGCCCTGCTTGGCCAACAACGCCTTGATCTTGTTGAAGGTGCTGATGGTTTGCGTTTTCGTGTCGCCAAAGGCTTCGATGCTGTCGGTTTTTGCCGGATCGATCGGCGAAGCGAGCTGGCCGCTGAGGATCAACGTCTCCGCCCCCGCAGGAACAGTCACCCCGCTCAGGATGATGGCGGGCGGCGGATTGGTGTGCCGCACAATCGGTCCGGCGACTGCCGATGTTGCCGAAAAAAGCGTGATGGCAAACGATGTCAGCAATGGCTTCATAACATATCCCCTTGGTCATAATCCGAATTTCATGCGGCAGAATATACCCGCCGCACCGTGTTTCAATCGCCCGCCCTCAATTTTCGCGATCCTGTCATACGGCCCTGCGCGACGGTTCGGTCAGCGCACGCGCGGCGACTTGCTTGGCCAGCGCGGCTACAGCGGCATGGGCGGATTGAATGCCGCCTTCCTGCCACCCTGGCGTCTGGCTTAGCGCGGCGCTGGCAAATACGGTGCGGCCCGCTGGTTCGCACAACAGCCGAAACCCTGGTGTATCGTTATGCCCTTCCTGCGGCCCCTTGCGTTCAGGGTGCCAATTCGGCCAGGGGCCAAGGCTGTAGGGCACTTTCTTCCAGTTCACAGCGAGCGCATTGGTCAGGTCAGCGCCGTGGCCCGGATGGACCTTATCAATCGCCGCGCGCGCCATGGCAATCTGTTCTGCGATTGGCCGTGCAGCAAATTTGGCCCCCGGTGTGCCCGAACTGTAACAGCCCAATATCATCCCGCGTTCACTGTGCAGCCCCCAGGATGGATACCAGATCAGCTGGGTTTCACCGCCGACAAAGCTGATCCCGCCATAAATCTGGTCGCGTTCCCAAAAGCGGGGCGATTCAAACGCGACTTTGTTCGAATTGTCATATTCAACACCGGCAATCGCATCGGCAACCGGCTTTGCAAAATCAGTGTCGATCTTGGCCAGCACCGGAAACGGAATGGTGCACACGCAATAATCGGCCTTCAGCGATCGGGCGCCCCCAGAAGCGGTGTCGACAAACGAAATCGTCACGCCCTTGGCATCGTGCCGGATGCGCTGAACCTCTGCCCCCCGCACCGCGCGGCGCTTCAGATTGCGTTCAATGCCCACCGAAATCTGGTCCATACCACCCACAGGCTGGAACATCGTTGCCTGCATAAACAGCATCTCTTCGAACAGCGTCATGTTCAGCCGTTCATTGGCCAGCAGGGCCGATAACGGCGTTGCCTTGGGCGCTGTCTCAAAGCTTGACGTGCCCGCCCCCGGTGCCGTTCCAAAGCCAGAGCGCACCGTGCCTTCAAACGCATAATCCTCGCCAAGATCCCCATAGAATTTCAGGAACGGCATCAGTTTTGCCTTATCCTCGGCTGATACCGCCGCGTCGAGCGCGCCCTGATTAACAGCCTTGGCCAGCAACTCGGCAATATGGCCGCGCGTGTCGTTGATCGCGGTGCGCATCCGCAGCTTTGATCCGTTATCGGCAACCACATAGGCAGAGCGGCTGGAATTAACCTCCACCTCCAACGGCACGCCAAACTTGCGCGCATAGCCCAGGATTTCCTGATGAAAGCTTGGCAGTCGCGCCGGCCCGGCGTTAAAATACACGCCATCGGAAAATTTGGCGGTTTGCGTCGCCTCGCCAATCATCTCGATGTTATCGCCATCGCGCACCGTCCATGCCCGCCCGCCGACGCGCTGGCGCGCCTCCAGCAAGGTTACATCGAAACCTCGCTGTTCAAGCTCATAGGCAGCGACCAGCCCCGAAATCCCGGCGCCCAGCACCACAACCGATTTACCGGCACCAAAATTCTCGCCCGTATCGGGAAGCGCCGCCATCGCGGATGCTGAACCGAACAGGCCCAGCGCCTGCATCGCGCTCGCCGTGGCGGCGGTGCCACCGGCGCGCCCCAGATTTTGTAACAAATGTCGCCGTGTAAACATGATGCCCCCGAAATCGCGCAGCCGATATTTCAGGTCCCCCCTTACCGCTGTGTCATCCTGTGCGCGGCACCGTCGCAATCCGTGGTACAGATCGGCCCGCCAGACAGCTCCAGCGACCAGATGTTCGCAAACGAATGGCATTTGCACAACAATGAATCGTAACACCCCGCAAATACGCAGGATTCATGCGCAATTGGGGCATTTTAGTGCAGTAACTAACGAAGCCCCGCCCTGCCCGCCCCGCGTTACGCCGTCACAGGCTCGCGCTGCATGACCTGGACTGAAAAGCGTTCCATTTCCTCAGCCTGCGGGCTCATCTGGAGCAGCAGCAGGTCGAGCCCGGCAGCTTCATATTCCTCAATCCGTTCGCGCAGCTGCTCAGGCGTACCGACCAGATTGGGGCGCAGGCCCCGGTTGGAGACCGAATATTCGTTGATCTTCATTTCGCGTTCCAGCTGCGTGCCAGACAGCCACTGGTCGAAATTGTCATAACCGGCGGGCAGCTCTGCCACTGTCGTGATCCGTTCCAGCTCCCGCTTGGCTTCGGCTTCACTGTCACGGACGATGGCATAGGCCGCCATGCCATAATGCATCGCTGGTTTGCCGGTGGCGGCGCGGCGCGCGGCCATGTCAGCGATTTTGGGCGCGATATTTTCCACCGGGTCGCCGTGCATGACATAGGCATCGCACTGATTGACGATCAGCCTCTTGGCGGCCTCACTCTCTCCACCGGCATAAGTAACGGGTTTGCGCACCGGCTTTGGGCTGCAAATCGCCTTGTCCGTGGTGTAAAATTTGCCGGAGAAATCAAACTCCTCCTCGCTCCACAACCCCTCAACCACCTTCAGCCATTCGCTGGTACGGGCATAGCGATCATCATGCTGGTCGAATTGCAGGCCATATCGCCGCGCCTCATCTGCCCACCACGACGATACGACGTTCAGCGCCAGCCGACCGCCGGCAATCTGGTCGATATTGGCAGCCGCCTTGGCGAACAGCGCGGGCTGGTGGAAGTTTGGGCGCACCGCGACCATCAGTTCAAGCGTGCTCGTCACCGCTGCAACCGCCGCCGCCGTTGACCAGGCATCCAGCGTTGGCGCGCCCACACCCTTGATGTCATTCATGTTCAGTTCGGCGATCAATGACAGATCATAACCCCATTTTTCCGAGTTGATCGCCAGGCGCCGCGTGTAATCCCAGCTGGCATCCATCTGTTCGTCCGCCACATTGCGCAGCCAACCGCCGAACACCGGCATCCAGTAACCGTATCTCATGCCTTCACCCCAGTTTGCTTTGCGAGGTCGATTTCTGCGACGATGTAATCGATCAGATTTTCATGCGGATCCCAGCCCAGAACCTCCAGCGGCTTCGCAACAAAATTTGATAACGCATTGATATCATAGAATCGCGGTGTGCCGTCACGATCATCGATCATCACTTCGATGCCGCCCACATCCAGCCCGGTCGCAACGGCAATCCGCTCTGCCGCGTCGATCAGCATGGGGCCGGGATCAGCTTGGGTCATCGCAATCGGTTTGCCATCGGCAACACACGCATCTGCCGGGCACAAATCAAACTGCCCGCCCCCGTCAATGTCCAGCGCATACAGGAATTTGCGATTGAGCGTTTCAATCCGCGTAATCCGGCCGTCGCGGGCGGGCACATATTCCTGCACCAGCAAAACCCCGTCGATACTGGTCGGCAAGAACTTGTCGGCCACCGCCAGCGCGAGATCATCAGCGCTATCATAGCGCATGATGCCCGCGCCCGATCCGCCGATATTGGCCTTTACAACGATGGGGAAGCGCAAGCCCTTGGCCGCTGCGGGAATATCAATCGCGCGGTGCACCACCCGCGTCGCGGGAATCGCCAGCCCCAGCGACGCAATCAGCGCAAGCTGCCGGGCCTTATTCGCATCCACGGCCAGCACATCTGCGCCATTGATGATTCGCGCGCCCTGCCCCGCCCAATGCGCGTACAGCGCGGGCGTATAGAAAATCGCATGATCGGCACTGCGCAGAAAGCTCGACATCGCAAGGCGGCTCAGCACCACGCGCGCAGGCGGCGGCGAACCGGCGGGATCAAAGCTATGCCCCGCTATCCCCAGCTTCACATAATCAATCCCGCGCGCATCCAGCGCAGCAAACAGCGGCGCAAACCACAGGGGATGTTCGTAAAATACAGCAAGATCGGGCATGATATCCATTCGTTGCGTTCAGCATTTCGTTACACGACGGACTGACGCTGTCACCCTGTACGATAGTCATAATCCCCGGCCACTGGCCAGACCGGGAACAGACCCACTAGCGACGCTGCGGCACGTGCGGCCCCGCAAACGCGCACAATCACGCGCCCCGGTCGCCCTTTCGCCGATGCCGAACTGTTCACTTTTTTGTGCTTTAAGCCCAGGATTGAGCGCAGCGCTGGTGGTTGGCGGCAATGGCGCAAGGGAAGTGAGCGATGACGATGACACTGTCTGGGACATTGGCTGGGACATTGGCTGGCCGAAAAATCCTGGTCACCGGATCGGCGGGATTTGTCGGCATGCATGTCGCCCAGGCGTTGCTCGACCGTGGCTGCACCGTGCTGGGGGTCGACAATTTCTCCAATTATTATGATGTGACGCTGAAGGAACAGCGCAATGCCGTGCTGGCGGCCAACCCGAATTTCAGCGTGGCACGCATTTCGATTGATGACATGGCGGCACTGGCCCCGGCGTGGGAAGCGTTCCAGCCCGACATTGTCGTCCATCTCGCCGCACAAGCCGGTGTACGCTATTCGATTGATCACCCCGAAACCTATGTCGCATCAAACCTGGTTGGCAGCTTCAACATCCTGGAACTCGCGCGCAGAACCAAACCGGCGCATCTGCTCGCCGCCTCGACCAGCTCATTTTATGGCGGCAACACCGCCATGCCCTTCCGCGAAACCGATCAGTGCACGACCCCGCTGACCTTCTATGCCGCCACCAAGGGCGCAACCGAGTTGATGGGGCACAGCTATGCCCATTTATTCGGTGTGCCGATGACGTTTTTTCGCTTCTTCACCGTCTATGGACCCTGGGGTCGGCCCGATATGGCGCTGTTCAAATTCACCCGCGCCATCATCGAGGGCACGCCGATTGACGTTTATAATCACGGCGAAATGGTGCGCGACTTTACCTATGTCGCTGATCTGGCCGAAGCGGTCGTCCGCCTGATCGGTGCCGTTCCGGGCACAGTGCCGGTTTCGCCTGAAGACAGCCTGTCGCCTGTCGCCCCGCACCGCATCGTCAACATCGCCCAGGGTGAACCCGTCCGCCTGCTGGATTACATCGCCGCCATCGAAACGGCGGTCGGCAAGCCGGCGATCATGAATTTACTGCCGATGCAGCCGGGTGAAGTGCTGCGCACCGAAGCATCAACCGATTTGCTGCGCGCGCTGATCGATTATGTGCCGTCCACCCCGGTGGCGGCCGGCGTACCGAATTTCGTCGCCTGGTATCGCCAACATTACGGGGTTTGACATGCCAAAACGCAGATCGTGACCAACGATCTGCGCGCATATCATCCGACGGAAAGGAAAGTGGTGCACCCGGAGCGATTCGAACGCCCGGCCCTCAGATTCGTAGTCTGATGCTCTATCCAGCTGAGCTACGGGTGCACGGTGGGCGGAGCCATAGAGGGCCGTTTCACGATACGCAAGCCCGTTGCGCCAACATCGCTGGCGGCATAGAGCGTTGATCATGGACAGTTCGGCTTTGCGCCCCCTCATCTTTGCCCTGGCCGCTTGCGCGGCGATGCTGTCTGGCTGCGTTGCGCCCAGCCAGCGCTATCCCTCGCTGCTGCCGCGCGCGGTTGAAAAACAACCCGCAGCAGCGCCAGCACTGGCGGATCCGCCGGCCACCGTCATCCCGGCCGATCCCGCGCTGGATGCCCAGCTTGCAACGATTGAATCGGCGCTGGCAGCGAGTGCGCAATCATTCACCCCTGCCGAACAACGCGCCTCCGCTGCCGCCCGCCAGGCGCAGGGATCAGCCACTGGCAGCGAGACCTGGTTGACGGCGCAGTCGGCAATGGCAGCGCTTGATAGCCTGCGCTCGCAAAGCCTTACGGCGCTGTCCGATCTGGAAAGACTGGCGATTGATCGTGGTGCCACGGGCCAGCCCGGCTATCCCGCGCTAATCGCCGCGCGCGCCCGGGCTGAGGCGCAACTGACGACGCAACAAGCGGCGATTGACGTGCTGCAAGCCCAGATCACCGCCTTCTGACGGCAAACCGAAACGCTGCTATTTCAGCAGCGGCAGGATGGTCGAATAATCATCGGTCCACGGCGTAAAGCCTTGCCGCGGGGTCAACGCCCGCCATTCGCCGCCGCCCGCCTTCAGCGTGTCGATCACCGACTTGTCACGGGACAGCGCGACCCAGGCCGACACTGTCTCGCCCTCAGGTGCGTTGGCGGCGGGCCGGTATAGCAGCTTGGCCGATGTCCAGCCCCCCGCCTTTGCCGCCGCGGCCAGCACTGGTTCCAGATCGAGGAACCGGTTGGAAATATGCACCATCAACAGGCCATTTGCGGCAAGCACCCGATCATAGCTGGCAAAAGCTTCCCGCGTCAGCAAATGCATCGGCACCGAATCGGATGAAAACGCATCCAGCGCCAGGAGATCAAGGCTGTCAGCCGCCTGGGTGGCCAGGTTCAACCGCGCATCGCCGATGACGATTGCCGGATCAGGCAGGCAGCGTGACAGGAAACTGAACTGGCCGGTATCGCGGGCAATGCGAACCATGGCCGGATCAATCTCGTAAAAGCGCCAATCTTGCCCGGGCTGTGCATAGCAGGCGAGCGTCCCCGCCCCCAACCCGACCACGCCCACCCTTGCCTTGGGGCCATAGAGCACAGGCAGCGCCAGCATCGCGCGCCCAACCCCGGAATTGCGGACATAATAGGCCGTTGGCGTGCGTTCCCGCACAACGGACCCAATCAACTGTGTGCCGTGAACGGTTGTGCCGTGCGATAACTGGCGCACATGATCATTCCCGCCAACCGTGTAGATGCCGAAATAGCTACGGGTGCGGGCATCGCCCTGCCAACTGATCATCGCGGCCTGAAACCCGCCAAAAATTACCAGCGCGCCGCCCAGCACAAGGGCAAATTGCAGTCGTCGCCCCAGCACGAACAGCGCGATTGCCACGATTACGGCAAAGCTTGCCCCCCGCCCTTGCCCTGCCTGAAACGCAGCAACATCGCGCGTTGCCATGACGATCAACACGCCAATCACCAGCGCGACCGCCAGCGTCAGAATGCGCCTGCGCTGCGCATCGCCCCGCCATAGTGCAGCGAGCGGCGCAATCACCAATTCCTGTGGCGCGAGCAGCCCGGCTGCGAACACCAGCAGCGGATACTCCCATGTCCAATCAAACAATACCGGCGCGACCAGTGCTGCAAAAACACCGCCCAGCGCGCCCCCCAGCGACATTGCGAGATAAAAGCCGGTCAGCCGGTCTGGCGCCGGGCGATGGCGGTACATGGTCGTGTGCAGGCAGACAGAGATGGTGAACAGCAATGTCAACGCAACGCCCGCGTTAAAATAGGGCATGCCCTGAAACCCGCCGACCATTACCCCGCCAAACAGCAGGATCTGCAACGGCGCAAAACGGGTAATCGCATTCGCCAGCGTGCGGTTAGCGGCAAAGGCGATGGAAAAGCTGAGCAGATACAGCCCGAGCGGGATCACCCACAGCAGCGGCATCGCGACAATATCAGTGGTGATATAGGTTGTTGTCGCCAGCATCATGCCAGACGGCACGAATGCGAGCAAAATCCAGTAACCAACCGTGCGGGCGGCAGGGGCTGCGCTGGCAGGGTCAGGCGCTGCGCTGGCAGGGCCAGCCGCCACGCTGGGGCGCGTTGCGCGCGGCAGTGCCAGCGCACACGTGATCACCAGCACCGCCACCAGCGCATAGCCCGCGCTCCACAACCCGCTTTGCGCGTTCAGCGCCAGGCCGGGTTCAACCAGCAACGGATAGGCGATCAACCCGCCAAAACTGCCCAGATTGGACGCGGCATATAGCGCATAGGGATCACGCCCCGGATGGGCGACGCTGAACCAGCGTTGCAGCAACGGCGCTTGCGCAGAAATTGCAAAGAACAACGGCCCGATCGACAGACCAAGCAGCCACGGCACCCAAAGCGCTGGTTGCGCATCAGCCGGTAAATCCATCGCGATCAGCCCGATTGGCAACCACAGCGCGGCGACGGCAAGAACAGCGATATGGATCAGCGCCTGCGCCCGCACGGGAACGCGCCCCAGCGCGTGCGCATAGGCATATCCCCCCAGCAACAGCGCCTGATAAACCAGCATGGCGGAGTTCCACACCGCCGGCGCGCCACCAAGCCGCGGCAGCGCCATCCGCGCCACCATCGGTTGGACTAAAAACAGCAGGAAAGAACCCGCCAGGATCGCGACTGCAAAGATTAGCGGTGTCGTCACGCGCGTCGTGCTGGCCGCTTTAATCTTGCCTTCGTACATTGCCCGACCCCCGATCGCATCGCGCTGGCGACGCACCGTCATGGTCATCCGGGAATTTGGTTAACAAAAGGTCGATCTGCAGGCCGATCAATGCCGTAAACAATGTGGCCCTTCAACGAACTGCCATCGGGCACAGCGGGATGATCGAAATCGAGATCGTGCAGACGGTGCATCCCCAGCCGTTCCATCAGCCCCCAACTCGCGGTGTTTGCTGGTACCGTCATGGCAAAAATCGCCTCGACCGCCAGATTGGCCCAGGCCCAGTCGAGCGACGCCAATGCTGCCTCGCGCGCATAGCCATGCCCCCAATAGGCATGGGCCAATCGCCAGCCGATTTCTATTCGCCCCTCGATCGGGGTTCCCGCCGGGGCGGGGTTCAAGCCGCAAAAACCCAGAAACGCGGCATCGGCGCGCCGCTCAATCGCCCAAAGGCAATAACCGAGATGCGCCTGCGTCTGGGTGATGCGGTCGACCAGAGCATCACTTTCCGCACGCGACTGCGGCGGACCGAGGAACCGGCGGACGGCTTCATCCTGCCCCATCGCCGCAAAGGGCGCGCGGTCGCTGTCCTGCCACGGGCGGAGGAGGAGTCGTTCGGCTTCGATCATGGTCGGTCGATCGCATAAGTGACCATTGGCCGCAGCGGATCGCCGAGTGGAATCAGAGGATGATCATAATCGCCATCTGCCAGCCGCTGCATCCCCAGTCGCTCCATCATCCGCTGGCTCTTGATATTGATCGCCGAGGTAATCGCGACGATGCGCGGCGCATCGAAATGCGCCCAGCCCCAGGCGAGCGCCGCGATCATCGCCTCCAGCGCATAGCCCTGCCGCCAATAAGGCTGGTCGATGATCCAGCCCGCCTCGATTTCACCCGCAATCGGGTTATGCGCATCGCCGCGTTTCAGCCCGCAAAAACCAAGTATCGCGCCGTCCGAACGACGTATAACGACCCAGAAGCCCAGCCCCTCATAGCGATAGCCATCATGTTTGGCGATCACCGCATCGCTGGCGTCCGCGTCCTTCACCGGGCCTAATTCTGCCATCACCGCCGGATTAGCCCACATCGCGTGCAGCGCCGCGCGGTCACGCGGCTCTGGCAGGCGCAGGATTAGCCGCTCGGTCTCGATCATCGCTCGCCTGCGTTCAGCCGCCCATCAGCTTTGCGGCGTGGAGCGCGTGGTAGCTTAACACGCCCGAGCAGCCCGCGCGCTTGAACGCCATCAGTGTTTCCAGCACCATCGGGTCGCGTTCCGCCGCACCGGCGGCAACCGCCGCCTCGATCATCGCGTATTCGCCGGAAACTTGATATGCAAATACAGGTACTTCGAACGCATTTTTCACACGAATGATGATGTCCAGATACGGCAAGCCCGGTTTCACCATCACGCTGTCTGCGCCCTCATCCAGGTCAAGCGCCACTTCGCGCAGCGCCTCTTCGGCATTGGCGGGGTCCATTTGATAGGTTTTCTTGTCTCCCTTCAGCAGCCCGCGACTGCCCACCGCATCGCGGAACGGCCCGTAAAACGCGCTCGCATATTTGGCGGCATAGGACATGATCTGGACGTTCACATGCCCTTCTTCCTCCAGCGCATCACGGATCAGGCCGATGCGGCCATCCATCATGTCGCTGGGCGCGATAATGTCCGCCCCTGCCGCTGCCTGGTTCAGCGCCTGCGCCACCAGCACTTCTGCGGTGTCGTCATTCATCACATAGCCCTGCTGATCGACCAGCCCGTCATGGCCGTGCGCGGTATAGGGATCGAGAGCGACATCGGTGAGCACGCCGATATCGGGCACGGCATCCTTGATGGCGCCAATCGCCCGGCACATCAGGTTATCGGGGTTCAGCGCTTCGCGCCCGTCCTCGGTCCGCAAATTGCGCGGGGTGTTGGGGAACAGCGCGATGCACGCGATGCCGGCGGCATGGGCTTGCTTTGCGCGCGCCACAATACCATCGACCGACCAGCGCGACACACCGGGCAGGCTCGCAATCGGGTCCTCAACGCCCTCGCCTTCTGTAATGAACAACGGCCAGATCAGGTCGGCCGGCGTCAGGATCGTTTCGGCATGAAGCCGCCTGCTCCACGGTGCGGAACGGGTACGACGAAGGCGAAGCGCGGGGTATGATGCGGTCATAATCCGGTTTGTGCGGGATCACGCCCGGCGGAGCAAGGGGGTTTCATCCCGCCGGATGCAACGCCCCCGCCGGATCAGCAGCATTATGCCCAGATGCCAATGCACTGCCGGTTTGCGAATGCCCGCCGGGCATCTGCATCGACAGTTCTCGCCAGCGGCCATAGCGGTAGAACAGCCCGGCCAGCACCACCGTCGCCAGCGATCCCACCGGGAACGACCACCACAAAGCATCCACGCCCAGCATTGGCCGCACGACCAGGGCAAAGCCAAGCCGCAGCGGGAACATCGCAATCAACAAAATCAACAGCGGCCCGAGCACCGCGCCATTGGCGCGCACCACGCCGAAAAACACCATCGTCATGCCGAACAGGATGAACCCCCAGGTCGCGATCAACTGAATGTGCCGCGCAATCGGCAACGCAGGGCTAACCCCGCCCAAAAACAGCGCCATCACCGCACGATCAAAGATCAGCAACAGCACCACCATCGCGCCTGTAATGCCCAAATTGATCAGCAGCCCCGCGCCGGTAATCTGTTCCACCCGGTCCCATTTGCCCGCGCCGATATTCTGCGCCGCCATCGCGCTTACCGCCGCACCAATCGCCATCGCCGGCATCTGGACATAGGCCCATAGCTGCAACGTCACGCCAAATGCCGCGCTGGTATCCACCCCCTCGCGGTTCACCAGCCCCATCATCGTCAGCCCGGCGACCGCAATCACGATCATCTGCGCGCCAATCGGCACCCCTTTGCTGACGATTTTCCACACCACGTCGCGGGTGGGGAACAGATAGCCAAGCTCCTCCCCGCGCAGCCGCAGCGTCAGGTCGCGGCGATAGACATAGGCGATCAGCGCCACCAGCGCGGCAACATTGGCGAGCAGCGATGCGGTGGCCGAACCAGCAATACCCATGCGCGGAATTGGCCCCACGCCCAGAATGAACAGCGGGTTCAGCGCGGCATCCAGCGCAGAGGCGAGCAGCCCGAACCACAAGGGCGTCAACGAATCGCCCGTCCCCCGCAGGCCCATGGTGATCAGCACCAGCATCATCGATGCCGGCAGCGTGAGGAAGCTGATCCGCAAATAGGTGAGCGCGAGCGGAAACGCATCGCCCGGCGTAGCCAGCAGCCCCAGTATTTGCGGCGCAAAAATCCACCCCAGGCTCGCCACCACAATCGCCGAACCAAATACCAGCCCCACTGCCGATCCGAATGCCCGCCGTGCCGCGTCAATATCGCGCCGGCCAAAGCTTTGGCCGACCAGAATCGTCGCTGCCATGCCAAAACCAAACACGGCGGCGAACATTAAGAACATGATGTTGTTCGCGTTTGATGTCGCCGCCAGCGCGCTTTCGCCCAGAAACCGCCCCACCCAGATCGCATTGATAGATCCGTTGAGCGATTGCAGAATATTGGTGGCAAGCGTGGGCAATGCAAAGACGAGCAGCGTCTTGCCAATCGGGCCTGTCGTCAGATCTTTTGCGCCGGGGCGGGTGGCCATGCGGGTTCCTTTTCTGGCGACGGCTTTAGGAGATTTTGCGCGGAAAGCTAATCCGGGATTTCGGGAGTGTTTGGGGGTGGGGTACCATGCCCGTTCACTCCTCCCCTTCCCCGGCGAAGGCCGGGGCCCAGCGCTAGGGATGAACATGCGCGGCAGCGCGTTCTGCGCTGCCGCGCCGCGTTATTTGCCTGGGCTGGTCCCCGGCCTTCGCCGGGGAAGCACTGGTGGGGCGCTGGTGGGGCGAAGGTTACCTCACCCCAGTCGCGCAAGCGCCGCGCTCAGCCGCTCAGCTTCCGCCGCTTTATCGGCATGGTCAGCGCGCGCCTTTTCAATCGCTTCAGGCTTGGCGCGTTCGATAAAGCTGGCATTGCCCAACCGCCCGGCCAGCGAATCGCGCTCCTTCTCCGCCGCCGCAATCCCCTTGGTCAGCCGCGCGCGTTCGGCATCCAGGTCGATCACGCCTTCCAGCGGCAGAACGAACGTCGCTTCGTCCACGACGATCTGCGCTGCGCCGCCCGCCGGGGCATCGCCCGCAACAACATCAACCCGCGCCAGCCGCGCAATCGCGGCACGCTGACGGTCAAGCCGTACCAGCGTGTCGGCGGCGGCATCGCGCCCATGCATCGCCATCCGGGTGCCGGGGCTGATCCCCAATTCGTTACGCGCGGCGCGAATTTCGCTGACCAGCTTGATCAGCCAATCGACTTCTTTGCTCGCCGCTGCATCAATCGCGCCTGCATCAACCACCGGCCATTTCGCCACGATCAGCTCATAATCGCGCGGGCCCATTTTCGACCACAGCTCTTCGGTGATGAAGGGCATGAACGGGTGAAGCACGACCAAAATCTGGTCCAGCACCCAGCCCGCCACCGCGCGGGTTTCATCGGCTTCGGGGCCGGTTGCCGGGGCATCCATCTGGCCGAGAACGGGTTTGATCAGTTCCAGATACCAGTCGCAAAACTGGCTCCACACGAATTGATAAATCGCATTCGCCGCGCCATCGAAGCGGAAATCCGCCAGCGCAGCATCCACCGCCTGCACCGCCGTTATCGTCTCGCCGATAATCCATTTGTTCACCGCCAGCGTGGCGGGCGGCGCGTCGGGCGACGTGCTCGCGACAATGCCGTTCCCCTGCGCAAAGCGCGCTGCATTCCACAGCTTGGTCGCAAAGTTGCGATATCCCTCAACCCGGCGCTCATCCATTTTGATGTCACGGCCCTGGCTTTCCATCGCCGCCATGAAGAACCGCAAGGCATCGGCACCATATTGGTCGATCAGGCCAAGCGGATCGACGGTATTGCCCTTCGACTTCGACATCTTCGAGCCATCCGCCGCGCGCACCAGCCCGTGCAGGTAAAGCGTGCGAAACGGCACATCGCCCATGAAGTGCATGCCCTGCATCATCATGCGCGCATCCCAGAAAAACAGGATGTCAAAGCCGGAGATAAGGACGTCGTTGGGATAGCGGCCGTCTAGTTGGGGAGCTCTGGAAGCCCTCTCCCTTGAGGGAGAGGGTTGGGTGAGGGTGTTCGCCATCGATGGGGCGGGCTCGGCTGCGCCTCGCTCCCCCTCACCCAACCCTCTCCCCGCGGGGGAGAGGGCTTCTTCGCCCGGCCATCCCATCGTCGCAAACGGCCAGAGCGCGGAGGAGAACCAGGTGTCGAGGACGTCGGGGTCTCGCTTGAGCGTTACAGATTTGATTGGGCCGCCGACTTTGCCAAAGTCCAATTCATGTCCGTGTGTCTCATCAACAATGACCACTGCAGTTGCCGGACCATAATGCGCTTGTGCAAGGTCCAGGGCTTCTTGTTCTGACTCAGCAACGAAGCACATATCATCTGCGCCAAACCAGACCGGTATCCGGTGCCCCCACCATAATTGCCGGCTCACACACCAGGGCTGGATATTCTCCATCCAATTGAAGAACGTCTTTTCCCAGCTCTTGGGCACGATATCGATCGCGCCCGAACGCACCGCCTCGATCGGTGCCTTCGCCAGCGTCGCGGCGTCGACATACCATTGATCGGTGAGCCAAGGTTCGATCACCACGCCGGAGCGATCCCCGAACGGCGTCTGGATCGTGCGCGGTTCGGCGTCGTGTTCCTCGCCGTCCTTATCGATATGGGCGACAAGGCGACCAAGCGCCTTCATCTGTTCCACCACCAGTTCGCGCGCGCCCGCAACGCCGCCCGTCTTGAACCGCGGCAGGCCGATGAAGTCGGCGGGCACCAGGCCATCCGAAGTCTGCACCACCATCGCCTTGGCATCGAGCATGTTGAGCATTTCGCCCGCCTTAAAGCCCGCGCGTTTGCCCACCTCAAAATCGTTGAAGTCGTGTCCCGGCGTAATCTTCACCGCGCCCGAACCAAGCTCAGGATCGGCGTGATCATCGGCGATGATCGGAATGCGCCGCCCGGTGATTGGTTGATCGATGAATTTGCCGATCACGGACTGATAGCGCGGGTCCGCCGCGTTCACCGCCACGGCCATATCGGCCAGCATCGTTTCAGGCCGCGTTGTCGCAACCACGATGTAATCGCGCCCATCGGCCAGCGTCACGCCGTCCGCCAGCGGATAACGAAAGTGCCAAAAGCTGCCCTTCACTTCGCGCGTTTCAACTTCCAGATCGCTGATCGCGGTGCCGAGACCGGGATCCCAGTTCACCAGCCGCTTGTCGCGATAGAGCAGCCCCTGATTATACAGATCAACGAACACCTTAATCACGGCCTTGGAAAAGCCGGGGTCCATCGTGAAGCGTTCGTTTTCCCAATCCATCGAACAGCCAAGCCGCCGCAACTGGCGCGTAATCTCGCCGCCGCTTTCGGCCTTCCAGTCCCACACCTTGTCGATGAATTCATCACGCGTAAAATCGGTGCGCTTTTGCTGTTGCAGCGCCATTTGCCGCTCAACCACCATCTGCGTGGCAATGCCCGCATGATCGGTGCCGACGACCCATAGCGCATCCTTGCCCTGCAGCCGGGCGTGGCGCGTCAAAATGTCCTGCAGCGTGTTATCCAGCGCATGGCCGATGTGCAGCGATCCCGTCACGTTGGGCGGCGGGTTTACGATCGTCCAGGGTTCGGCACCGGGGCGATCGGGGTGGAACAGGCCGTTCGCCTCCCAATGCGCGTACCAGCGCTGTTCGATTTCGGACGGGTCGAATGTCTTGGGAAGTTCGCTCATGCCCCTGCCCTTAACCGGCAGTTCCGCCCTTCGCTAGCCCGATACCGACCGGGCCAGCCTGCGCTAGCGCCCGGCAACAGCGGCCAGCAACGCCCCCCACTGCGCCAATGCGGTTGCGGACGAAAATGAGTCCAGCATCGTCCGGGCGTTGGCCCCCATCGCCTGCAACCCTGCGCGATCAGCATCAATCGCGGTCAACAACGCCTCCAGCCCGGCGCTATCGTCGGGTGTTACCGCAAATCCGGCATCCCATTGGCGGACAAGCACGGCCTGCTCCCCATCCGGCGCGCCGATGAAGATGAAGGGGCGGGCCACCGCCGCGATCCCATAGATTTTGCTCGGCAGCAGCAACCCTTCCAGATCGGGTTTCAGCGTTACCCAGTGGATGTCGGGCACGCTGAGCGTTTCGGCCAGCCGCTCGACCGGCTGATAGGGCTGGAACTGGACATTGCTTAGGCCCAACCGCGCAACCTGTTCACGGCACGCAACCATGGCAGCGCCGCCGCCCACCATCAGGAACCGGATGCGCGGATGCGCCGCCAGCGCCGCTGCTGCATCAAGCACGACCTGATAATCATGCCCCCGCCCCAGATTCCCCGAATATCCGACGACCAGATCGTCGCTGGTATAGCCCCAGGCCGCCCGCAAAGTTTGGCGCGCCGCAGCCACCGGTTGCACCACCTCCCGGCTCCAATTGGGGATGACGTAGATGTGCGCGGCACTGATGTGCTCGCCCAGGAGATGATCACGCATGCGCTGGCCGATCACGACGTTTGCAGCAGCCGATGTCAGCGACCAGTTTCGGATGCGGCGCAGCACGCCCACCACGAGCGTTGGCAGGCGCACTACCCCCAATCGGACGGCGATTTCCGGAAACACATCCTGCAGCCAGTTGATCAGCTTTGCCCCGCGCAACCCGGCAGCAACCGCGCCAATCACCGACAGCATCGGCGGATCGGTTTTGCAGATCACGATATCACCGCGCCGCAAATGCCGGGTCAGGTACACCAGCGCCAGCGCATAAAAGCTTAGATAATCGATCATGCGCCCTGGCAGGCTTGCCCGTCCAAAGCGCGTCGTGGCGAGCCGATCAATCTGCAGCGTGCCAATTGTTTCGTGCGCAGGCAGCAACCCGGCGGGATCATCATACACCGCGCGTGATGCAATGCCGATCACGCGCACCTGCTGATTTGCCAGGTACAATGCAAGATCAGCCGCAATCTGCGCGGTGGCCGATTCGTCGGGGTAGAAATAACGATTGATGATGAACACCCGGCCCGTAATTGGCCCCAGCGCCGCAGGTGCATCGGGCGTACCGGCGGGCACTGGCCGGGCGCTCACCACCGGATCACGAAAGCCGGATCGTCGCGGATACACCCGAAGGCGACCGGCCAATCAGCACCAGATCGCGAATCACCGCATCAACCTCAACCGGGGAACGCAGCGCCGATCCGTGCAGCGCCACCCAGAAATACCGGCAAATCCCCGGCGGAATGGTCACCTGGCGTTCGGCGGGGTTTGCGCTGCCGATCACGATTTCCAGTTGATTGGCGGCCACGCCTGCCTCGGCACAGCTAATCTGCAACCGCGCTTCGAGTTGGCCGCCATTGTCGCTAACCGGCAGGATGGTCGCCTTGCCCTGATAGATACCCGGCGGCATCGCGATCAGCCGCCGTCCCAGCGAGCCTGAGTCGCCGGGGGCAAGTCGAACGCTGATGCCGCGATCCGCCGCCATTGCGGCAGAACGGCTGCCGGTATCCACAAAAACCCAATCCAACGGGGGATAATCCAGCGGTGCCCCGCCGCCCTGCTCATCCGGCCCAAGCGCTGATCGCAGCTTGCCCGCCTGCACTGCACGGTAAAATGCCACGGCCTGCGCAAAATGCCCGGCGTCAGCCAGCCCCTGAATCATCACCCGATCAGTTAGCGGGCGGGTGAGCGCATAGCCCGCCAGCGACAGCCGCAGTTTTGCGGCATTCTCGCTCGCCGCGCGGTCTGCACCGGCCTGACCAAAAAACTGATCCGCCCAAGCGGGTTCGGCCTTAAACAAAGCCGCAAGAACTTCGGCATCCTGCCCCGCTGCAATGACGCTAATCAGCGCGGGGAAATAAAGTTTTCGCTGGTCAGGGTGCGATTTGAAAATCCGGTCGAGCATATGCAGGATATCGCCAATCCGCTGGCGTTGCGCATAGGCAAGCACCAGCCGCGATTGCGCCGCATAATTGCGCTTGTCGACAATGCTGGCCAGTTCCAGCAACCGCAACCGGCGGTCTGCGTCCGGCGATCCGATGCCCAGAATAGCGATCGCATTTGCGGAGAGTGGTTCTTGTGCAACCGCCTGTTTTGCCAGGGCGATTGTCGCCACATCGGGCAGCGCATCCAGATTGCGGCGCTGTTCCAGCGTCTTGGAAAACATCTTCACCGCCAGCTCGCCCTTGGCCAGGCCATCGCTGATCGGCAGGTGCGTGACGAACGCCGGGTTATCGGCGCGGTACACCGCCGCCTGCATATGCGCGAACGACCATGAAGCCAGCAACAAGCCCAGTATACAGCCCACCACCACCCGGGCCGTCATCCCAGTGCGAAGTTGCTGTAAAATCGTCCCGCGATCAGCCAGTGGGGGCGTCGGCGTCAGCTTTGCCATAGCCATAGCCATATCCATAGCCATAGCCGTAACCATAGCCCATGTTGCGCTGATCCAGCTTGGTAACGATCGCCCCGAATATCCGTGCGCCGCTCGATTCCAGCCGGAACAGCGAATTCTGGATTGCGCGCAATTTGGCCCCATTGGACTGGATGATGAACACCACACCGTCGACCACCGTTGAAATCTCCAGCGCGTCGGCAAGCCCCAACACTGGCGGGCCATCAATGATCACCTGATCATAATGCGCGCGCAAATCTTCCATCAACTGTTTCAGCCGCTGGCCCGACAGCAATTCAGCCGGGTTTGGCGGCTTGCGACCGCTACCCATCACGTCAAACGCCCGTCCTTCAATCTTGGTGATCAGCGCGGCAGAAAAATCTTCGCCGGTCAGGTAATTGCTTAGCCCCTTGCCCGAGGGGATATCGACATAGGCGTCCAACCCGGAATGCCGCAAATCCGCGTCGACCAGCAGCGTGCGCTTGCCCAGTTCGCCAGATAGCTGCGCGAGCGCGATCGCGGTGGCGCTTTTGCCTTCGTTGGCACGCCCGCTGGTCAGCATGAAGCGGGGCGGCATGCCATCCCTGGTCAGAAACGACAGGCTTGATCGCGCCGCGAAATAGGCTTCGTACAGTTCCGATTTCTTGTTGAACAAATCGGCCACCACCGACTGGGTCTCGACGCGTGGAATGGTGCCAAGCAACGGCAATTCGAGGATTTTTTCCACATCAGCCGGATCGCGCAAGCTCTGGTCGATGGCGTCGCGTGCAAACACCAGAATCGCAGACACCAGCACGCCAATGAACAGCCAGAACAACAGGTTCACGCTGAGCACCGGCTTAAAGGGCGCGCGCGGCACCTCTGCCTGGTCAACCACGGTCATGTTGTTGGTGCCGGTGCCGGTAACGCCAATTTCCTTATAGCGTTGGAGCAGGGCATCATAAATCTGGCGGTTGGTATCCACTTCGCGCTGCAAAATGGCGTACCGAACGCCTTCTTGCCGTTGCCGCAAATAGCTGTCCTTCAACCCGTTGACGCGCTGCTGCAGCTTGCGTTCCAGCGCCAGTGCCTGCTGATACTCTGCCCGCACAGCCTCCTGAATACGGCGCTGTTCCTGGGTCAGGTTCCGGTCGAGCACATCCAGCTGCGCTTTGATCGATTTAACCTGCGGATATTCTTCGCCAAATTGCGTGGCCAGCTTGGCATATTCAACCGCCAGCTGCGCACGGTTGGTCCGCAATGTGGCCGTCGCCGGATCAGCCCCGCTCGCCACACCGAAATTGGTCGCCGAATATTCAAGCTGGCTTTCCGCGCCCAATCGCTTTGCCGTTGAATCGGACAGCGCCTGGTTCAGCGCCGCAAGATCACTGGCAACCAGCGTCTGCGCGGCGGTGGATTCGCCATCGGCGTTTCGCGCGCCGCCCGTCACCGTGAGCAATTGCTTATCGGTGGCATAGCCAATCAGGTCGCGTTCGGATTGTTCCAGGCGTTGGCGAACGTCACCCAGCCGTTGTTCCAGAAAATTGCGCGCATTGACGGTCGCACCAAAGCGGCGCTCAATATTGGCGTTCAGGAATTCATTGGCCCAGCTGTTGGCAATGAGCGCTGACAAGGCGGGGTCGGCGCTTTCAAAGCGGATATCGACCAGATTTGATGTCTGCACGGGATCAATCGAGACATCAGCGGCCAGCCGGGTGATGATCCGCCGATCGACATCGCCCGCCGCATCAGCCTTTATTCCAAATGATAGTCGCGCCTGCGGATTTGCCGCCAGCTTTAAGCGCCGGGCGACTCGTTCTGCCAGCGACCGTGATTTCAACAGCGCATATTGCGTGCGATAATATTGCAGGTTGCGGTTGAGATCGTCGACCTTCAACGCCGAAACGTTGGTCAGGTTCGAATCGACTGGGCTGATTTCAATCCGCGTCGTCGCGCGATATTTGGGCGTATCTGTCAGCGTCGCGACCAGGCCGATCAACAGGCTGGTCACGATAATCGCCAGGATCGGGAATTTCAGGCTGAGCGCTTCGTGCCAATACCGTTCAAACTGCGGCATCAGCGTGCTGGCAAACCGCGACCGATTGACGGCGCGGACGGGCGCTACTTCGCCCTCAAACGGGTTGGGCCCTGCCGGGCCGCGCGGATGTGCAATCGTGTTCACGCGGTAATCATCCTAGCGGCGGGCCTGGGTGACGATAAGAGCGGCGGACAAGGCAGAGGGCAGGATTTTCAACAGATCCTGAAACAATCTGCCCGATGCATTGTCGCCAACAATGATCACGTCGTTCGAAAAAACATCCGGGTCCGGGGCGTTGCCACGCTGGATTGACGCCAGATCATATATGCCGACATATTTCTGCCCGGCAACCGTTCGAAAAATCAGTACGTCATTAAACTTGGCAAATTCAGCACCGCCGCCCGCAATCGCAACGGCGCGGACCAACGTGTTGGATGCCGCCGCCGGAAACTGGCCCGGCGCGCGCACTTGCCCGCCCACCGTCACCATCTGGCTGGCAGCCTCTGACAGCGTAATAGAAACCTGCGGGTTCAGCACGTAGCGCCCACGCAGCCGATTTTCGATTTCTGCAGCGATGTCGTTCGGGGTGCGGCCTGCGCCCTTGACCGAACCGATCAGCGGGAATGAAAAATTGCCCTGCGAATCAGTCACGACCGACCGGGTCAGATCAGCGACGCCGAACACATCGACACTTAGCTTGTCTCCGGTGCCGACAAAATATTCCGGCCGCGACGCACCGATATCCTGGCTGGTTGGCTTTGGTAATTCGCTAAGCTGCGACACCTTGATCCCGGGATCCAGCCCAACCGGGCCACTACCGGCACAGCCGGCGAGCAGACCAAGGCCACAAAGCACAGACAAGCGCATTCGAAATCGCTGCTCCATGCCTGCCCTAACCCCCTTGCAGTTTCCCGCGCCCATCCCGAGCACGGCCCAACCGCTAACGACATAACCCATAGCCCGCAATCATCGGCTGAACAATTATTAACGGTTATGGCTTGGCGATCACTGGGTCTGGCCCCCGCCGCGCGTTGGCGCCGTCGCCAGAATACAGCCCAACAGCGCAGTAACCGCCATCATTATGGGCGTGCGCAGCGGGTAATCAACCAGGCTGGCCAGTCCAAAAATCAACCACGAGCCCCAGATGCAAAGCGCCAGCCCGCGCGCCTTTCCGCCCAGGCGAATGAGTTGCCACCCCCGTACCAGCACCCAGCCGGATGCGATGATAGCGAGCACGGCCAGCGGGACGCCGCCTTCAATCACAAGCTGCAGCCAATCATCATGCGCGTTGTTGATATAGTTTTCCATCAACAGCGCGTCTGCTTCGTACCGGCGATACGCCAGATCAAAAACGCCAAGACCGGTGCCAAAGGGCAGGTGCCGCCACGCCATATCAAGCAAGGCCGGAATCATGCCCAGCCGCAATTCATCGCCCATTCCCGTGCGCGCCACCCGGTCAATCGCCGGCAACCGCGCCGACAGCAGCAACACCAGCGACAGCACCGCAACACCGCCGGTAATGACGGCAGCCGCCAGCGCGCTGCCGGGGATTGCCCATTGGCGGCCCGCCAATTGCACGCGCATGGGCACGCGCGCGCGCGCCTGCCCCCCGGCCGGCCGCTCCATTGACCGGCAAACCGCGATCAGCGCCGCAAAAACCAGCGCCAGCGCCGCTGAAACCAGCCCCGCGCGCGACGCGTTGATCAGGATCGCCACGATGACGACCCCGGCGGCACTCGCCAGCGCCAGCCGCACGTTGCGCGGCGGCATATATCGGGAATCAGCATGACTTGCCGCATACCCCATCCAGATCAGGCTGGTGGACAGGAAAACCGCATTATGGTTGCGATTGGCGAACAGCCCAACGGGTTCACCCAAATTGGTGTAGCGGTAAAAATACAAAAACTCAGCACCCGGCGTCACCGCCTGCGCAATCGCAAACACCGCGCTGATCACCGCCGCGCCAATCAACAACGGTACAACCAACTGCTGGTCGGACCGGCGCATGCGGGCATAGAGCAATATTGCCGCCAGCGGCACCGACAGGCTGAAAACCGCGCTCCAAGTGCGAATAGGCGACAGCGATATCGGCCGCCACACATCAGCGGTGCCAATCAACCGATCAACCGCCACCAGCGGCTCTCGCCCGCCCAGGCTTGCCCAAATTACCGGCGGCAATGGTATTAACTGCACAAGCCCAATGGTAACCAGCACCAGCACCACGCCGATCGGCCATGCAATGCCATCAACCCCGCGTGCGCCGCGGACCACGGCCAGCCAGATCACCACAAAAACGCTGACCGGAACCAGCGCCATCAACGCGGCGTTATCCCCCCGCGAACTGCCGCCGAGCATCAGCACCAGCAGAAGCCAAACGGCCATCGCAAATCGCGCCACGGCTCAGGCTGCCCGCTCGATATACCAGTCCTCTAGCACCAGCACGTCCATGTTGGTGCGCAAGAAACAATCAAGCGCCTGTTCGGGCAGGCAGACCACGGGCTCGTTTTCGTTAAAGCTGGTGTTCAGCACCAGCGGCACCCCGGTCAATTCGCCAAACGCCGCGATCAGCTGCGCATAACGGGCGTTGGTTTTCGCTGACACTGTCTGCAACCGGCCTGATCCATCGGCATGGGTAACGGCGGGTATCTGCGCGCGCTTTTCTTCGCGAATCTGGAATACCTGCATCATGAACGGCACGGCATCATCTTCTTCAAACCATTCAGCGACATGGTCTGCCAGAATTGACGGTGCAAAGGGACGAAATCCCTCGCGCCGCTTTATCTTGGCGTTCAGGATCTGCTTCATATCGGCGCGGCGCGGATCGCAGACGATCGATCGGTTGCCAAGCGCGCGTGGCCCCCATTCCATCCGCCCCTGAAACCAGCCGATCACCTTGCCATCGGCAACCGCCTGCGCCGTGCGCGCGCACAGCGCATTAGAATCGCTGATTTTTTCTACAGTGCACGGGGCATCATCAAGATCAGCCTGACGTGCCTGAAGCGCGGCGGCGCATTGATCATTCGAAAAACCAGGGCCCCAATAGGCGTGGTCCATCACAAAGCCACGATCCCCGCCCTGCCGGTGCCAAACGGTATAAGCCGCGCCAATCGCGCCGCCAGCGTCGCCGGGGGCTGCGTGCACATAAACGCGCTTGAACGGCGTCTGGCGACGCACCTTGCCGTTCGCCACCGAATTATTGGCGCACCCGCCCGCCAACACGATATCAGTAACGCCCGAATTGCCGCGCGCGCCCTCAATAAGGTTGAAAAACGCCGCTTCGTACATCGCCTGCGCAGAATGGGCCAAATCCATATGGCGCTGATCAACCGACACATCCTTTGTGCGGCGCGGGCCCAGCAATTCTTCCAGCGCGGGCGAAAACAGATCGCTGAATTCAGGCGATCCGTTTTCCCATTGCTGGGCGATCCCTTCCTTGTGATGGCGGAAATACGCCAAATCCAGCTTGAAGCCGCCACCGGGCAACAGCTCTACTATCCGGCGCATCTGCGGCAGGAAAGCCGGCTTGCCATAGGGGGCCAGGCCCATGATCTTATATTCGTCGCCGTAATGCGGGAATCCCAGATGCTGGGTGATCGCCTGATAGAATATCCCGAGCGAATGCGGAAAATAGACGCGTTGCGCGACATCAATCCGGGTGCCCTGCCCCATCCCCCAGGCAGCGCTGGAAAAATCGCCAAAGCCGTCAACCGATATCGCCACCGCTGAATCGAACGGCGACACATGAAACGCCGATGAAAGATGCGCGATGTGATGTTCCACCGCGTGAATCTGCGCCTTGATCCGCGCGCCCGGAAATGCCTGTTCCAGCAATTTGTCTGCGCCCAGCCGCTCCTTGCGGTTGCGCAGCCGTTCAAACAACAGATCAAAATCGGGCCGTGCCTTTAATATATAGGCACCGCGTTGCAGCATGTTGGCACGCGAATCCTGGTTCAGCGCCACATGATCGATATCGCTGATCGTCACGCCAGCTTCCGCCAGGCAATATCGGATCGCCTCCACCGGAAAGCCCGCCCAGTGCTTGATCCTCGAAAATCGTTCCTCTTCGGCGGCGGCAATCAGCTTGCCATCACGGATAATGCACGCCGCAGCGTCCGCATGGAACGCGTTCAACCCCAGGATCAACATGGCAGTTTACCGCCGTCACCAGTGCGCGCACCGGCGCCGGAACCCGAACCGGGCGGAACTTGCATCTCGCCCCAATGCTCTGGCGCAACAATCCCGCGCTCTGCAAGGCAGGCCACCAACGCGGCGGCCCGCGCATCAAGGCTATAAGCCGGGGTGCAGCGCGCCGTGCCCGCCCGCGCAATTTCCAGGCGGCGATCCTCATTGTCGAGATAATAGCCAATCCGTTCACACAGGCTTTCAGGCGTGGTGAACACATCAATCTCGCGGCCCGGTTCGTACAATGTTCGCACCTCGTCATTGTCAATATGGAGCATGAAACCACCCGCTGCCGGTATCTGAAAAGTGCGGGTCGAGACTGCATCTTCCCAGCCGCCGGGTGATCGCGGCCCCATATGCACCGCAATGTTGATACGGCTTTCCTCAATTGCGCGGGCAAAGAAATCACCCATCAGGGGATGGCCAACGACATAGGGGGCAAGTGCCGTGCCAGCGGCATATTTTGCCCAACCATTGCCAACCACGGCAATGCGGCAATCAGGAAATGCCTGCGCCACGGCGATCATGTACCGCGCCTTTTGCGGGGAAGGATTACCGATCATTGAGATGTCCCAGCGGTACGGAATGTCGCCCGAATAAAGGCGGTGATGCACTTCAGCATTATAGGCGTGGTGTAAAAACGCGGTTCGTTCTGCACCGTGCGCCGCCGTCAAATAATCGACCTGAAAACTTTTGGTCGTGGCGATCAGATCATATTGCGCGAGTGCTGCAGGCGTGATGCCGGGATGGTCGAAATGGAAATCGGGGTAATAATTGACGCAGCGCACACCGGCCGCGCGCAGTTTTGCCAGCGTTTCACTGGTAATGAAACTGCCCTTGACGGTCACCATCACTTGAGCGTTCACCTGTTTGGCCAGCGCCAGAATGTCCGCATTATAGGACGCTGCCGAAAGCCCGTTCATCGCGCGTGCCGCCAAGCGCAAATCCACGCGACTGGAGCGCATGAAATAATGTCGCACGTCGACTTCGGCGACGTCCCAGGCAACGCGACGTAGGCTGGCCGCCAGTCCTTGACCGGTGCTGCCCGGCGCAAACTCAGTGGCCATGATCGCCCTTACCGGATGGCTTTTTGTGGAAGAAAACATACGGCTCCCCGTCATTATGGCCCGCGCGTCGCTACAGCGACCGGAGGAAGTTGTGCATTAAAGCAACAAGGAATTATGATGCGCCCGGCACGATTATATGATCGCCACCGGAGATATTGGCGGGATCAGTTTCAACCAGCGTGACAGACCAAGAGCCGAAGCGACTTTCGCTGACGAACCGCAAGAACCGGGCTGGTTTCGGCAGCAATTCCATGAACTCGCGCATCGATGCTTGATCGCTGGCAAGCGCGTCGCTCAACTCTACCCAGATAATTGGGCGGTGCGCCGCAATCAGTTCGCGCGCACCGCGCAGTACCGCCAGCTCAAACCCCTGCACATCGCACTTGATCGCATCGATTGGCCCTGTGATCTGGGATGGAACCAGGCTGTCAGCAGTTTCGATGCGTGCCGTGGCCATTTTGACGATCGGCTGTGAATATTGATCAGTCTGAAGAAATGTTCCCAGGCCGCCATTGATCCCAACCGGCGCAAACAAATCAAATTCGCCCGGCGTGTCACCCAAGCCAATCGGATAGGCAATTATGGGTGCAGACTTGTTGAGCGCCAAATTCGCCTGCAACAAGGGATAAATCGTCGGATTGCATTCAAATGCATGAACGGCGTCGAATGCTTGTGAAAACCGCAAGGAATGGGTCCCAATATTCGCGCCCACATCCAAAATTGTATGACGGCGGTCTAGCGGAACTTGCGCAATAAACAGATCAATCAGATCTTGTTCATATCCGCCGAAAAGGTAAATTTCGCGTTCGATAAAGGATGCCAGCGTGCCGGTTACCAAAATGCCATTGTTCGAAATTTGGAAGCGTTCAGCGGAGTCGCCAATAACCGCGTTTGCGAACCGTTTCCAGCCGCGAACGCGACGAAGGCCGCGCAATTGGCGCACGGCACGAGCCCGAAAATTCGGGTGAAGGCCGCTCTGGCTGGCGATGTTGAAGTCCCCCGATCAATATGGTGTCGGGCGCTAGCCCAACGCATACACTAGCGTTAGTCAAAAGCAGATCACAGGCTTTTTATCAATCAGCTACGTGCTGAATCCCGATTTACCGTTGCGCCGAAGCGCCGCGCGTACCGATTCTACCAGCGTCGCGCCATCTTCCCCCGCACTGCCACCTCCACACCCATTGACCGCCTTGATGACAGCTGCCCCAAGCTGGGCCATATCCTCCACCAGCAGCACCCGCCCGGCATCCGCTAGCGCAATCGCCAGCTCGAGCTGATGATCGTCGATAATCTCGTTCATTGCTGCCAAGCGGGGCACAACGATGGGCCGTTTGGCCGCCTGCACCGCCGACAGGATCGATCCGACGCCTGCATGCATGATTACCAGGCTGGCGCTGCCAACATGCTTAATGAACGCATCCATCGGCATGAAGTCGACACACATACACTGCGTTGATGCAAATGGCGTGTGACCGTGCTGTACGACCACGGGATGCGGCAATGTTGGTGCCAATGCCTCAACTGCGTCCAGCAATCGCGTAAAGGGTTGATGGCCGTTTCCCACCGACACAAAGGTGCTCATATCAACAATCCGCCGTACCGCCCTTTGGGAAAATACGGTGCCAGTTGCGGCCACTGGTAGAAAAAGTCATGCGCCAGCCAGTACATGATCCGCCCGGTCATGGACGGCGAACTGATACGCGTCATCGTTTCCACAAACACAATATGGGTGCCAAAAAACAACCGGCCAATGATGGCGAAGGGTACAGCGGGTCCTGCGCCGGTGCTCAAGATTGCCGTCGGCCGTTCACGCCACAAAATGGCAAAGGCTTCCCATAAATTAAGCAGGAATTTCCAATCGCGTTCGGAATGCGCGATGAAGAAGGTCTTGCCCTCCATGTCGGCCGGCAGCATCGCCTGATCGTTCAACACGTAAAAATGCGCGCCATCGGCATAGGCCGCCATCAGCGCGCGCACTTCGGTCAAATGACCGCCGCAGGATGAAACAACGCAGGTTTTCACGGCACCACAGCGCCCACGCGCGATGACGTACCGTTGGGCAATCCGGCCAACAGGCGATGAATAGCGGCTAATGTCTGGTCGGCCAGGGCGTCCCATCCAAATGATTCGATCATCCAAGCCCGCCCGCGTGCACCCATGGCCGCCAGGTCGTAACCCCGCATTGCGGTGATCGCCGCTGCCAGCGATGCGGGCGTATTGCTCACCCATAACCCGCAGCCGCGCGGCTCCACCTCTGCCCAAGGCGCGCCCTTGCTCACAATCACCGGCACCCCGTGCGCTAGCGCCTCGGCGATCGACATGCTGAAATTCTCGGTATGGGATGGCAGGATGCAGACATCCGCCGATGCAAAGGCGCGGGCCTTTTCAGCGCCGTCGACATGCCCGTGAAAGCGAACCTGCCCGGCGATGTCGGCTGACAGCCGCCGCAATTCATCGGCATAAACCTGATCGCCATCACCATAGATATCCAACTGCACCGCGCCCCCCAATGGCAGGCGCAGGGCATCAAACAAATGGTCAAGCGCCTTTACCGGGTGAAGCCGCCCGATGAACATCAGCCGCATTACCCCATCGGGCATCCATTCACGCGGCGGCAGGCTGGCCGGAATATCCGCCCCATTCGGGATGACGACACTGGCCGCGCCCGGCATCCGGGCGGTGCTGGCGGCTTGCTCACCTGCCGATGTCAGATGCAGCATCGTGCGCTTTGGCATCAGCGCAGCACAGGCGGCCTCCCACCAGATTTTGGCGCGGCTGCGCGGGGCTGCCCCCCAGTTTTGACTGGCCAGCAATGCACCGCGCGGTGACCACAGTACAGGCTTGCCGCGCAGCCGGGCTATCGCCAGCGTGGGCAGGGTCGGTACCGAATACACCCCGGTCAGGTGCACAGCATCGGCCCAGCCAATCATCGACCACAGCCGCGCAATCATTCGTGGTGAAACATCACCCCGCCCAATCCGCGGCGAAAAATACACGGGATAGCCTGCCGGATAGATCACCGGCGACGCAGCTATCGGCAGCCGCGCGTGCGGCCCGGCGGCATCAGAAGTTACCACGCGCAGCGACACCCCTGGCATCCGGGCCAGCGCATTGCATAACGCATGCGTTGAAAATATCGGTCCACCATAATAGGTTGCCGGGTAAAATGTTGGTGCGACGTGCAGAATTTTGATTGGATGCATCGCTGGCTTAAATCACGTCTTCACCGAAACGCGTGTTACCGCGATGATGATGGTTGCAAACAGCGCCAGCGTTACCGGCGCGCCGATGACGTCGATCACATAGGCGCCATCAACCCGTGTGCCGATCTGCACGCCAATTAACGCAACCGGTAACAATGCCCATTCCCGCCGCCCCATGGCGGCAGACATTGCCCGCGACATCAACGCCAGAATGATGCCATAAGGCGTCATCAATAGCGGCAGTCCCCACCAGCCAAAATTGCCATAAGCTTCCGCGAACAATCCGACCGAAATCGATGTGCCTTCATTTCCCGTTGCCCGCGTGTACAGGTCTGTGCCGTCCTTGGTCAGATTGGGTTTATCGGGCCAAAAAAAACGCGGGACGAAAACCGCTGCCACATTGGCAAGGGTATAGGTGGGCAGCCCCAAGTCGTATTGGCTAATCACAAATGTTGCCGCGTTGACATAGCTGAATCGGGTAAAGCCGGTGGGGCGTTGGCCAGTTTCATTGCTCGCGCCATCAACTTGATAGGCCTGAATAATCGCCAATCGGTCATCAATAGTGGCCGATTGACTGCCTCGATCCCTGATCAGTGTATTGCGGCCAAAACCAACAACGGGAATCATGGTCGAAAAAATGAACAGCGATACCGAAACAGCGGCGATCAACGTGCTTATCTTTGGACGATGCAAATAGAAAGCGAGCGTTGCGCAAAGGCACGTTATCATCACATCGGTTTTACTGAACAATAAAACGCCGACAGCAATTTCGATTATTACCAATAAAATAGCAAATATAAAAAGAATATTTTTTCGCTGCAACCCCAGTAGTATCAATAACATCAAACCCGCAGAATATGCCTTTGCTATTGATGATACAATGGATGGCAATATGCCCTCTTGTAAATTTAGCAAAAATGGTAAAATAATACCGTATCTTGCAACACCGCCAACGACTAAAAATATGATCATCATATAATATATCGTTATTACTGGCTTACGTTGCTTTGGAATTGCCAAAGTTATTTGAGTAAATATTGCACCTAAATAGATAAAAAATACGCCTAATGCAATGACTATATTAAACTTTAGAATTTCATCATCAGAAAAATAATATAAACTCCTAATATAATCCGATGTTGCCTGGTCGCTTGATAACGCCACCAGGTTACCAGCGCCGTAATACACTCCACACGCTACCCGAAACCAGAAAAATGCACCCCAAATTGCATGAGGGTCACGGCGCAGTGCGCTGGCTAAGCCAAAAATCATTGTGGCAATCAGGGCCAGCGGGCCGATCATGTTTGCCCAGCCGACCGCTACCGGAAATGACACCGTGATCAGTTCAGCAACGGCATAAAATATCAGCAACGCCAAAATCAGCGCAATTTCCACCGTGCTGACCGGCGGCATAGCGCGCGGCACAACAATCAATGCCTGGCGATCAGCAGGGCGTTCAATTGCAATCATTGGCCGCCCCCTGCTCGTGTTCCGCCCTGATGCCGCCAAACCGCATGGAAGCGGAATATGTGATGTCTTAAGCAGCATAGCCGATGCGGCAAAAAAGGCGAATAGCGTGCACAGGCCATGGCCTCAAACTTATGCGGGGCAGCCGATGCAGCGAGCTGCTGTTGCCGACCACGCAGTGCCGATGCCATCAGTGCAGCGGCTGGAACACGCTGAACGATTGATTTTATGTAATGTCGCATTGTTACAACTGCCCGGCAGAAACTGTAAAAAGCCGCCCGTCAACACGCCATCGGGGTCTGCTCATGATATCATCGCCGCTTCCGGCTGATCGGGACGCGGCACCGCCATACGACGCGGCGTCAAAACCCATGCTAAGATCACCGCAGCGAGCATAACAACCTGGCCAAGCCCATTGGCAATCGCGGCCCCGATCACGCCGAACAGCGGAATGAACACCAGTGCCAACGCAATATTGGCCGCCCCCCCCGCCAGTTTTGTCCAAATCAATTTTGACGACACGCCAAAAGACAACAACCGGTTTTCAACAACCTGTGTAATCATGTTGACGCCGTAACCAAGCGCAATCAGGCATATCACATCGCGTGCCCCTGCCCGGTAATCCGGTGCCAGAAACAACGCCGCAATCAGATCGCCAAAGATTAAGATGCCGATCAATAACCCCGCCATGGCCACCAGTATCGCGACAATCCAAATGCGGAATATCTGCCGCCCTCGATCCAGCGCGCCATTGCCTTCGGCCTCGAACAAAATGGGCCGAAACACATCGGTCATGATGCCGCCGACCATCGTCGCCATGCGATTGGCAATCGTAAATGATGCTGCATATAACCCCACAGCCGCCGTATCCAGCGTCGCAGCCAGCACGTACCGGTCCCCCTGGCTATAGGCGAAGCCGAGCACGGCAAGTGGGAGGAACGGCAAGCCATAGCGCACAATCTGCGCGCGGGCTTCGCGGGCCATTTCAGCGTGTCCGGCGCGCTGACGATCATCCTTGGACGGCAGCCGCCCAAAGGCCAGGGTGGCAAACGAAATCGCGATGGTCTGCCCGGCAATAAACGCCTCGATTGAGGGATCAAATATCAGGGCGATGGCCGTGCATGTCATCGACAACACAGCCTCGGTTGCGATCCAGGCCGCATAGCGCCGCATTCGACGCTCAGCGTGCACAGGGGCGATCAGCACTGCGCGCGCCGCCGTTGCCAAAGCCCAGGGCGCGATCACCCCGATAATCCAGATACTGGCACCCGCTCGCAGCGCCGGCCAGATCAGCAGCAGGGCAATGGCAGCCACTGAGAAAAACGCCGCCAGCACCGCTGCATAGCTTGCAATCAGCCGGTTATATGGCCCGCCATCGCCAGCCTTAAGGTGCTGCAGGTGATAGCGCACCTGGGTCTGCGACAACGGGAGTAACCCCGCGCCCATTGCCAGTGTCATCATGCCGAGCAGCAGGCTGGCGCCGCCAAATACCGCCGCAGGGGCGAGCTCGGTAATGATCCTGATGGCCAAAATGCCGCACAAAATAACGGTCGCATGCCCGGCGGTGATCCACATCCCGTCGCGCACCATCCGGCGTCCAAGCGCGGCCCCCGCGCGCTGGCGCAGTTCGGTCAATATGGCCATGGCGTCCGCTCAGTTTGGTGCATCATCCGCCACTGCCCTTTGACGAATTGGTTGCTGTCGCTGCCAGCGTGTGGATGATGGTGTCGACCTGCGAAGAAAAAACCGGGAAGCCAAATCGCGCGCGAACCCGGTCGGCCAAGCTTAGGTCGCGCTCAACCGGGGTGCTCGCCATTGCCAAAAATGCATCAGCAAACGCTTCGGGGGCAACGCACATACCAAGTTCGCCGTCCCCCAGCGCATCGGGCGCCCCCCCCACTGCCAGGCCGATTGTTGGCGTACCGCACGCCATCGCCTCTGTAAAAACGATCCCAAAGCCTTCATAGGTCGAAGGCAGCGCAAAGATATCGGCCGCACGGTATAGATCCGGTTGGGCTTCGCGCTGGATATAGCCGAGGAAACGAACATTGCGCTCAACCCCGTGTTGGCAGACAAGATCTTCCAGTATTTTTTGATAGGGGCCAACCCCGGCGACAAGATACACCACCGGCACGCCAGCATCGCGCAATGCCGCGATCAGGGGGATGATCCGATCATGCCCCTTAGGGCCACTGGACATATCCAGTCGGGAAACTGTTAGGATCGCCAGTTCATCCCCCAACCCGAAATGGGAACGGGCAGATGCCCGGTCGCCGGGACGAAAATCATCGCTAACCGTGTTGTTTAAAATGACGATCTTTGTTGGATCGATCGATGTTTTCGCCCGCACATGTGATCTTGTGTCCCGGCTGACCGTCAGGATCAGGTCTGCTGATTCAAGTGCGCGGCGCCGGGGTGGCGCAATATCGCTCCAGATATCAATACCATGGAGCTGGACGATAAGCTTCGCCCCCGTCAACCGCGCAACCAGGCGCGCCAGGCCGATGTGGAAAAGATGGCCGCAGAACACAATGGTTGGCCGGCTGGAAAGCGCGTGTCGCACCGCGGCCAGCGAATAAGCAATCCGCCCGGCCACGGCTGGGGCCTGCCGAATCTTGGCGGGCAGCGTACCCGGCTGTTCAGGTGCCATGCGCGGCAACACCACCACATCATCCACCACTGCACTGGCTGACAGCGCCGTGAATAGGTCACGGTTATACTGGGCGATTCCACCATAACCGCCAAAAGCATCCGTCACCAGGGCCAATATACGCTGACCGCTCATTGCATCCTCAATCTATTCCTTTGATAATTCAGCGTATTTACACTCAGCGATGTCGCCCCCTTAGAATTGCGCATAAACATCGCGAGCCCAGGCGCGCGAGCTCATCCCCATGCGAACCGACCCGCGATGCGCATCAGACGCGCCCGTCCATGTCGCATTTGGCACGCTGAAACCGGTTTTGGCGCGCGCGGTGATGCGCACCGGCAGCGGTATCTGTGGCGCGTTCGCCAAGGCGGCTTTTCCGGCGGCAAAGCCCAGTTGCGGCAAATAGGGTACAAGCTGCTTGAGCAACGAAAAATCGACCAGCGGCGTACGCAGTTCAACCCCGTGCGCCATACTCGCCCAATCGCTGTCGCGCAGCAATTGGTTACGCATATAGCATGAAGCCTCCAGCGCGGCGACCCGTGCCTGTGGCGTTGGCGGCATTGGCGTTAGCGCCACATCGTTGACCAGCGCCAGCGGCGACAGGCGACGCAGCCCCTGCTCCACCAATTCGCTGTCCAAAACGTCCCTTAGCTCAAACGGCAAAAACAGGCCCCGCCGCAATAGATACGCGCCTGCATAGCTACCGCCATATTCAGCCATACCAATTTTTTTGGGCTGTTCCTTTCCAAGTTGGAGCGCTTTACCAAGCCGGCGCAGCCCCGCCCCCAACCCTGGCACCCGCGCCGGGATCGCCATCCAGTTCACCCAGTTCGGAATTGTGCCGAAACTGTCATAGCCAGAAAATAATTCATCCCCGCCAATGCCGGATAGCGCGACTTTCAGCCCAGCTTCGCGCGTGGCCTTGGATACAAACCAGGAGTTGATACCATCGATGGAGGGTTGATCCATCGCCGCCAGAATATCGGGCAAATCGCTTTCAAATTCGGCCCGGCCGACGGTGCGAATGATGTGATCAGCCCCGTAAAGCTGTGCCACGTCCGCCGCCAGAGGCGCCTCATCCTCCTTCATTCCCCGATATTCTTCGAACGCGAGCGTGATCGCGGTGATCTTTTGCTGCCCCGCATCGCGCATCAGCCCCAGGATCGCGCCGGAATCGATCCCGGCGGACAAGAACACTCCAACCTCAACATCTGCCAGCAGATGCGCGGCAACGCTCTGCCCCAGCGCTGATCGGATGCGCGCGCCGCCATCGGCCATATCGGCATTGTCGGCGGCAGGCGCGGATAGCTCCTGCGCGATTGATGCATAGCGGCGCGGCCTGCCCGCCCCCAATTTGTCGACGAGCAGCGTGTGCCCGGCAGGCAGGCACTGAATGTCGCGGTATAGCGTAAACGGCTCTGGCACGCTGCCCCAGAGGTGAAATCCGACTATCCCGGCGGGTTCGGGATCGCGCGACACCTGCCCGCCAGCCAGCAGCGCCTTCACCTGGCTTGCAAACCGGAACGTCCAGCCGTCATCGGCATAATATAGCGGTTTGATGCCATAGGGATCACGCGCCATAAAAAGGCTGCGTTCGGCATTATCCCAGATCGCAAACGCAAACATGCCGCGCAAATGATCGATCATCCCCGCGCCGTACCGGGCGTATAGATGCAGCAGCACTTCGGTGTCGGACGTGGTTCTAAACTGCGCACCCTGCGCCTCCAGCGTGCGTTTCAGCGCCGGATAATTGTAAATTTCGCCGTTAAAACTGATCTGATACCGCGCATCCGCGCTCGCCATTGGCTGGCTTGCCCGGTCGGACAGGTCGATAATCGACAGGCGGCGATGGCCAAGGGCCAGGCGACGGTCTGCGCTCCACCAATCGCCAAAACCGTCCGGACCGCGTTTGGCCATGTAATCACGCGTGGCATACAACTCGCGCAATTGGGGTGCAGAGGCGGCGACATGATACGCAAAGATCCCGTTGATCCCGCACATAATCAGGCAGCGACCACCCGCGACAAATCGGCGCCGTGGCGCGCACAGGCGTTACGCGTGTCGATGATCAGCTGGGCTGCCTGCGCCAATCCGGCATAGTCGACACCGTCATGATCGGTCACGATCAGCACGCAATCATACCGCGCAATCGCATCAACATCCCAGGCGACAGATGATCGCCCCGCCAGTGCGGAATATTCACGCGAGGGCGGAATCGTTGGAAAAAAGGGATCATAATAATCGACCGCCGCACCGCGCGCTTCCAGCTTTTCCATCAGCTTCAGCGACGGGCTTTCGCGCATATCATCAACGTTCTTTTTATAGGCGAGCCCCAGCAGCAGCACGCGCGAACCGTTCACCGACTTCCTGAACCGCTGATCAAGCGCATTGGCGAGCGTTGCCAGCACATAATCAGGCATGGATGAGTTTATCTGCCCGGCCAATTCGATAAACCGGGTCGACAGCTCAAACTCGCGCGCCTTCCAGGTCAGGTAAAATGGATCGATCGGAATGCAGTGCCCGCCAAGGCCGGGGCCGGGATAAAAGGGCATGAAACCAAACGGCTTTGTACTGGCCGCCTCAATCACTTCCCAGATATCAATACCCATCGCCGCGTAAACGACCTTTAATTCATTGACGAGCGCGATGTTGACGGCACGAAAAATATTCTCGGTGATTTTCACCGCTTCGGCTGTGGCGCTGCTCGATACCGGCACTGTTTTGGTGAAGGTTTCATACAGCGCACAAATCAATGCCCGGCTTTCGGCATCATCAGCGCCCACAACTTTGGGGATTGATGCCGTGTTGTGCTTCACATTGCCGGGGTCTTCGCGTTCTGGCGAGAAACCCAACCAGAAATCACGCCCGGCAACCAGCCCGGTCGCTTCCAAAATGGGCTTCACCAATTCGGTGGTGGTGCCAGGATAGGTCGTGCTTTCCAGCACCACGAGTTGGCTGGGGCGCAATTGCGCGGCAATTGCCTCGGCGGTGCGCGACACATAGCTGAGATCGGGTTCAAGATGCCGGGTCAACGGCGTCGGCACGCAGATGATGATGACGTCGGGCTCGTTCAGCCGGGTCATCTCCGACGTTGCTGTCAACAGACCGGCATCATGCAAAGCCGCGATCCGAGACGAGGCGTAATGCTTCAAATAGCTTTCACCTGCCGCAATCGCCCGGGGTTTGGCCGGATCAGTATCAAACCCCAGCACGCGCACCCCTGCTTCTGCAAAGGCAAGCGACAGCGGCAACCCCACATAACCAAGCCCGATCACGCCAATCACCGCCGATCGGGATTGGACCCGCTCAAGCAGCGCTGATGAAGCGTGGCTTTCCGTGTTCACATCAAACTCCACTGGTCAAAGGGCCGAAAACAGCATCGCCGGTCATCGCCCTGCAAGCGCGCTAACCCGCTCTTGCGGAACCGCGATGACATCGAATGCGACAAAAATATCGTGCGTCATCGCCTTGGCTGGATCGATCGGCTCATAGGCGGGGAAAACCGCATAATCATTGGCTGCAAACAAGGATTCACATTCGGGGGAGCTTGGCCGGCCAATCTCTACCGCCATTACAGGCCGCACATCACGCAACAATCGCGGCGCACCGCGCAGGATTAAAGCTTCGGCAGTTTCGGCATCGATCTTGACGAAATCAGGCGCTGGAAAATGATCAAGCGCCCAATCAAGCGTCAGCGTAATCACAGTGGTCGATTGCCGCACACCGCCGGTTTGGGTGCCGATGTTAACCGAGGCGAGCCCATTGGAGGATCGACCCCGAACCGCAATGTCAAACTGCGCAATCCCCAGCTGATCCGCCACGGCACATGGCACAATATCAATAGCCAGATCAGGATTGGCGGCGCGGGTGCGATTCAGCAGCAACTGGTTGAAGGCATCCGGCTCAAATCCAATCACCTGTCGCGCGCGGTGGGCCGCGGGCAGCAAAAACATGCCCATATTCGCGCCGACATCCCACACCACCATGTCGCTGGTGACGAACCGGTCGACAAAGCCAAGCAGGAAATCCTGAAACTTGGCATTCCCCGGCTTCCATATGGCGAGCTGATTGCCCGGCGACACATAAATGGGGCGACGGCCAAACCGCGCTGGCAGATGCGCTTTAAAGCTGATGTTGCGCGATGCCCGTTCGGCGATCGTGCGCAAGATATTCGTCACCACGCGTTCCCCCGGCCCATCGCTGTCCTACCTGCATCGCGCCGAAACGCAATGTCTGGTCCACCCGCCTAGTCCAAGGGGTCGATGAAATTGTGCGGGCCACCGTCCGCCAATTCGCAACGCAAAAAATAAGGCCGGCCAAGTCCCCCTGGCCAGCCTAATCTTTTAAAATTTCACGTAGAGCAACAAACACGCGTCACGGCAACTTCGCCGCGTCAGGTGCTTCGGCCCGCCCGTTACGGGCTGGCAGGGGTGTCGTTCGTTACTGCCACGACCGTACCGGCAACGGCACCGGCACCGGCCACGACGATGGCGGCAATCACCAAGGGTGCGACATTGCTCTTCTTCTTCAGCGCGCGCTTGGCGCGGACGCCGGATACCGGTGCCTTCACCGTCGCGACCGAAGTCGAACCAGTCCGTGGGCTTGACGCCGCAGCGGAGGCAACACCCGTTGAAAACAGCAACGCAGCGCCTGCTACAGCGGCAGTGATTACCTTGGTGGTCATGCAAACGCCCTTTTCGAGATTCGAAACTGCAGTTGATCTAGCGCATCCGACAAAAAAAGCAACCACGATTGAACATTCGCACCATTTTTTGAATGTTCGACGCAATCGCGCGCCGTCTGGTCAATCGCACACATTTGCCGCATTATCCGGTCGAAATGCCCCAGTTTCGAACAAAAACGGTTATTTTTGCGCTTTTTACGGCGTTGTTCATGCCGTTTTTGGCCATTTTGCCCGGCGCGGCAACCGCAACCCTGGCTGAAAATCCGGATTCCATGTTAACCGAATCGCTCGCCGCTTTACGGGCAGCGGACATGCGGCTGGCCATCATTCATGATCGCCTGGCGCGTGCCAACCGGGCACTGTGCGACCGCACCGTCGCGCGCACCGGCCTGGTCCTCCACGCTCTGGCCACTTACCAGCCGCCCTATCGCGCAGCAGCAAAGGCCTATTTCGGCTTTGCAACCCCGGTGGCGGTGGAAGGCGTGATCGCCGACAGCCCTGCGGCACGGGCGGGGTTTATGGCCAATGATTCCATCGCCCTCATCGCCGGCCTGCCGGTCGATATTCCCGCAGGCTCAGCCACTGCCATCATCGCCGCGGTGGAAGACCGTATCGCCGCGCTGGCCGCCGCCAAGCCAGCGGACGCGACGATTGCCATTGGCATCGTTCGAAACGGCGCAAATGCCTCGATTTTACTCGGTACGGAAGCTGGCTGCGCGGGCCATATAGAGGTGGGCGTGTCGCGCGTGCTGAACGCCGCCACCGACGGCACCACGATCCAAATCAACTCAGCCCTGATGAACCTGCTGCCCAGCGATGATGACCTGGCCGCGGTGGTCGCGCACGAACTGGCGCATGTGGTGCTCCACCATCAAGAACGATTGACGGCGGCAAAAGTCAGCCGCGGGCTGTTGCGCGATTTTGGGCGCAATGCCAGGCTGATCCGCCAAACCGAAATCGAGGCTGACCGGCTGAGCGTCTATCTGCTCACCAATGCCGGCTATGATCCGGCCCGGACATCGCAGTATCTGAAACGCTATAGTGGCCCGCTGCACCTCAACAGCATTTTGGCGGGCAAAACCCATCTGCGCGGCAAGGAGCGTATCAAGCTAATTGATGCAGAGGCCGCAATAATTGCCCCATTACCAGAACGCCCCATCATGCCACCCTGGCTGAACACGCGCGCGATGCCGCTGCAATAATCCAGCGCCTCCTGGCCCCAAGCCAATCAGGTCTGCAATACCCAGCGTTCAGCGCCTTCGAGCCCCAACGCCGTCAGCTTACCACTATAACAGGCCCCGGTATCAATGCCGATCCGATCGGGCAGAAATTCAACGGCTTCGGTGGGGGTATGGCCATGCACCACCACAAAGGGATCGCGGCGGCGCGTATCAAGAAACGGGCCGCGTATCCAGCGCAAGTCGCTCGGCTTTTGCTGATCAAGTATCACGCCGGGGCGAATGCCGGCATGGACGAACACATAATCACCCGACCGCACCATGTCCTCACCGCGATTGAGGATGGCGAGATGCGCTTGGGGGATGCGGTGCTTCAGCAAATCCGCCAGATCCTGCATCGTGCCTTCGTCAGCCTCGGCGCGAGAAATGCCATAGCTTTCAAGAGTTTCGTACCCACCGATTTTCATCAGTAGCCGAGTCGATTTCGAACAGCCCGTGGCGGCAGCGGCAAAGACTTCCTCATGATTGCCCTTGATCAACCGCACCTGGTCGCCCGCCGCCAATAATTGACCCACACGTTCGACAACGCCGGCCGAATCCGGGCCGCGATCAATCAGGTCGCCCAGAAAAATCAGCAAAATCTCTGCATCGCCGCGCGCGGCATCATCCGCCTCGATCATCGCGATGAGCTGTTCGAGCAGATCGGCACGGCCATGGATATCGCCAATCGCATAAATGCGCTGGCCAGGCGCAACCATGGGCTGCTCTGGCACTTTTGTCGCAAACCACCGGCCGAATAGTCGTTCTAGCACTACAGCTTCATTCCTTGTCGTCGCCTGAAAATAATCCTGCGCGCGCCCGCCCATGCGCGCATCATGACCGGATTGTCACGTACCGCCATGCCAGACGGTGTTCCAATTTGGTCGGGAAGAGGGATTCGAACGAGCCCTGCAAACTTGCAAGCCATTCCTGCGAGTCGCTGATTTCTAAGGGTAGATCGATTAACACCTGCATATTTCTATATATATTTCGCCGCGTTATGGTGCACCGCCGGATTTGAAAACCCTAAAACCAGCAATCGGCCATTACCCATGGGACTGCCCCGGATCGCAATCAATCTGGTCCGCTCATTCTGGGCCACCAGAAGGGCAGCGTCGCGCGCAAATATGGCGGTATGGCGCAAGCCACTGCATGTTGCTTTGCGATCAAGCCTGTGCTCCCGGCGCCAATCGACCGCTTTTGGTCGGCAAGCGCGGCGTAGCTGCCGTTAAATTGCACTGCGCGGTGCCGGCGGTTGGCGACCCAGCTATTGTCGTTCCATGGTCCCACCCAGTTCCACGAGACCTGACCAGCACCCATTCAAAACGGCAACCGGTATAAACTTTCCTACCGGCCTCGTTCCCAGACATGCACAAAGGCACGCCATTTGACGCGCAGCGACTGGCGTTCATCGGACATGGTATCGACAAACTCGGCGAGGCGTTGCGATTTAGCGGCAATATAGAAGGTGAAGAAAGTCATCGGCACGAGTGCGGCAACAAAATAGAGCGATTTTTGAACGAGCGACACCTGAGTCAAATCGATCAGGTTCATGCCGAGAAAACCGGTCGCCAAGGTGCCAATCAACCCAAAAAAGGTAACGACCGTCAGCCGAACGACCGTGTTCGCCTGCTTTCGCAACCCGTCGCTGTCGAGATAGCTGATCATATCGAGGACTTCCTCGCGCACATCGACAAACAGCCGTTCTGTGCCGAGATGTTTTGTCCATAACCGAAACAGGTCTTGCGCCGGGCGCTGATTGGAAACCTCTTGAAACCAATATCGGTGCGTAAATCGTAAGAAATTTACATGGCACAACCGGCTTTCCCGCTTGAAGCGCTTTACCGTTGTGGCGGAATAATTTTGCAATTGGCTCATGGCCGATGCGAGCCGATCCCTCACGATCAGCAGGGCGGCCTTGTGAAAATGAGCAATCAGCCCAAGCAGAAAATATTGGTGGCGGAACTGCGCAAGAATGCCCGTTTCTGCGTTGATAAAGTGCGGATTATTGGCCTCGCCGACCATGATGAAGGCCCGCCCCGAGCAAATCATGCGCGTCGCCGTCTGATCATGCCCGCGTCGCCCATCCCAGAACCGATCATAGCAATATCGCGCTTCGAACCCTTCAAGAAACCCCGCCGCAAAGGGGGCGAGCCCCTTTGGCCCCGGTCGTGCCGCCAGCCCGAGCCGCATCCAGTCATCGCGGCCGATGCGATAAGGATCATCGACGGCGAGATAAGCCAGCATTGGGATACGATGGTGCTCCAGCTGCCGATACAGTATTGGTCCATTGTCGCTGCCATGGTGCGGCATCAGTGGCTGAAGCAGGAACGACCAATGGTCTGCCAAGCGAGGCGACAAATGATTGCTGGCGAAATCGAGATAACGCTCCTTTTGGTGATAGTCCGATGCCGCAAGGACGGCGCCTTCATGCGACCGGAGCTGGACACTGGCGCAGCAACATGATCCATTGCCATCGGCATCCCATGCGTTTGGATAGGCGCGTCCAAAGCGGAACATGATCTCCTGGGCTTGCTCAAGTGACATGTCGCTGCCATCGATCTCGACCGCCAGCACCGCCAAGTCGACATCATAAAAGAAATAAAGTTCAATCCGCTCGACATTCAGCGTCAGTGTTGGCTCACCCCTGCGAAGAACCAGATCGACCGTCGCGACATCGCGACGCCGAAAGGTGCGGATGGGACGTGCTGACTGCGCCTTTGCGCGATGCCCCGATTGGCCTTCGCCATAAAGGAAGTGCTGGACGTCAGGGGTGAAGGCGACGAACTCGGCATACCGCCGTTCCCGGAGGTCGACAGCGCTCTGGGCATCATCGTGAACTACCTCCTGCCATGCCGAATCCAGCGACAACAGGCGCTCCCAATAAGCGGTGGCGGTGATTTTTCCTTCCTGCGGCGTCAGTTGCAATGGCCAGACAAGGATTTGCCGAAACTGTTTTACGAGAATCTCTGAAGCGCAGTCGCCCTGCCCCTGCCCCTGCCCCTGCCCCTCCTGAACGTTCATCTCTTACCCCCCCAGGTCAGATCACGTCACAATCACACGGCCCTTTTGATAGCGCAACACCGGGCATATGCCCGCTTTGATCGGCAATTGACCGGTCACCCCGTGCGGGACTTTATTTGCTTGCACTGTGCGGGCGAATCCATGTTGATGCAGATAGGAACGAAGGGGGGCTTCGTTGGATATGGCAACAGGATCGACATTTAAGGAGCGCCTTGCCGCGCTTGCCGCTCATCCACACCTTGAGCGTCCTTTGGTGATGCTGGGTATCGCCATCATGGTTATCGGGACATTGCCTGAAGTGTCCGGTCCCTATGCCCTGATTTTGACAGGCATTTGCATCACCATTTCCGTCGCTTTCGCCCTCCTCTACGCCGCCCGCATCTGGAGCGCGGAACACCGTGGAACGGCCGCCCGCTCGCCAGCCGCGATCGTTGATCTGCTTGCCGCCGCGCCCATCCCATTGGCGTTGGCGGTGGGTGTATCCGCCGCTGATGCCCGGCTGCTTGCGATTCTCTGGGCGCTAAAGTTGATCCGCCAAAATCCCGCCTTCGCCCTTGTTTTGCGGGTGTTGCGCAGCGAACGTCAGCCGCTGCTGAGTGTCGCGACTGCCTTTCTGGTGATTACCCTGTTTGCATCGACGCTTGCCTATCTCGCCGAACGCCAGGCTCAACCCGAAGCGTTTAACAGCATTCCTGCCGCGCTGTGGTGGACGGTGACGACGATCACCACAACGGGCTATGGCGACAAGACCCCGATCTCCTTCTTTGGTCGCGTGGTCGGCGGATCGGTCATGATTGCCGGTATCGGCTTGTTCGCGTTGTGGGCAGGCATATTGGCAAGCAGCTTTTCGGAGGAATTGAAGCGCCGTGATTTCCTTGAAAGCTGGGATGTTGTCGTTCGGTTGCCGCTGTTTCGAGGGCTTGGATCAGCGGCTCTCGCCGAGATTGCACGGCTGTTAAAGGTCGAGAATTTTGCAGCTGAAGCACCAATTGTCAGGGCCGGCCAGCCGGGCGACAGCATGTACTTCATCGCCGAGGGAGAAGTCGCCGTGCTGGTCGGTGGCCAGCGAATCATCCTGAAGGCAGGACAATTTTTTGGCGAAGCCGCGCTCATCGCCAGCGCACCGCGTAATGCGACCGTCGTCGCCGCCGGTCGCGCTCGGCTCTTGCGCCTCGATGTCGTCGAATTTCGGGATCTCGCATCACGGCTCCCGGAATTGCTTGCGATTATCCATTCAGAAGATTCGCGTCGCAAACCCGGTGAGGAATGAGGCGGCCAGTTGGCAATGTTCCACCGCCAATTCTGACGGCATTGGTGCCAGCGCCATCATTGCCCGATCAGCAGCCGAAGACCCGTGACCAGCAGGGCGTGTTGGCGCAGCGTTGCCGTCACGGGCGCTGCATGCGCGGCCTCGAGCCGCCAATTGCCTTGCGGCACGCCATCGAAATAGGCGAGTTCCTCAACATCGCTGCGCGTAACGGCAACACGTTTGCTGCTGGTATCGACCAGTGAAACCTCAATCCCGGGCAAAGGCCTGCGTAAATCGCCATTAATCGTTTCGACGAGCGCCTCGATCTCGCCGGCCTGGCGCAGCGGCACTGGCACGTCGAGAACCTGGCCGGGGCGCACCACGGCGCTGACGCCAGGATCGACCGGTCTCAGGCGCAGGTCGGGCAGCGATGCGAGCTGGACTTCCATATCAACGCGGCTGCCGGGAATCAGGCCAACAATGCGCGCCTTGCCATCCGTGGCCGTCGTTTCCCGAAATGACCTGCTCCCCAGATTGTCCGCGATTATAAGTTAGCCGTTTCATTGCAATGCGCGGTGCCAACCGCTGTCGACCCGTTTCAGGCCGTTCCCCAATCATTGCGCAACCGGCAGTTTTTGCCGGAACCGGCCATCCCAGGCGACCTTGCGCCGCTGCTGTTCGTCTTTGAGCGATAGCATTCGGGCATCAACTCGATGCGACATTCCTATTCCCGTTTGCGCGCGCAATCGTCGACAAGGCGGGCATCCCGGCGACTCCCCCGCCTCAATGGAGATTGACCCATGTTTGCTCGCCCTATCCTTCTCGCCATCGCTTTGGCGGTCACTGGCACCCCAGCTGAAGCAAAGCAGACTGCGCCGACGTCGAGTGCTAAGCAGTCCAACGCCGACGGCGTCGTTCGTATCCGCAGTAGCCATGGCTTTGACGAAACGGTCGATCGCCTAAAAGCCGCCATCGCGGCGAAGGGAGTGCGTTTTTTCGACGCGCTCGACCAGCAGGCGCTGGGCAAGGACGCCAATCTGACGATCGGCAAGTCGGTGATTGTTCGCTTCGGCAATCCGCCGCTTGGGGTGCAATTCCTTCAGGCGAACCGCTATGCCGGGCTCGACTGGCCGGTGCGGATGCTGGTGGTCGAGGAGGCCGATGGCAGCGTCTGGCTCGCTTGGACCGATTTCCAGTTCATGGCGAAACGCTATCGCATCACCACCCAGAACGCGCAATTCAAGATGGCGGCCGAAGTTGCCGGCGCTATCGCCGCCGATGCGGCGAATTAAGCGATGCCCATGTCGGTCGCGCTGCTGAGCATTACCTTTTTGATTGCGGCGATATGCGCCGCGATCATGGGCTATGCTATTCAACGCGGAGCGACTTGCCTGGTCGCCGCTGTCGACGAAGTGCTGACGAAGCGCACCGCGTGGCGGTTCGCCGGTTTGGCCGAAGCGGCGATATGGGTAGCAGGCGGCGTGCTGCTGTGGCGCACCCTAGGCGGACATGAAACGCTGCCCATTGGCTATCCTGCCACGATCGCCACCGTTGCGGGTGGCATGTTGCTCGGGCTTGGCGCGTTCGTCACGCGGGCGTGCGTGTTTGGTGCCGTTGCCCGGTTTGGCTCGGGCGAATGGGCTTATGTGCTAACGCCGATCGGCTTTTACCTCGGCTGCCTGACGATCTGGCCGCTGATTGGCAATTTCCCAGAAATGCACGTCGCGTCGCCATTGTTCGCGGCCAGCTGGCTGCTCGTGCCCTTCGCCCTATTCGTCGGCTGGCGCAGCGTGGAGGTAATCCGCGCAGGTCGCGCCCGCTTGCTCGCCGCCCATGTCTGGACCCCGCACCGCGCAACAGCCGTTATCGGTATCGTCTTTGCGATCTCGCTGATCGCCATCGGGCCCTGGGCCTATACCTATGCGCTGCTGTCGCTTGCGCAGGGCAAGACTGAAGGTGTGATCGTCAAGCTCGTGCTATTGTTCATGCTGTTCGCAGGCGCGCTGGTTGGCGGCTGGACCGCGGGGCGACTAAAGCTGCGTGCGCCGACGCTCGAAACGGTGATCCGCTGCCTTGGCGGCGGTGTGCTGATGGGATGGGGGAGCCTGCTCATTCCCGGTGGCAATGACGAGCTACTGCTGGTCGGGATCCCGTTGTTGCAAGGCTATGCCTGGGTGGCCGTTGCG
>FSSH01000364.1_pt1 | contig 49848 bp, 48 predicted proteins | sample 1166101 | NCBI WGS metagenome assembly FSSH01 (sample SAMEA32972668, study PRJEB13176) | freshwater metagenome | biome: Drinking water system; feature: Biomass in drinking water that filtered by 0.45 um membrane; material: drinking water | place: USA | collected 2012-12-20 | depth 0 m | reverse complement strand
CGGCGAAAGCGAGGAACGCAGGGAAAAAGCGGCATCCGGGCCGCCTTTTCTTTGGATACTTTCTTTTGGCGGAGCAAAAGAAAGTATCTCGCCTTCGGGTGCGAGAACCCGATTAAATCAATACGTCGCGATAGCGACACTTCGAAATTGTATTCAGTTTGGGTGAAACACGTTTATTCCGTAGACACAAACAATGACCATCATCAACCTCTCCCAAGAACCCCACCAAATCCCAACCCTAGCAAAATGGCACCAAGCCGAGTGGGCCGATCTCAATCCCGGCCAAACCCTGGAACAGCGCATCGATAGAATGCAAGCATATTTGAGCAGCGCACTAATCCCCAGCACCTTTATCTATAAACATGAAGACCAGCTGGCCGGCTCCGCAGCCATCATAGAAAGCGACATGGATACCCGCCCCGAACTGACGCCATGGTTAGCCAGCGTTTATGTGGCCCCCGAATTCCGCCGGAAGGGCATAGGCGCAAAGTTGGTAAAACATGTCATGCTGCAAGCCAAGACAGCCGGCGTTGCCAAACTCTATCTGTTCACGCCGGATCAAGCTGATTTTTATAAAAAACTGGGCTGGACTGCTTTGACCGACGAATATTATCGCAACCACCGAGTAACCGTAATGAGCGTAGAACTAAACCCTGCCAATGCTTAGATTTACTCCAAACTCAAAATAAACGCCCATTGTTCGGCATTCACCGGCATGATAGACAGGCGGTTCCCTCGGCGCAGCAAAGCCAGATCGGCTAGTTCGGTTTTCAGTTTCAATTCACGCAGACTGATATTACGCGATAGCTTTCTGACGAACTTTACATCGACCATATACCAGGTGGGTTTGTCCGGATTGCTTTTTGGATCGAAGTGCTTGTCGTCCGGGTCGAAAGCGGTAAAGTCGGGATAGGATTCGCGCACCACTTGCATGATGCCGACGATACCCGGTTCGTCGCAGTTGGAATGGTAAAAAAACACTTGATCGCCGATTTTCATATCATCGCGCATCATGTTCCGTGCTTGGTAGTTGCGGACACCGTCCCAATGCTCGGTTTGTCCGGGTCGGTTAAACAAGTCGTCGATGCCGAAGGTGTCGGGCTCTGATTTCATCAGCCAATAATTCATAGATTTCAAGTTTGGGTTTTGTTGGGTTGTAGGATTGTTTCATTTATCCCAAACTCAGAGGCAATCGGCAAGTAAAATCACTCGCAAACCGAGCGAACGGTTGTTCTAAAACACCGGTAGTGTTGTGAGTCCTTGAACCCGTTGAATAGGGTGGTGTTATGACTCTTGGCGATAAGCCGTTAGCCATTTAAGCCGAGCGTGCGCTCACCATAAGCAAAATATTCGCCGGAAGTGGTCTAAACTGGACTGCTAGCGGGAGTACACTCCGGTTTGTCGTGGTATAGTATCCACACCAGTATTGTCGTTAGATAGATGGTGCTTAAATAAATACATTTCCGCTCCGTTAGATAATTTCAATTAATCTATTTTCGGAGTTTACAACGACCGTGTTTAAAGAATTGGGTCGGTGTCTATTACTACGGTAGTTTGTTACTATTTCATCTGATTTATGTCTGCTAGTATTAAAAAAAGCAAACGACGTCGCTACATCAGGTATGCGATTGATCTAAAGGCTTTGTTGATAATCGACCAAACTCATCCGTTGGAATGCCGTATTCTGGATTTTTGTAGCGGTGGATTTTATCTGGTTTTTGATAAAAATCATCCGCAGATTGTATTAGATAAAAATATAAAAATCCGTTTTTCTATTCAACTAGAGTTTGAGCTAAAAACTTTTGAAGTAGATGCGCAAATAACGCATATCGGCTCTACGGGGGTAGGCGTTGTCACTGAACAGATGCCCGCCACTACGTTCAATGCTTTGCGAAAAATAGCAAGTGTTGGATCGCTCGCCTCAACTCATGACAATATAGATACTTCGCCGGACAATTTAAATCAAGAGAACTTTAAAAACATATTTAAACAATTTCTAATAGAAAGCTTACCCGTACTAGTAGATAGGTTTTTTGACTCGCTTGGCGACTGTATGGATGCCGCGAATGCGCATTCTGAGTTTTTTTCCACTCAGTCGGCGTTCGATGATTTAATTACTACTCTAAAGCTGAACAGAGAGATTATTAGTAGTGAATTTTGTTGTTCGGTTATATATCAGGTAGATTATATTTCTGGTGACAGTGAAAAAAACATAGACGCCTTATATCATGAGTCGCTTTCGCTAATCGAAAAAGACGACTTTGAAGACTGGTTGAATATGGCGGCCTCTATCAGGAAGCTTAAAAACTATTTTGACGACGAGCTTAGTCTATTAGTTAGAGAGTTATGCAGAGTGTTTGGGGTATTTGACAATACGGTCAATAACCCAATCGGTCCAGCGGTTTTATGCGATAGTTTTAGGGAAATATTCTTACAGCTGGAATTAGGGTGCAATATAAAAAAGGCAATTTATAATTGCTTCGAGAAAACCTTAATTATCGAACTACCGAATTTTTACAAGCAAGCAGCCTCGACTTTAACGAAATTTGAATCGGCGCGGTTGGTAATGCCGGTTCATAGTAAGCAGAGCGGCCCGGCTTTTGATGCTAAAAATAGCGACAAAAATCATGTATATTTCAATGATTATTTGGATGCGGAACCACTTGCCGTTCACAAATCTATCCAACCTTTAACCCAAGTTACTGGAAAATTACTCAATCTTTTAAGCGAAACAATTAACGTACCTACGGATACCAGACGCGAGGAAAACAGTCAGCCGCTTAGTCATCATCTACCGGTCTTTAACCCCGAGGAGGTTTTAGCTGCAATTGCTAAAATTCAAAAGGATATCGCGGCGAAATCCGGCCCTCATTTAGATACTAGCGCACTCCAAAAAAGCCTTACCGATAAATTACAGGCGGATAGTCCTGAAGCAAAATCATTGGCAGCAAACGACGTTCAGCGTCTTGAGTTATATGGCAAGTTTTTTGATGCCTTGTTCGGTGAGCTTGAGTTTTCTACAGACATTAAAGATTATTTGGAAAGTATTCATTTACCTTTGTTGTCATTGCCCATGCAAGGTAATGATTTTCTGGATTCCGAATCGCATCCTGCTCGCAAGATACTTAACCAGCTAGCCGTTCTGGAGCCGGCGATTAAAAGTAACCGGGTAATCAAAAATACTAATATTAAAAATACCGTAGAAAAGGCCATCGCGCGGATTTCCGCTGAGTCCATTAGCAATCCTAACGTCTTCACGGAAGTCGAACATGAATTGGAAAGCGTCGCTAAGCAGTTGACCAAATCCAATGAAACCAATGTCAAACGTATTATAGAGCCCTACGAAGGCCAACAAAAACTGGAGATGGCAAGGCTGACTATTCAGCAGGAAGTCGATAAGCGCATAGCCGGCCGCTCCGTACCATCGATCATACCCACGCTCCTTGGGGCTGGATGGCAAGACCTGTTAGTGATTGCCGAGTTAAACAAGGAAGCTAATCCCGAAGAAAAAACCTCCTATCTCAAGGTTATTGACGATTTGCTATTTTGGCTTTACGAGCAAGATTCATTTCTTAATATGCAATCGGTCAGCATTCACACCACACTTAAATTTATCGAGGATAATTTAGGCGCGGTTTGTCCTAATTTATTCAAACGCGATAATGTTATTGAGGAGTTATTTGCTTTGCTGGTAGGCAGCGGGGTGCCAAAAGTTAGGAAACCGATGGACACCATCAGAATTCCGGCACCGAAATCTACGCAGAACATTATAGAATCTGAATGGGCGGTACAAGTTGCACAACTACAGGTCGGAGAATGGCTGATAATTTATAGAGGTTCGGAAGGTTTTGAACCTATGAAACTGGTCTGGATAGGGGATGTTTTACCGATTTGTGTTTTTGTTAACCGCGATGGACTAACTAAGTTAGAACTTAGTAAGAGCGAATTAGCATTACTTTTAGAAAATGGCGGGGCTAATAGAATAGAAAGCCTGGACGTGCCTTTAATGGATCGCGCGACCAATCAAATGTTGCAAAACATGCATAGCAAGCTGATTTATAACGCAACGCACGACGCGGAAACCGACTTGCTTACCAAGGACGAGTTTATTAAACAGCTAAAAGTCGAGCTAGTTAAACTCGACAGCACCGGCCATATATTGTGTCATATAGAGGTATTGGATTTTCGAGTCATTACCAACGTTTGCGGTGTCACGGGCGGCAAACAATTCTTAAAAACCCTCACGCATTTAATCAGCGAGCAGTTGCGCGATTGCGATTTATTCGCGCGAATCGGCGATAAATCGTTTGCGGTGCTGTTAAAAGATTGTACTGCGCAAACCGCTTATGATTTAACCAAGAAACTGTTAAAAGTCATCAGCGAATCTCGATTTCAATGGCAAGAGAAAAGCTATACCATTGGTGTGAGCATCGGCTTGGTGCCGTTCGAACAGAACAATTTCGATGTTAATGAGTTGTTGCAAAACGCTGATGCCGCCAGTATGTCTGCGGAACGTTCTGGTCCGAATAATGTATTGCTTTTTACGAATGATGACGAGAATTTAAAGCGTCAAAATAAAATATACGAATGGATAGGCAATATTGACAAGGTGTTTTCCGAGAATAGGTTATTTTTGCGTTGCCAAATGATTACCGCCGTAGACGAAACCAGTGCCAGTCATCAACATTACGAAATTCTGCTCGGCATTAAGGACGAAAACGATAATATTATTCCGCCCGACCATTTCATACCGGCCGTGGAACGCTGTAAGCGCATGCCAGAAATAGATCAGTGGGTAATTACCAATGTACTGTTGTGGATTGAGAACAATAGACATTATTTCGATCATATCGATGGGTTTGCCATTAATTTATCCGGGCAATCCATCAACAGTGCAGAGTTTTTGGGATTTCTTAAAGGTATTTTAGAGTCGACTAGTGTGCCGACTAATAAGCTGATTTTTGAAGTGACTGAAACGGTTGCTGCGGAAAGCTTCTATTTAACAAATAGTTTCATCAAAGCAATCAAGCAGTTTGATTGCAAATTTTCCCTGGATGATTTCGGGTCAGGCTATTCTTCATACTCCTATCTGAAGAATTTAAATATCGATTACCTGAAAATAGACGGGGCTTTTGTTAAAGATATTTTAAATAGTAAGGCCGATATCGCGATAGTGAAATCCATGAACGAAATCGCCCATTCCCTGGGTTTGGCAACTATTGCTGAATACGTCGAAAACGCCGAGATTAGAGAGGTTTTAAAAACCATAGGTGTCGATTTTGCGCAAGGTTACGGTGTACACAAACCCATGCCGCTCCGCGAGTTGGTCATCGAACCACCACCCAGCGCCCCGCTTTTTTCATTTGAAGACACCGAGTTCTGGGGATTTTGAAAGCAGGGTGTCCAAATACACCCAAATTACTGTTGCCACAAACAATTGCCGCTGACTTTGGCTATTTTCGCCAAGCGCTCCTGGTGGGCCTGTTCCTCTTCGCTACTACATGCAATGATTTTTAACGGCGGTCTGTCGGCCGACAGACGTACGATAGGCTGTTCGTTACCATTGCCGGTATGATCACCTTCATCCAACAAGGAAGCCTGTCCTCCGGTCATTAATAAATAGACTTCGGCCAGGATCTCGGCGTCGAGTAGCGCGCCGTGTAACTCGCGGTGACTGTTGTCTATGCCATAGCGCTTACATAAAGCATCCAGACTGTTCCGGGCGCCGGGGTGTTTTTTCCGGGCGTAAGCCAAGGTATCGAAAACGGTACTGTTCGTTTCGACGCGACGGGATTCGCCGGCTAACGAAGCCAATTCGTGATTCAAGAAACCGACGTCGAACGGTGCGTTGTGGATAATCAGTTCCGCGCCGTGGGTAAAGCGCATAAAGTCTTCGACGACATTGGCGAAGCGGGGTTTATCCTTTAAAAATTCGTTGGTAATGCCATGCACTTCAATAGCGCCGGCATCGATTTCCCGATCCGGATTCAGGTACACATGAAAATGGTTGCGGGTCAGACGCCGGTTAATCAGTTCCACGCAGCCGATTTCAATAATCTTGTGACCTTCCTTGGGATTGATACCGGTAGTTTCGGTATCCAGCACCACTTGCCGAATTTGGCGGGGTTTATGACTCATGGCTTTCTCTATCCGCAAAACGCTTTGAGCAGTTCGCTTTGTACTTGATAAACAGCTTGACCCTCGGCGCGCAAATGCCGGTATTGGCCGTCACTTTGTAGTTGCCAGGCTTGGGCGTTATCTCTGAGATACGCATCCAGGTCGTTAAGGATCCGTTCGGCAATCCGTTTGTCGGCGATAGGGAAACAAACTTCCACGCGGCGGAACATATTGCGGTTCATCAAATCGGCGCTGGACGCGTAAACCGCCCAGTCGCCGCCGTTGCAAAACGCATAGATGCGGGTGTGCTCTAGGAAACGGCCGACGATGGAACGTACTTCGATATTCTCTGAAACACCTGGCACGCCGGGGCGTAGACAACAGACGCCACGCACGATCATTTTGATTTCCACGCCGGCTTGCGAGGCGCGGTACAGGGCTTGTATGGCCTGCTCCTCAACCACCGCATTGACCTTGATGATAATCTTGGCCGGCTTGCCTTTTTTGGCGTTCTCGATTTCCCTGTCAATCATCTTCATGATGCCGTGATGCAAAGTGAACGGCGATTGCAGCAGCTTATTTAGCTTGCTGACCTTGCCTAAACTGGTCAATTGCATGAATACCCGGCGCACGTCTTCGCCTAGTTCTTTTTCGCAGGTAAACAAACCGTAGTCGGTGTAGAGCCGGGCGGTTTTAGGGTGATAGTTGCCGGTGCCCAAATGCACGTAATTGCGCAGCGTGGTACCTTCTTTGCGCAAGACCATGCACATTTTGGCGTGGGTTTTATACCCCACCACGCCGTACACCACGTGAGCCGCCGCTTCCTGTAGTTTCGCGGCCAGACCGATATTGTCTTTTTCATCGAAGCGCGCTCGTAGTTCGATGACCACCGTGACTTCCTTGCCGGCGCGGGCGGCCTTGATCAACGCAGCAACTATGGGCGAGTCCACACCGGTCCGATATAGGGTTTGTTTGATGGCGAGTACATCCGGATCGGCAGCAGCCTGGCGAATGAAATCTACCACCGGCGAGAACGATTCGTAAGGATGGTGCAATAAAATATCCTGCTTACGGATACTGGCAAAAATGTCTTTATTACGGCCTAACGCCGACGGCACGCTGGATTTGAACGGCGTAAATTTCAGATCGGGTCTTTCGACCATATTCAAGATGGTTTGGATACGGCTCAAATTGACCGGACCGTTAGCCAAAAATAGGCGGTCGTGTTTTAAATCAAAACGCGCCAACAAGAAATTCACGGTTTCTTCCGGACAATTGCCGTCGATTTCCAGACGTACTTCGTCGCCGTAATTGCGCATCGCCAGCTCGCCTTCCACGGCCAGCATCAAGTCGTCGATGGCATCGTCGTCGACAAAAAAATCGCTGTTGCGTGTCACCCGGAATTGATAACAACCCTTCACCATCATGCCGTTGAACAATTCATTGACGAAAGCGTGAATGATGGAGGATAGAAATACAAAATCGTACGGCCCGCTATCGGTATCGGTAACCGGTAATTGCACGATACGCGGCAAAGCCCGCGGTGCCTGCAAAATCGCCCGACCACTGTTACGTCCGAATGCATCCTTGCCGGTTAGCGAAATAATGAAATTTAAACTTTTATTCAGGATACGCGGAAACGGGTGGGCGGAATCCAGTCCGACCGGGGTCAGAATCGGTAGTAATTCTTCGTTGAAATATTTTTCCAACCAGACTTTTTGTGCGGGGCTCCAACGATCACGCCGCAGGAAGCGAATATTTTCGGTTTCCAGGCAGGGGATCAGTACCTCATTAAGCACCCGATATTGTTCGGCGACCAGTTCGTGTGCTTTGATTGAGATTTTTTCGAACTGTTCGTTAATGGTTAAGCCGTCGGAACTGACCAGATTGGGGTCCATTTCCGCCATTTGTATCAAACTGGCGACGCGTACTTCGTAGAACTCGTCCAGATTGGAACAAGAAATGCATAAATAATTCAGCCTTTCCAATAGGGGTAGCGTTTCGTCCAGGGCTTGAGCGAGCACCCGAAAGTTGAACTCCAGCAAGCTGTGCTCGCGGTTGATATAAAGCTCGGGACTAGTTAGATCGATGGATTCCATGTCGGCTGCTGGTTGGATTGCGGTCAGTCGATTATAAATGAAATTTTTTGGCCTTGGGTTACAGCGGTTCTTGAGGTGCGGAACTTGCTATAATCGCCGCCGTAACCTTAACCGGATGTTAAAGTCATGAACTTCCCAACCATAGAGTCTTTTGTCGGAAATACGCCATTAGTACGTTTGCAGCGCCTGCCGGTTGCTGGCGGCAATACCATTTTGGTCAAGCTGGAAGGCAACAATCCGGCCGGTTCGGTTAAAGACCGGCCGGCCTTAAGTATGATTCAACACGCCGAAGCGCGCGGCGAGATCAAGCCCGGCGACCGCTTGATCGAAGCCACCAGTGGCAATACCGGCATTGCCCTGGCGATGGCGGCGGCAATTAAAGGCTACAAAATGACTTTGATCATGCCGGATAATATGAGCGCCGAGCGTATTGCATCGATGAAAGCCTATGGCGCGGAAATCATCCTGACACCGGCTAAAGCCAGCATGGAAGGCGCTATCGATTTGGCTCGAGCCATGGAAGCGCGCGGCGAGGGGCGAATTCTGGATCAATTCGCCAACCCCGATAATCCTTTGGCGCATTACGAAGGCACAGGTCCGGAAATCTGGCGTGACACCCACGGTAAAATTACCCATTTCGTCAGTTCGATGGGCACTACCGGTACCATTATGGGTACATCACGGTATTTAAAAGAACAAAATCTCGCCATTCAAATCATCGGTGTACAACCGGAAGGCGACTCGAAAATCCCTGGGATTCGCCGTTGGCCTAAGGAATATTTACCCAAAATATACGAATCGGTGCGGGTGGATAGCATCATCGAAGTTAATCAACTGAATGCGGAAAACATCACGCGCGCCTTGGCGGCGGATGAGGGCATCTTTGCCGGCGTATCGTCCGGCGGCGCCGTTTACGCGGCTTTGCAATTATCCCAACAAGTTGAAAATGCCTTGATCGTGGCCATTGTCTGTGATCGCGGCGACCGCTATTTATCCACTGGTATTTTTCCAACATAATCAACATAGTTTGGGAGGCTCGGCAGAGTACAACCCAACATTGATGGCTTCATGTTGGGTTACGCTACACTAACCCAACCTACCCAATTGAGCATAATGGCCCACAAGAAAAAACTCCCGTTAGACCCCGTTACCGTCACCATAGAATCTCTCTCCCACGATGGCCGTGGCGTCAGCCATGTCAATGGTAAAGTCGTATTTATCGACGAAGCCTTGCCCGGCGAAACGCTGGAGTTTGTCTACACCGACAGCCGCAAGGATTATGCGGAAGGCAAGGTAGTTAATTTGCTCAGCCGTTCCGAACATCGGGTTGAGCCGGCTTGTCCGCACTTCGGCAGTTGCGGCGGTTGCAGCTTTCAACACGTCGACGACGCCGAGCAGATCAACTTTAAAGAAGATTTACTTCGCGACCAGTTCCGCCGCATCGGCAAAGTTGAAATTCCGCAAATTTGGGAGGCCCTGACCGGCCCACACTGGGGTTATCGCAGCAAAGCCCGGATGGGCGTGAAATGGGTGGCAAAAAAGAATAGGGTCTTAGTGGGCTTCCGGGAACGGCGCAATCCGTTTCTGGCTGAACTCGAAAGCTGTAAGGTGATGAATCCCATCGTCGGCGAAAAATTGATTGCACTAGGCGAGATGATTGCCGGTTTGACGGTGAAAGACAAAATTCCGCAAATTGAAGTCGCGATTGGCGACACCGAATGCGTACTGGCGTTTCGCGTGCTGGAACCACCCACCGACGCGGATAAGCAAAGAATGCGCGAATTTGCCCATCAGCATCAGGTCAGCATTTGTTTGCAACCCAAAGGCCCGGACACTATCGTCCCGCTGGACGGCGAGCCGGAAGTGATCCCGAGTTATGCCTTAGTTGAGCAGGGGGTTAAATTCAATTTTCGCCCGGCGATGTTTACCCAGGTTAATTACCAGATCAATCAAAAAATGGTGACCCGGGCCTTGGCTGCTCTGGAATTGACCAAGGACGATAGGGTACTGGATTTATTCTGCGGTTTGGGCAACTTTACTTTGCCGCTGGCGACTCAAGCCGGGCAGGTCGTAGGGGTGGAAGGCGACCTACCGCTGGTTAAGCACGCCCGCGAAAACGCCAAGTTGAACAACTTGGACAATGTCGAGTTTCACGTTGCCGATTTGACCAAAGACCTGAAAGACCAGCCTTGGTCAAAGCAAAAGTTTACTAAAGTGTTGCTGGATCCCTCGCGGGCCGGCGCCTCGGAAGTGCTGCATAATTTGAAACACTGGCGGCCTGAGCGAATTGTCTACGTATCCTGCAATCCGTCTACATTGGCGCGCGATGCCGGCATTTTGGTAAACGAGTTGGGTTACAAACTGGTCAAGGCGGGCGTGATGGACATGTTCCCGCAAACCGCGCATGTCGAATCGATAGCCTTGTTTGTGAAATGATCCGATATTCTTTAGAGGCGAATGAATTCGCCCCTACATCGAGCTACATAGACATATCCATTGCCGACCAAGGCCTGCGTTTATTAGATAGTGGCGCGGTGCTGGCCGAGTTTCCGGTCTCTACCGCTAAAAACGGCCCCGGCGAAAAGAAAGGCAGTTACTGCACACCGACCGGTTGGCATAAAGTCCGCGCCAAAATCGGCGCCGGCCTGCCTATCAACAGCGTACTGGCTGGCCGCCGGCCGACCGGCGAAATCTACACGCCCGAACTGGCCTTGCAGCATCCGCAACGCGATTGGATACTCAGCCGCATTCTCTGGCTGGGCGGCCTGGAACCGGGTAAAAACCGCTATGGCGATGTCGATTCCACTTGGCGCTACATCTACATTCACGGCACGCCGGATGAATTGATGCAAGGCAAGCCGGAATCGCACGGTTGTGTGCGTATGCTAAACGCCGACCTGATTGCCTTATTCGAGCAGGTTACTGTGGGTTGCCGGGTATGGATTCATGAATAATCAGCAGCTGATATGCCGCGCATCGTTTTAGGCATCGAATACGACGGCAGTGCCTATGCCGGCTGGCAGTGGCAGGAAGGCAGAACGACCGTACAGGGCCGGTTGGAAGCAGCCTTGAGTAAAATTGCCAATCAACCGATTACCGTGCTATGCGCCGGTCGTACCGATGCCGGCGTGCATGCACTGGAACAGGTGGTGCATTTTGATTGTCAGGTCGAGCGCGAGATGCATGCGTGGCTGATGGGCGGGAATAGTCAGTTGCCGGACGATATTCGTATCACCTGGGCTCAACCGGCGCAGGGCGGCTTTCATGCGCGTTACAGCGCCATAGCCAGGGCTTATCGGTATGTGATTCTGAATCGGCCGATGAAGTCGGCGCTGTTAAGGACTCAGGCTACGTGGTGTTACCAACCCTTGGACGAGCGAGCGATGCATCAGGCCGGGCAAGCCCTGCTGGGCGAACACGATTTTTCCTCGTTTCGCGCACACAGCTGTCAGTCGGTCAGCCCCAACCGTTTGATGCATTTCATTGATGTCTATCGAGACGAGCAGCGGGTGATCATCGATCTGTGCGCTAACGCTTTTTTACACCATATGGTCAGGAATATCGCCGGGGTGTTGATGGAGATCGGCATGGGCCGAAGGCCTGTAGAGTGGACGAAGGAATTGCTGGTGATTCAGGACCGCTCCCAAGCGGCGATGACTGCGCCACCGCATGGCTTGCACCTGGCTGCTGTGTATTATCCGGAGCATTACGGCATCGCCAAAAACGCTTTGTTCGACAAATTGCCGGCTGATGCAAGGCGCTATGACTAATCTTGCCTAAGCCCTTAACAGCCGGGCAAATCGAGATAGCAAACCGTCAAACAGGCATGAGCTTTTTGCCGGTAGGCCTAAGTCTCTCGTGTACAAGGTTTGCTGGATAACTCCACTGAACGCCAAGTAATTTAATTTCTGGAAATCAAACCCGTTAACAGCTTTTCCAGTTCGATTTTTGCAAGTTTACCTGTCTGGTTTCGCGGAATCTTTGTAACGAAATGAATTTTTCTCGGCAGAAATACCTCGTCCAGATAGGGCTGTAAGCTCAATTTAATAGCCTGGCTGTTTAGTTGGCTGACCACGACAGCGGCCAATCGACCATTTTCCTGGATGAAGCAGAAGCCATCTTCCACGCCGTCGATGTCTTTCAATCGGCGATTCAGTTCGGTTAAAGAGGCGCGTTTACCGCCGATTTTCACCATATCCTGATCGCGGCCCAATACGGCGAAGCGACCGTCGGCTTCGATTTGCACGCTGTCTTGCAACGGCACCGCCTCCGGCAAATGGGCGGATTCCAGACAAGTCTGTCCTTTTTTATCTTGGGTCAAGCGGCAGCCTGAGTAAGGCCGCCACAGGTTTTCCCGCAAGGTCTCGCGGCTGGCAAACGACAGGGTTTCGGTGCTGCCATAGATTTCGCGCGGCGATTGCCCTAAAATTGCCGCGGTTTCGCCGGCCAGCTTTTCGGATAAAGTGTCGGTGGCGGAAATGATGCCGGCCAGATTATCCCAAGCGGTGTCGGTCTTGATCAAGGAACGCAAATGGGTGGGCGTGGAAGCCAGCAGCGTCGGCCACGGCGCGGTTTTTATGGTTTGGCGAATGTCTTCGGCGAAGAACGGCCGGCCGTCGTGTAGCACCAGTTGGGAAAACAGCGGCCAAAACACCGAAGTTTCCAGGCCGTACATGTGTTGCGGCGGGGTGGTGGACAGCATCAACAGTTGCTGCTCTGCTAATCCCAGACTGCTGACCGCCATCTCGGCAGATGTTTTAAAGGTATTTAGGCTGTGCGGGCAGGGCTTGGGTGCGCCGGTGCTGCCGGAGGTGAAGGCGATCACGGCGGTGCACTGCCAGTCGAAATGGAGCGGCGATGCCGTGGTTTCAGAATTTGGCGCGATGACTTCGAACCAATCCAAACCTGCTTGCTGCGGAGCGTGCTCTCTGGCGATATAAACGCCGGGATAGTCTTGGAGAATTTCCAGGATGACCGCCATTTGGCCAGCCGGCGGCAACAGGCAGATTTGACCGCGCGCTGCTGCCGCCAATAGGCAGATACAAAACAGATAGCGGTTTTCGCATAAATTGAACAGATAAGGCCGGTCGGGCAATTGCGCTGCAAGAGCGGTCACATCGGCCCATAGATTGCCCCTGCTGACTACCTGGCCGTTGTGGAGTGCGAACGGGGTTGTGTGGCTGGAATCCATTGCGGTCTGTGGGGCGGGAGATTTGTGGGTTTCCGGCATTGAATGGGATTTTTTTGGGGCAATACCGCTAAGTTAACCCCCTAACTACTTAGAGATAGTCGTAAAAGCTCCCTCTCTTGCTGGAGAGGGTAGTGGTGAGGAGAATTAAAAAAGACATTGCTTTTTCTTAATTCCCTCATCCTAACCTTCTCCTTTATACCCCTGCGGGTATTTATGCCCTTGGGTACTGAGAGAGAAGGAATACTCCAAATTTAACTTAACGGCATTGCCGCTGTTACTGAATTTTGCTGGACATATTTTAACCGGATAAAAGGGCGGGAAAGTAAATGGATGCGGATGTATTGATAATCGGGGCCGGCCCCTCGGGCAGCGTGGCGGCGAAAATGCTGAAACAACGCGGCCACGAGGTGGTGATTCTGGAAAAAGAACAGTTCCCGCGCTTTTCGATAGGCGAAAGCCTGCTGCCCCAGTGCATGGCGTTTATGGAAGAGGCCGACATGTTACCGGCGGTGACGGCGGAAGGCTTTCAGTTCAAAAACGGCGCGGCGTTTTCCAGAGCCGGCAAACTGACCGAATTCGATTTTACCCAGAAATTTAGCCCAGGCTGGGGCACCACCTTTCAAGTACCCCGAGCGCATTTTGATAAGGTATTGGCCGACAGCGCCGAAACCGCCGGTGTGCCTATCCATTATCAACAAACTATCCTGGCCGCCGATTTTAGTAATCCAGGCCAAGCCCGCCTGACCAGTGTCGATGCCAATGGTGTCCAAAAGGAATGGACAGCCGCGATGGTGTTGGACGCCAGTGGTTTTGGCCGGGTGCTGCCGCGCTTATTGGACCTGGAAACGCCTTCATCCTTGTCGCCGCGCCGGGCCTTGTTCACCCATATCGAAGATCGGATTGCCGTATCCGATTACGACCGTAATAAAATTCTGATCGCGATACATCCGAAATTTCATGAGATTTGGTATTGGCTAATTCCGTTCAGCAACGGCAGATGTTCGCTGGGCGTGGTGACGCCCGCTGGTTTTCTGGATCAGCGCAGCGGCGAGCCGTTGGACGTGCTACAAGAAATTGCGATGGAGGAACCTCGGCTAGCTGAACTGTTGGCCGATGCCTGCTTCGATACGCCGGCTAACACCATCGGCGGGTATTCGGCCAACGTCAAGCAACTGTATGGACAGGGCTTTGCCTTACTCGGCAACGCTGGCGAATTTCTGGACCCGGTGTTTTCATCGGGTGTGACAATCGCGATGAAGTCCGCTGCGCTGGCCGTGCCCTTGGTTGATCGGCAATTACGCGGCGAGTCGGTAAACTGGTCTGTCGAATACGAGCAGGCTTTGCGCAAAGGCATAGAGGTATTTCGGGCTTATGTGGAGGCTTGGTACGATGGCCGTTTCCAACAAATTATCTTCGAAGAAAATCAGTTGGCCAGCGTCAAAGCCATGATCTGTTCCATCCTGGCCGGCTATGCCTGGGATGAAGAAAACCCGATGACGCAGCGCTCCGCAAAAAAAATCGAGGCCATCTTGGCGACTTATCAAACTGCCTGAGCGGTGTAATTTGTATTTACATGATTTAGGCATGGTTTGCGCCCTGGGCGGCAGCAATGCGGATATTTTAGCCGGGTGGCTTGCCGGTCGCTCCGTTCAGCCGGTGCCGCCGGTCTGGCTGGACTCGGCCATTCCCGCCTTCGGCGTAATAACCCAGCTACCTGCCATTCCGTCTAACCTCAAACAATACGATTGCCGCAACAACCGTTTGCTGCTGTCGGCGCTCCACCAGATTGAGGCTTCGGTCGGCAAAGCCATAGCCCGTTACGGCGCGGAACGGATCGGCATAGTGGTCGGCACCAGTACCTCCGGGATTGCCGAGGGTGAAACCGCCGTGCAAGTGTTGCGGGAAACCGGGGGCATGCCAAGCCACTATCACTACAAGCAGCAGGAATTGGGCGGTGCGGCGGAGTTTTTGGCGGCTTACCTGGATATTCGCGGTCCGGCCTACACCGTGTCCACGACCTGTTCATCCAGCGCCAACGCCCTGGCCTCAGCGCGCCGCCTGTTACGTTTAGGTGTCTGCGATGCGGTCGTGGTCGGCGGAGCTGACAGTTTATGCCGCACCACGCTGGAAGGCTTTTTTGCGTTAGGTGCCCTTAGCAAAACCACTTGCAATCCGTTCAGTAAAAATCGCGACGGGACGATGATAGGCGAAGGAGCCGCTTTATTTCTAATGACGCGGGAACCCGGCGAAATCGCCTTGCTCGGTGTCGGCGCCAGTGCCGATGCCTATCATATTTCCGCGCCGCGCCCTGACGGTAGCTGCGCGTTACTGGCGATGCAGGCTGCGCTGGCTGATGCACAGCTAAAGCCTAAGCAAATCGATTACATCAATCTGCACGGCACGGCCACCTGGCAAAACGATGCGATGGAAAATCGGGCGGTCGGGCAGTTGTTCGGTAGCGATACATTTTGCAGTTCCAGCAAACCATCCACCGGCCATTGTTTGGGAGCGGCCGGTGCGCTCGAAGCGGGTTTGTGCTGGTTGCTACTGTCTGATTTACATCAAGAAACTCGTTTGCCGCCGCATCTGTGGGATGGCGAACCTGATCCCGACATGGTGCGGCTGCATTTGGTCGGGCTGGAAAACCAGGCGCTAAAGCCGCTACAATACTGCCTCAGCAACTCTTTTTCATTCGGCGGAAACAATGTGTCCTTGCTCATTGGACATCCCTGACAGCCCTGCGGTTTTTCCTTACCCCATCGAAACGCTAGTACCTCAGTCCGGGCGTATGGTATTGCTAGACCGGGTGCTGGAAGTAGGGGACAGCCATATCGTAGTCGAATTGGAGGTGCGCGAAGACGGCCTGTTTTCGTGTAGCGATCATAGCGTACCGGCTTGGGTGGGCTTGGAATATATGGCACAAGCCATTGCCGCCTACTCCGGGTATCACCGCAAGTGCCGAGGTGAAGCGATTGGTTTGGGATTTTTATTAGGCACTCGCTACTTCGAATGCTCGGTCGGCAGTTTTCCCTGTGGTGCCAAACTGACCGTCAGTGCGGAAAAGATCATCGAGGCCGCCAACGATATGTCGGTGTTCGACTGCACGATAACAGGGCAAAATATCAAGGCCAGCTCCAAGTTAAATGTGTTGCTGCCACAGGATTCGCAAAAATTTCTCGCCGGAAAAGGAATATGAGCCAACCAACCATCCTGGTCACAGGATCCAGCCGAGGCATCGGCAAAGCCATCGCCCTGCGCCTTGCTCGCGAGGGCTACGATATTGTGCTGCATTGCCGCAGTCGGCTCGATGAAGCCGAGCAAGTCAAAAAGCAGATTGTCGAGATGGGCCGCCAAGCGCGCGTACTCAGTTTTGATTTAGCCGACCGGAATGCAGCCAAAGACAGTTTGGAAAACGATATTCATACCCATAGTGCCTACTACGGCGTGGTCTGCAATGCCGGTCTTTCCCGAGATAATGCCTTTCCGGCCCTGAGCGGCGAAGATTGGGACCAAGTATTGCGCAGTAATCTCGATGGTTTTTACAACGTACTTTATCCGCTAGTCATGCCGATGATACAACGCCGTAAACCGGGGCGCATCGTCACGCTGTCTTCCGTTTCCGGTTTAGTCGGTAACCGCGGCCAAGTCAATTACAGCGCCGCAAAAGCCGGCATAATCGGCGCGACTAAAGCGTTGGCGGTTGAGTTGGCGAAACGCAAAATCACCGTCAACTGCGTGGCTCCAGGTTTAATCGAGACCGAGATGCTGGAAGGTTTGCCTTTGGAAGAAGCCCTTGCCGCCGTACCCGCCAAACGCTTGGGGACGCCGGAAGAAGTCGCGGCGTTGGTGGCGTTTTTAATGTCCGAAGATGCCGGCTACATTACCCGCCAAGTGATTTCGGTGAATGGAGGTTTGTGTTGACCCGGCGCGTCGTCGTGACCGGTATGGCCGGCTTTTCACCGATCGGCAACGATTGGCAAGAAATCCGCGGCAGACTTCTGGCAAAGCAATCGGGCATTCGCTACATTCCGGAATGGGAGATTTATAATGGTCTGTTGACCCGTTTGGCCGGGCCGGTGGAAAACTTCACGCTACCGGCGCATTACACCCGCAAAAACACCCGCAGTATGGGCCGGGTCTCGCTGCTAGCGACCCGCGCCAGCGAACTGGCCATGATCGATGCCGGTTTGCTGGGCGATCCGGTGATCAGCGGCGGCCGCACCGGCGTAGCCTACGGCTCGTCGGTAGGATCGACGCCGGCCATCGCCGACTTCGGCAGAATGCTGATCAATCACGACATCGGCAATCTGAATGCCACCACCTATCTAAAGATGATGGGACATACCACCTGCGCCAACGTCGCTTTGTTTTTTCAAGTGCGCGGCCGGGTCATTCCTTCAGTCAGTGCCTGTACCTCGGGTAGCCAGGGCATCGGTTACGCTTACGAAGCGATCAAATACGGTTTGCAGGATGTGATGCTGGCGGGCGGCGCGGAAGAACTTTGCCCGACAGAGGCGGCGTTGTTTGATGCTCTATATGCCACCAGTACCCGGAACTCAGAACCTGAGTTAACCCCCAGGCCGTTCGACCGCGACCGCGACGGTTTGGTGATAGGGGAGGGTGCTTGTACCTTGGTATTGGAGGAACGGGAACGCGCTGTGGCGCGCGGCGCGCGGATCTACGCCGAAATTGCCGGGTTTGCCACCAATGCCGACGGTGTGCATGCCACGCAGCCCAATGCCGACACAATGCAGGTGGTGATGCGTCTGGCCTTACAGGATGCACAGCTTGAGCCGCAGCAAATTGCTTATATCAGTGCGCACGGCACTGCCACTGAGCAGGGCGACATTGCCGAAAGTCATGCAACGGCCGCGGTGTTTGGCGGCAACACCCCGATTAGCAGTTTGAAAAGTTTCACCGGCCATACCCTGGGGGCTTGCGGGGCCTTGGAAGCCATGGTGGCAATTCAGATGCTGAGGGAAGGCTGGTTTCATCCCAATTTGAATCTGGATAATCTCGATCCGCGTTGCGCGGCGCTGGATTATCTGACCGGCGACGGCCGCAACATCGACGCCGAATACATAGTGAGCAATAATTTTGCATTCGGCGGTATCAACACCTCCTTGGTTTTCCAGCGCTGGGATAGTTGAGTTGACCGACAGCATGGAAGCGACGGGTTTGGAACGCAGCCTGGCTTTTACGCTGAAGTACTGGTGTTTTTGGCAGTCGGCGCAGCATCCCAATCTCAATAGCTGGCCGGATGGAGAAATATTGCCGTATAACCAGGGCAATGCCGACGTGGGATTTTTACCGGCAATGCAAAGACGTAGATTGTCGCCTTTAGCCAGAGCCGCTTGCGCTGTCGCCTGGCGCTGCCGCAACGAAAACGGCGACATGCCATCGGTATTTTTCTCGAACCACGGCGAAAGCCAATATTATTTCGAGATGCTGGAAGATTTGGCAGCGGGCGAACATGTTTCGCCTAGCCGCTTCAGCCAATGCGTGCACAATGCCATAGCCGGCTTGTCCAGTTTCCATAGCTCAAGTTATCTGCCTTATGTGGCTTTGGCCGGCGGCACGGAAGGGCTGTATTCAGTCTTTTTGGAAACTGGCGGCATGCTGTTGGATGTGCCTCAGGTTTTAGTGGTCTGGTATGAACAGCCTTTGCCGGAAGTCTACCGATCCTATCTGCCCGGCAGCCAAACCACCTGGGCTTTGGCGATGACGCTAGCGAGGTCTGGCGGAGCGGGGCGGCAATTGCGACTGACACGCGAGCCGGCGAATGGCCCGGCATTGCCGGAAAATGGGTTGCCGAATTTAGTTCAAGCAGTCATAACCGGCCAGCAAAGCGGATCTTGTCGGCAAGATAGGGCTGTCTGGCATTGGCGTTTGGACGATGTTTCGTGATTTCGATTGCTAGCAGCGTAAGCGATCTGCCGTAACCCAGGGTATAATCCATACTTCACGTAGTAATTTATCCGCACAGTTGGCAGAGACGCTTTTGAGTTTAGCGTGGCTCCGAAGAAAATACAATATCGACCGATACGCGTTCAATCGTACATGTTAAGCATTTGTTACAGAACAAACCTTGTTCGGTTTTAGCGTATCGCAATAGGAAACAAAACCCGTATGAAGACCCAAGAAGACGTATTCGCCACCTTAAGACAACTGATGTCGGAAATGTTCGAGTTAACACCCGATGACATCACCTTGGAGGCAAACTTGCGGCAGGATTTGGATATCGACAGCATAGACGCGGTGGATTTGATGGTCAGGCTGCGCGAGATTACCGGCAAACGCATCAATCCCGAAGATTTCAAAAACGCACGTACCATCCAGGATGTGGTCGATACCGTGTATCGGATCAGCGCTGAATAGGCTGGATGTTTAAAGACTTTCTCAACAACCTGGTCCCAGCCAAGATCCAGGCAAATCCCGGCACAAGTGTTTGCCCAAACCCCAAAGCAAAGCCTCGGCAAATCATCCTCAATGTGATTATCGGCGCAGTGACTGTCTGCTATCCCTTTCTGATTTGGTTTTCCGCTGATTATTTTCAGCCGCGCGCCATGGCATTGGGGCTCGCCGGCTTATTTCTGCTACGTTACTGGCTGCAAAAGTCCGGCAAATCCGCCGGCGCAGCGGAGTCTCGGTTGATATTGGCTTGCGCACTATTTTTGTTGCTGGGCGCATTGGTTAACGATGCCGGCTGGCTGCTGGCTTATCCGGTGTTCGTCAGTCTGCTGTTTTTTGCGGTGTTTTCCTTTAGCTTGATCCATCCGCCGACAGTGGTGGAACGGCTAGCCAGGCTGGAATTTCCGGATCTGCCTGCCCATGGTGTGCTGTATACCCGGAAAGTGACCCTAATTTGGAGCTGTTTTTTTCTCGGCAACGCGGTAATTTCTCTGCTGACTATTTGGTATGGCGACCGCTGGTTGTGGAGCCTTTATAATGGTTGTATCTCGTATGTGTTGATGGGTTTGTTGATGGCAGCAGAAATGGCGGTGCGCCGCAAAGTGAAGGCCAGCTTTTGAATACGGTAAGGCAAGGAAGCGATCCAGCTGTTTTGTTTCCGGAGATGCTAATCGAACAAACTCAGGCCGACGGTGTCGTGCTGAGCTTACACATACCCACCGATCTGACTTATTTCAACGGTCATTTCGACGAAATTGCGGTGGTCCCCGGCGTCGTGCAAATCCAATGGGCGGTGCATTATGCCCGCCAATACCTGAGTTTAACCCGCGCCTTCAGTCATATGGAATCGGTAAAATTTAAGGAGCTGTTGTTGCCTGGCCAAGAGTTGGAGTTGGAATTGCACTATCTGCAACAAACCGGCAAATTGACATTTTGTTACCGTTCGCCAGCCTGCGAATATAGCTCGGGTAGAATTTATTTTCATGACGACCTTGTTTAAGCCCTGCATCCTCATTCCAGTCTACAACCACGAAAAGCCGCTCCCCCGGATTGTTGAGCGTTTGGCTGCTCGTCAATTACCTTGTCTGTTGCTGGATGATGGTAGCGATGCGTCCTGCGCCGAGGTTATTCGTGGTTTGGCCGAGCAATATGCCTTGGTACAAACCATCAGGTTTGAGGTAAACCGGGGGAAGGGCGCGGTAGTCAAAGCCGGGATTCTCGCTGCCCTGGCGCAAGGTTATTCGCACGCACTGCAAGTCGATGCCGACGGCCAGCACGATTTAAACGATCTGGATAAATTTCTCAACGCTGCCAAACAAGCGCCGGAGGCGGTAGTCATCGGCCGTGCGCTATTCGATGCATCGATTCCTAAACTGCGCTACTACGCCCGCTACCTCACCCATGTTTGGGTGCATATCAACACTTTGTCTTGGGCCATTCCCGATTCGATGTGCGGCTACCGGGTTTACCCCCTGGCCTCTACCGCAAAGTTAGTCCAAACCATTGCCATGGAAAACCGCATGGGGTTTGATACGGAAATTTTGGTCCGGCTTTATTGGGAAGGGGTGTCGATCATCTCCATTCCTACCCAAGTGCGCTATCCGCTTGACGGCTTATCGCATTTCCGGGCTTGGAAGGATAATCTGCTGCTAAGTCAGACCCATGCCCGTTTATTTTTCGGTATGTTGTTACGTTGGCCAAAACTTGTGTTGAGGCATTTTCAATGAAACCCACAAACGCCGCCGCCCGGCATTGGGCCGCCGTGGAGGAAAACAGCCTGCTTTGGGGCATATGGGCGTTGGTATGGGTGTATCGGCTATTCGGCCGCTGGGTATTTCGTTTGTTTTTACGGCCGGTGGTGAGTTACTACTTTATCGCCGGGAGTCTTGCCCGCGAGTCTTCGAGGGACTATTTGCGCCACTTAGCCGGGTTTTACCCGGAGTTGGGCATAGGTAGCGGGCTCTGGCAGAGTTACCGGCATTTCTTGAGCTTCGGTGAAACCTTGCTGGATAAAATTGTGGTTTGGACCGGCAATATCACGCCGGAACAAGTCGATTTTCCCAATCGCCAGCTGCTGCTGGATTTGATCGACCAAAAGCGCGGCGCCATGCTGCTGTCCGGCCACATCGGTAATCTGGAAATCTGTCAGGCCATCGCCACGATGCGCGGCCACATCCATCTCAACATCTTGGTGCATACCAAGCATGCCGAGAAGTTTAACCGCCTGCTCGGCAGCCGCGGCAGCGCCACCATCCAGTTGATTCAAGTTACTGAGTTGAGTCCGGCGATTGCGATTAGCTTGCAGGAAAAGATCGAGCGCGGCGAGTTTTTGGTGATGGTGGGCGATAGGGTGCCGGTGCAGGGCAGCCGCACCGTGTCGGCGAGTTTCCTGGGAGAGGACGCCGAATTTCCGCAAGGCCCGTATCTGTTAGCTTCGTTGTTACGTTGTCCGGTTTTCACCCTGTTCTGCTTTCCGGTAGATGGACGATTCAAAATTCATCTCGAGCCATTTGCCGCGAATATCCGCATCCCGCGTGGAGAGCCGCAACGTAGTCAGGCCTTGGCTGCCCTGGCAAGACAATATGCCGAGCGACTGGAGGGCTATTGCCGGATTGCGCCACTGCAATGGTTTAATTTTTACCCGTATTGGGGCCGGCCGGCTGCAAACGATAAAGCCCCGATTGCTGCAGAGGACAAGTGACTATGCTACGCGCCGAAGTCGAAATGACCGTACCTTTTCATGACATCGATCTATTGAATATTGCCTGGCACGGCCACTATTGCAAATACATCGAGATCGCCCGCTGCGCGATGCTGGACAAAATCGGCTACGGTTATATGGCCATGAAGGAGACCGGCTACGTCTGGCCGATTGTGGATTTGCAGTTGCGCTATGTGCGCCCGGCGCAGTTTGAACAGCGGATTCGGGTATCGGCGGAATTGGTGGAATGGGAATACCGGATGAAGATTAAATACATGGTCGCGGATGCCGAAACCGGCGAAGTATTGGCTAAGGGGCATACCATCCAGGCGGCTGTTGATGCGGTTAGCCGCGAAATGTGTTTCGCCTCGCCGGCGGTGTTTCTGGAAAAACTCGGGATTAAAATCGATTCGCCCTAGTGCTGTCTGTTCAGTTTGTTTTTAGGGCTTTCCCGGCTGTACTATCTGTTTTTACCTCCGCGGCGCTGCATTTTGCCTGGCGCCGGCATGTTCTTAACCTTTTGCTCGAGGGATTTTGACTATGTTTAGAAAAAACTACATTTTGATGCTGTTGTGCCTAGCTGTGTTGGCGGTCGGGTGCAAAAAAGAGCTTAAACCTGGCGAAGGTGCGGCAGCGGTGGTCCAGCCCGCTCAGGTTTACTATACGCAGTTCAGTCTATTCCAAGAGCAGAACCGGTTCCGCACCACCAATTATCGTAAGGGCCAGTTGATTCCGATCAATACGCCGGTCGCTTGCTATCTCTGAACTCCGACGAAGCAGTGCTTAAAGTGGAGCCTAGCGGCCAATTGATTACGATCGAAAACGTGCAGAAATTTACCAAGGACGACATGCCGATTGCCTTCAGTAAAATCGCCGGCACCAGCAAAGTTGATCTCAATCAATTTACCGCCGCCGAACGCGAAAGCATCCTGGCGGGGCAAGTCAAAAAAGATATGAGTAAAAAAGCCGTGCTGGCGGCCATCGGCTACCCGCCGCAGCATGTGACGCCCTCGCTGGATAGCGACGACTGGACTTACTGGTCCAACCTGTTCAACCGCTTTGTGGTCAAATTCAAAAACGGCAAGGTCGATAGTATTGTCGAATAAACACGGGTAATCTTCCGCCGCTGGAACCGCTGATAGTTGTCATGGTTCCAGCGATTAAAAACACATACTCTGCAAGTTTATTCGAACCCGAACCCCGCCTGTTTCCAGGCTTTGGTGCCGCCTTCCAGATTGCTTAGATGCTCGTAACCCAGTTCGTGTAGCGTTTTGGCTGCGGCATTACCCATCGGCCCGCCCTCACAGTACAAATAAATCGGGGTGGATTTATCCTTGGGCAGTTTGTCCAGGTATTTTTCTACGTTGTTGTAAGGGATAAAGGCGTCGGTGCCTTTGATGTGCTGCTGTTCTGGCGTATGCACGTCCACCAGAAAAATATCCTGTTTTTGCATCAGTTGGTTTAGTTCCGGCGCGGCGATTACTTGCAAATAATCGGGCGCTTGATAGGAGCAAGCGCTCAAAAAGAACAGCAAAGCGGTGGTGGAATAGTGTTTTTTCATGGCTGATAGCTCCGCAGTCAGATTTGTTTAATAAACAGGATTGTTCCTGAACTTAGTCGGAACCATCCAGACTTTCGCCCAGTGTTACGGTGCGTAACCTTGCGGCGTTAATGGCCTTCAACAAGGGCGGCAACACTTCCAGAATGACCGGCTGGCCGCTTTCAGTAACAGCGACGTTACTGTCATGCAACAGCAGGACGTCTCCGGCCTTTAGGTCTTTCAATAATTTCGCCAATACGACCTGCGAATTACCCTCGATAGTGTCGAAGCCGCGTCGGGTCCAACTCGCCAATTGCAGACCCAAACGTTTGAGTACCGGGTCCAGCAAAGGATTACGCAAACCCACCGGCGGCCGGAAAAATCGCGGGCGAATGCCGGTCACCTTAGTCAGAGCATCCTGGGCCGCGTTTAGTTCGGCCATCCAGCCATTTAGCAACAGAAACGGCAAATGGTATTGATGGTGCATGCTGTGATTTTCCACCGCGTGCCCGCGTTTCACGATGTCCCGGCACAGGTCCGGGTAGCGCTGAGCTTTATCGGCAATGCAAAAAAATGTGGCCTTGGCGTGGTAATGATCCAGTATATCGAGGACGGCGGGTGTGATGTCGGGATCGGGGCCGTCGTCAATCGTGATGGCAATTTCGCCCCGCGCGGCGGAAGTTGGCGGTAACGAAGTCCAGTTCGACCCCACCCAGGAACAGCGCGGCCAAAGCCCGGCAAAGGTTAAAACCAAATGGTCGGTAATCAACAGTGCCAAGGCCCAAGGCCAAATGCTAGGTTGAACGACCACTGCCAGCGGAGCAGCCATAGTTATTGCAAATGAAACCTTCATTAATGGCGTAGGCTGCCAGTTGCGGTAAGCGGAAAAATTCATCATGAAAGCGATTGCGGGTTAAGCCGGTAAGCGTCGCCGGTGCCGAGCAGGGCGGCGATCAGGTTTTTCTGCACTTCCGAACTGCCGGAAAACAAGCGGCCGGCCATGGCATCCTGCACCAGTTGCGCCATTATGCTTCCCGATTCGAGACCCGCCGCGCCCATGATCTGCACCGCATCTAGGCTGGATTGCAAGAAGGCTTCGGCCGCATAAAGCTTGGTTTGCGCTGAAGCCATTGTCAGGCGTTGGCCTGCGTCGCATAGCCGTGCGCATTCGCCCAGCCATAAATCCACTGTATCCAACCTTAGCTTCATATCGGCAATCTTGTGGCTGACGGCTTGATGTTTACCCAAATGTACGCCGCCGGAGCGCCGTTCTCGGCTGTAACGCACCACTTCCGCCAATTGCCAGTCCATAATCCCGGCGATGCCGGCAAACACGAAGGCGCGCTCGTATTCCAGCGCCTTTTGGATCATCTGCGTACCGGCGCCAATCTTTCCCAACTGGCGATCAAGGGCGAGCCGGCAGTCTTTCAAGCTCACGCTGCCGGTGGCGCTGCCCCGGCAAGCGCCCAACGCCCCGTCGTTGCTGAAATGACAACCGTCATCCTCGCGGGAAACCAGGAATGCGGAAATCTTGCCGTCCAGCTTCGCGTAAACCACCAGCCAATCAGCCAAGGGCACGTTGCTGATATAACGTTTTTCGCCGTTTAAAACATACTCGCTACCACTAAGTTCCGCGCGAGTGGTCATCGCCTGCACGTCCGAGCCGCAAGACTGCTCAGTGATGGCGTGACCACCCAGCCATTGCCCACTCAACAGTCTAGGCAAATATATTTCCTGTTGCGCCGCTGTGCCGTATAACAGGATAGGGAACACCGAGCCCCACAAATGGGCGTTGACCGCCAGCATCAGGCCGGGGTCGCGGCATGCTTCTCCGAGCCGGCGATGGCTTTCGACTAGAGCGGCAAAGCTGTCGCCGAAACCGCCGCTGGCTTGGGGGATGGCATGACGGAACACACCCAGCTCGGAAACGGCACGCAAGCGGGATCGGATTTGGGTTTGGTTCGGTGGGCCTGCGTAAGCAGGTATTCCGGAAAAGTCAGTGCTCATAGTCATTGAGGTTTTACACAGGCGAAAAGATTTACCCCTTATTGTATCGTTCCCACGCTCCAGCGTGGGAATGCCGCCCCAGACGCTCCAGCGTCACGATTACCAGACGTCAATCTCAATCAAACCATCCAGTCCCGCATAGTTCGAAGCACTGGAATAACGCCAATGTTCCGGCGAACTCACATACCCTCGCTTCACCGGATTGGCATGAATATAATCCAACTTCTCCCGCATCATCCTGTCGTTAAGAATCAACTCCGCATGCACACCTTCCTGCCAGAACTGGAACTCCCGATCATGCTTGTGTGCGCATTTGGCAAACCGTAAGCGCTCCAGCAAGCGTTCGGCTTGTTTGGCCTGCAAGTGGTCGATGATCCGCCGTGCGGTAAAGGCTTTAAAGCTGGCAACGCATTTATCCAGCGCGGTACTCCGCGCGATGAAATGCAGATGGTTTTCCAGAATCACATAACCATACAGTTTCAAACCGACTTGTTGCCGTTGATATTGCCAGCAGTCGAGCAGGATTTGCACGGTTTCCGGGCGGGTAAAAACCGGCAGCCATTCCACCACCGTGCAGGTCAGGAAATGCGCTTGCTGGGGTTCAGTGATGGTGTAACGGCTTCGGCCCATGGGATGGTCGTTGGTTCAGGATGCTGGAGCGTCAGGGCTGCGTTCCCACGCGATGCGTGGGAACGATGTGATTTTTACTCCCATTGCATGTAGTAAGTCTTGCTGTCTTCATCCACTACTCTGAAACCAATACGATCATACAGACGTTTTGCTGGGTTGATCTTAATGACTTTTAGTATCAATTTCTTGTTCAGACGTCTTGCTCGGAATGCCTCTTGTATAAGCAAAGCGGAACCCACTCCAAGTCTTTGAAATTCCGGCCGCAGGAATATGGTGCGGATCCAATGGCTTTGTTCGCTCTCTTCCACATAGATTGCGCCGGCGTGCTCCCCAGAAATACAAATCAGTTTAAAATTCTTCACCGGTAGGGTTGCCCAGAAACCGGTATATTGGAATTCCTCGTCCCACCCCCAGGCCCACTCGATGTAATCACGCATTGAGAGTTTGAATGTTTCAAAGATGAAATCCTGGTCGTGCTCGGATGCGTCGATTAGAGAGAAGGTGGTCATAAAATGGACTAGATGATTCAAGGCTTGTCTGTTATCGCCAGTCACTACGGGTGTTTTCCCCTGCTATCAGTACGACAACTGTGCGTCGATCATGCTGGTAACAGAAGTTTAAAATTCCCTGAGACAAATAAAGCGCTGGTGATGCCGATGGCTGCGGCTAGCAAATAAAAAGCCCAACGTAATTTGAGCATTAGGCCGACTGCTATGAAACAAGGAGTTGATACAGTCAGAATCAGACCTAACCAATGCCTCAATTCCAGGAAATGAAGCCCCCATTCCGCCGTCACGTAAACGGCTAATACTCCGCCTACCACAATCATTAGTAACTCGTACATACTTCGTCGCCTAATTAGAATGTTCGGAAATCATAGTTGAGTTTCGAACAGATTTTTTAGCTGCTGAAGGTCCAACTTCCCATTCGCCAATAGCGGCAACTCCTCCAAAACCAGATAACGACTAGGCTGCATATAGGGTGGCAGTTGCCTGCTTAACACCTTACGAATCTCGCCGATGGTCATTTCCGGTTCCAAAACCACTGCTAACGCCGGACGTTGGCCGGCTGTGGGATCGTCTATGCCGATCACGGCGCAAGCTTTGACACCGGGGATGGCGTTGACGACAGTTTCAATTTCCGCTGGCTCGACGCGGTAGCCGGAGCATTTCAGCATGCGGCCCAGGCGGCCATGGAAGCGGTATTCGTTTTTTTCTAGGCTGGCGCGGTCGCCGGTGGCATACCAACCTTCTGCGTTCAGAAAAGATTGAACGCGACCGTCGCGCCAGTAGCCGCTGGACAGTGTCGGTCCGCGTACCCATAGCTCGCCGGTTTCGGCGTCGATATGCAGTTGGCAACCGGCGGCTGGCTGGCCGATGGGGATGGTTTGCTCCGCGATTAATCGGTCACGCGCGACAGGCCAATAACAGCAGACATTGGTTTCGGTGGGGCCGAAGAAATTGTACAAGGCCGTCTGCGGTAGACTGGCGGCTAGGTCGATTAGGGCAGGGGTTGGGAACACTTCGCCGGCAAAGATTAAAAAGCGCAGCCCGGCCAGCGGCGTTTGGGCTAGGTTGCCTTTGTAGGTCAAGAAGGCCAACAGCGAGGGCACTGTGTACCAGCCGCTGATGGCTCGTTCGTTTAGCCAGGCGCTCAAGCGGGCCGGGGCCATAGGCAAGCCGCTCGGAACGAAATGCAGGCTGGCGCCGGCGCCTAACACGGCGTACAAGTCAAAGGTGGACAGGTCGAAGAAAAACGGCGCGCTGCTGGCGATGCGGTCGGCCGGTGTTAATCTAAGCAATTCCGAGGCCCAGCTTGTAAATGCCGAAATCGCCCGGTGACTAATAGCCACGCCGCGTGGTTGGCCTGTGGAGCCTGAGGTGTACAAAATCGCCGCTAGTGCTTCAGGGGGGATTTCAACCGGCGTTGGAGCCCCTTCGTTACAGCTGGCGATGTCGAGCCAAAGGCTGTCATCCAGCCAATCCGGCGCTAAACCGCTTCCCAATACCGCCTGAACCCGTGCGTCAGCGACGATAAAGCTCAGCCTAGGTATGGGGTTTTTCAGATCCAGTGGCACATAGCAAGCCCCGCTCAGCAGGACGCCGAATAATGCGCTAGCGGCGTCTATGCCACGATCCAGATAAATGGCGACTGGCTGGCCGGGTTGGATGCCTTTGGCTTGTAACTCGGCGGCAATGGTTTGCGCCTGTTGCAGGAGTTGCCGATAACTGACTTGCCGGTCTTGCTCTTGCATGGCCAGTGCTTCGGGTTGTTGTTGGCATTGGTGTAGAAAAGGTGTCAGCAGCATGAGCTAAAAATAATGGCCTACGGATGGTTCCCACGCTGGAGCGCGGGAACGATAAGTGTGCGTTATTGGGTTTCTAACAACTCCAAATTCATCCGCTCCATCACCGCCTCCAACCAAGCCTCGTCTATCGCCGGCGATAAATAGCTGTAAGATAAAACCAACTTGCCGTTGTGCTGACAGGCTAACAGCGCCAAACCCGGTGGCAAGGTCATCCAGCACATCAGGGATAGATCGGTGACCGGGACGCCGAGAAAGCCTGTCTTGCCCCAGGACAGTTCGCCGATGTCGGAGAACCACAACGAGCTTAATTCGCCGCCACTGTGTTGTTTGCGCAAGACTTTGGCGTATTTGTCGGGCGATAGCCATTGGCCCAGCCACATCAGCGGCAGGTAGGCCAAGTCCAGTTCATTTCGTACCACTTGCTTATGTTCGCTCAAGAGATGCGCAAACAAGCCTGTTCTATCTCTAACTTTGTCGCGGGTAGCGCGGGCGAACAGGCAGCCGATATGGTTACCGAACACCGGTGTCGGCGCGTTCTGCCGGCGCAGATTGAACGCGTAGGGGATGCAATAGCCGTCTTTTGGCTCCGGCGGCCCGACCAGTTCCATGGCGCGCATGAAGCAGCCCAGGTAATACAGCGTGCGGCCGGTCAGGCCGGTGTACTGTTGCGCCAGTTTGGCGATGCGCTGTGACTGGTCGGCATCGAAACGCTGTACTTTTAATTGCAGGCGTTGCGGCCCTTGTTCAACCTGAGTCGGCAAGCAACTATCCAGGCTATTGGCTGCGGTATTGTGGCGCTTGGCTTTGAAAAACAATTGCAGTTTTTTCCAGAAGCTCCATTGCGCCAATTTGGCTTCGATCAGCGACGGCGAATCCCTAAAGCTTTCCGGACGTTCTGTAGACAGGAAGTCGAGCAGTATCTTGCAGCCACGCGCATCGAGCAGGGGATGCAACCAAATCAGCAATAAAGTGCCGCCGTCAGCGCCGGCTATCCAGTGTATCGTCAGCGGGCGGGATTCCTGGCGATTGAAAATGTCCAGCAGCAAGCGTTGGGTTTCATCGGCCTCATTCGCATCAGGCTGGCATTGATGCAATTCCAAGAGTATTGGGTTGCCGGTGGCGACCCAGGCGAAACGCTTGCCGCGCGGCTCGATGTTGGCGGACGCTTGCGGGAAGCGTTCTACCAGTAAATCCAAGCGCTGTTGCAGCGCGGACAAATCCGGTGTTTCCGCCAGTTGTAACGCAAACCCGCAATAACCGCCGGGCATACCGGCGTTACGAATTTCCTGGTCGAGTACATAGGTAAAATAATCGCCCGGATTGAACAGCTGTTCCGCGGAATCGGTCATCCGGCGTAACCGCTGCGGCGGATCCAGCTTTCCAGCGACTTCAGGCTGCCGACGTTATCCGGTTCGATTTCCGTGTCCGGCAAGGTGACGCCAAATTCTTTCTCGGCAAACATGATCAAACGCATGATACCCATGCTGTCCAATCCCGCGTCCAACAAATTATCCTCATCGCCGAAAGAGACCGGATCTTCATGGTAGATAAGCTCGGCAAAGATGAAATTCTTCAGTGTTTCCTTCATGGCATTGATATGGTGGGTGAGTTAGATACAAATGATGTTCAAAGCACTATCAAGCGCTTCAGACCGGCTCCGGCGAAAAGGCCTTTAACGCAAAACCCCAGCGCGGCACCTGCCGACAATAGTGGCTGTAAGACGCGCCAAACCGGCTGGCAAGGTCCGGTTCTTCGCGAAATACCACGGTAATATGGAAAAACAGCGCAATCGAGCCGGCATAAACTAACAGGACCGGATCGGTAAACAGCAAACATTCTGCCAATAACACCAGCAAAACGCCTTGAAACATCGGGTTGCGGGTCCGGCGATACAGTCCGGTTATAACCAGTTTTATGGGTGGATCTATTGGGGCGGGCGTGCCCAGCCCCTTAACGGCAAAATCCCAAGCGCAACGCAGATAAATAGCTAAACCCAGGATGATAAACAGCCCTGAGGGCAGAGCCCATGCCAGATTGGCGTGCGGCAAGTTGCTGTACGGATCGGAAAGTAGCCAGTAAGGCACGTAAATCAGCACCGCGCCGGGGACGATTAGCGTGAATAACAGGGTCTTTAAAGCCAGGAAAGGACGCATGTATCTATCTGTCGGCATTGGGTGTTGAGTGGGTAAGCGCTCGGCAATTTTGGCATTGCCGGCGCCGCAATCCAAGTGATTTTGAACCTCTCCGGGAATTTGTGTAGAATCCGGCGTTTATTAATGGAATTTAAATAGCCATGTCAGATGACTTGATCAGCCAATTGAAAACCATGCTTATCGAGGGCTTGCTCCTGGAAGACATCGTTCCGGACGATCTGTCGCCGGATGATGCGTTGTTCGGCGGCGGACTGGGCTTGGATTCCATCGACGCGCTGGAAATCGGCGTGATGCTGGACCGGCAATACGGTATCAAGATCACCTCCGGTGACGAACGCAACAATCAGATTTTTCTCTCTCTCCGCTCGCTCGCAGATTTCGTCGCCGCTAATCGCACCCGTTAATCATGGGGCATGTCATCAAACCGATCATAATTGCCGGTGTTGTTGTCGCTTATCCTTTTCTCAGTGCCTATCTGGCCAGTCTCGGTTTTGCCAGCTTAGAGCTCATTGTCTTCGCAGCCCTGACCTTGTGGCGCGGCGTAACTGCGACCGGCCTGGTCGCACGTTTAGCGAGCTTTGCTCTTGCTGCGGTATTGTTGGCCGGCGCCTATTTTGCAACGACCTATTTTGTCTGGCTGGTGCCGTCATTCGCTTATTTGTGGCTGACATTTTTGTTCGGGCATACCTTGTGGTCGCCACCGTCCTTTATCGAACGCTTGGTGCGTTTGCAGTTTCCAGAGTTAGTACCCGGCATTGCCGACTATTGCCGGGCTCTGACCTGGGTCTGGACCTTATTTTTTGCGGCCAATATCGTCATCTGCGCCGCCCTGCCGCTGATCGCCGGGCAAACCGCTTGGGCGCTTTATACCGGTGTAGTGGTTTATCTTCTGATGGGCTTGCTGGGCACCGGCGAATGGTTTTACCGGCATCGGCGCTTTCCCGATTTGGAGATTCCGCCGGCATTGGAGACCTTTAAAGTCATCGCTATGAACGGCCATAAGGTGTTCAAAGGATGACGATTAAACGCGTGCTTTTTTTGCTTTTGGCCTTGTTGCCCATCGCTGGGTTGGCCGATGACGCCGTGCTGAGCGAATTACTGGCACGCATCCGGCAAACGGGTCAGGCGCAATTTAGCTATGAAGAAACCCGCGTATTGGAGTTGGCAGCCGAGCCATGGCATGGACAAGGCGTCATGCTGTCTGCTGCGGATGGCAGCCTGGTCAAATTGCAACTGCAACCCACGCGGGTGATCATGGCGATTACCGACCAGCGCATGCTCTATTGGGACCCGCAGCAAAATCAACGCCACAGTGCCGCTTTGGATTCTGCAGGACCGGCGGGCGAGCAAATCAAGGTGTTTCGTACCATCCTGCAAGGGCGAGCCGACGAACTGCAAACAAGCTATGATATTTCCGCCGAAAAACAAGGCAAGCAATGGACGTTGCGGATGACGCCGAAGCCGGAATTGACTGCTGATGCGCTCCCAGCCATCGAGATTGCAGGCGACGACAAAGACGAGCAACGGCGCATCCTGATCAAACAAGCCGATGGCGAATCCACCGAATACCGGATGCATAAAGCTACCGAAGCGCAGCAACATGAATATTCCCTCCAGCGCTTGCTGCTGGAAGCCAGCGGAGAATAGGCCGTGTCTTTTGTCTGGCGAAAGCGCTGGTTTGTGCTGCTGTTGCCGTTGTTGTTGGCGATTACTTTTTGGCAAATCAAGGTCGAGACTGATCTCAACGCGTTCTTTACCGCGACCGACGACGAGGATTCCCGATTATTGGCCGGCCTGTTGAAGTCAGGCGAGCTGTCGCGGCGCTACTTACTCGTCGTGGAAAAAATAGAGCCAGCCCCAGCGACAGGCACAAGGACCGGCGATACCTCGATTTCCGTTGCCGCATTTAGCGCGGGCCTGGTTACACAACTCGCCAAACTCGATGATGTAGAGCAAGTCTGGCCGGCCGATCAGCCGCCCCGCGATTGGGTCGATGCCGTGGCCTCTTACGCGCCTTACCACGCCCGACTATTCAGTCTAAATCCGGAAGCAGATGCGCCGGCATTGTTCGACCCCACCCAGTTGGCAGCTAAGGCAGAAGGACTGAAGCAAGCCTTGCTTTCGCCGCAAGGCAGTTTTGTCAAAGCCATCGCCAAACAGGATCCTTTGCTGTTGTCGCTAAACGGCTTCAAGGCGTTGCAAGGCCAATTTCAGCAGCAAGCCAAGCTGGGCAGCGGTGGCGCATTAATCTTGCAAAGCCGGCCGGCGGCATTGGATTCCGAGGCGCAGACCCGCTTGCAAGCGGCGATTCATGAAAATTTCGAGAGCTTGAACGCAGAAGCCGGCGGCACGTTTCAGTTATCGATGGCCGGCGTGCCGGTATTCAGTGTGGCCGCGCAAAGTGAGATCAGCCAGGATGTGACGCTGGTGTCGGTCGTGTCCAGTCTGGCAGTGGCTTTGGTGTTTCTATTCCTGTTTCATTCCTTTTCGGCTTTACACTGGGTGATGATGGTGCAGGGCGCATCATTTGTGCTTGGCACCTTGGCGACCGCCTTGGTGTTTCCGCAGGTCCACAGTTTGACCTTGGCATTGGGTGCTAGTTTGATCGGCATTTCCTCCGATTATCCGATTCATGTGATGGTGCATTGCGCCAAACACCGCAATACGCCGCTGTCAGCGGTCCGCTTATTGTGGCCTAGTCTGCTAATGGGCGGCTTGACCACCGTGATCGGCTACGGCGCGCTGGGCTTTACCGGGTTTCCGGGCTTCGAGCAGATTGCGGTGTTTGCCTTGGCCAGCATCATCGCCTCCCTGGGCCTGACTCGCTGGGTGTTGCCGGCCCTACTAACCGATGCTTCGCTCCATTCCGCGCATTTGCCTGGCATCGCGGCCTGGGTGGATTTCTGTGGTAATCACAGAAAAATCTTGCTGGGTTTATTTGCTGTTAGCGTCGTTTTTGCAGGGCTTTGCCTGCCGCAAATCCGCTGGATGGACGATATGCAAAAGCTGGCGGTAGACATGGATATGCTGAAGCAACAGGATGCGGCGGTGCGCTCGCATTTTTCCAGTATCGAACCGGGCCGTTTTGTATTGATACAAGCGGACGACTGGGAAACTGCGCTGCAACGTTCCGAAGCCGCCGAGCGCAGGTTGCAGTCTTTGAAGCAAGCGGGGGGCGTTAGCGAATATCATGGTTTGTTTCCGTGGCTGGTATCTGCGCAGTTGCAAGCTGAAAACGCCAAACTCTATCAAGGTGGTATAACTCCAGCGTTTCAACAAGCCTGGCAAGCGGGCTTAGCCAAGGCGGGCCTTTCCGTTGAGAAACTAGGATCATTGCTGCCTGCGGTGAACGAACCATTGCAGCCCGCTAAAATCATGGATTCGCCGGTAAAGCACATTCTGTCCGGCCAAATAGTGACCGGCCAAACTGGCGTAATGTTATCGCTGTGGTTGGGTGAGCACGATCCCGATAAATTGATAGCCGGTTTGGCAGGCCTGGAAGGCACGCGTTACTTCAGCCAAAAGGATCAACTGGATCATTTGGCGGGGAAATATCGGGACCGGTCTTTAGTGATGCTGGGCATCGGTATCGGCGTGATGGCCTTGTTTATTTGGCTGCAACAACGCGACATGCGCAAGGTGTTTTTGACCTTGCTGCCTTCCGTGGCCTCGGTTCTGTTCATTTTCGCCACCTGGGCGCTGATGGGCGAGGAAGTCAGTTTCCTGCACGTCATCGGTCTGTTGCTGTCGGTCTCGCTGTGCGTGGATTACGGCATCTTTTTTATCGACAATCGCGGTAAGGATAGCGATGTAACTTATCACGCCATCGCCTCGTCGACCCTGACCACGATAGCTTCCTTTGGTGCGCTGGGCTTGGGCAAGACGCCCACCTTGCCAATTCTGGCGCTCTCGGTAAGCTTGGGCGTTACCCTGGGTTTTCTGCTTTGTCCCTTACTGATTCAAAAGCCAACCAATAAATGACTTTGTCTCCGCTCATTTCTCCTGTCGCCGTCACGGCCTACCAGTGCGTCAGCGCCGGCGGTGACGAGGTGGAAGCCTTGTATGCCAGTCTGATTGCTAACCAAACTTGCCTGAAACCGCTGACGCTATTTGCTATTCCGTTCACCACATTGGTGGGCGAGGTGACTTCACCGTTGCCCGCAATTCGGCCTAGCTTGCAAGCCTACGACTGCCGCAATGCCAGACTGGCTTTGAAAGCTCTGGATCAAGGCGGTTTCCGCGCCGACGTGGAACGAGCAATCGAAAACTATGGCGCGGCTCGAGTCGGTTTGATACTAGGCACCAGTACCTCCGGTATTTACGACAGCGAGAATGCTTATGCCCGCTTGCTGCAAGACAGCGTAATGCCCGACTATTTCCATTTCACCAAAGTACAGACTGCCCAAGCGACTGCCGAATTTTTGCAGTTGGAACTGGGTTTGCAAGGGCCGTGCTATGCCATCTCTACCGCCTGTTCGTCCAGTGCCAAAGCCTTGGCTGCGGCGCAACGCTTGCTTGCCACCGACTGTTGTGACGCAGTGTTAGTCGCAGGAGTGGACAGTTTATGCCGTCTGACCCTGCGCGGTTTCAACAGCTTGCAGTTAATCTCAGCTGAAGCTTGCCGGCCCATGGATGCCGAGCGTCAAGGCATCAACATAGGCGAGGGCGCTGCTTTAATATTGCTGGAAAAGCCCCGCGCGGAAAATGCAGATCGGCCCCGCCTATTGGCAGTGGGCGAGTCTTCCGATGCCCACCACATGAGCGCACCGCACCCGGATGGCGTCGGTGCTGCTACCGCGATGGCGCAGGCCTTGCGCTTGGCGGGACGCGATCTGAGTGAGGTCGATTACATCAATTTGCACGCAACCGCCAGCACTCTGAACGATCTATCCGAGGCCAGAGCGGTAAGTAGCTTGTTTGCCAATCCGCCGCCTTGCAGTGGCGTAAAAGGCCTGTTAGGCCATACGCTGGGTGCGGCCGGTGCAGTGGAGACCGTAGTTAGCCTGCTGGCCTTGGAGCGCGGGTTTTTACCCGGTACCTGCGGCTTGCGAGAACCTGACCCGGAATGCCGGTTTCCGGTAGTGGCCGCGCCTGATTTGCAGGTCAGCCCCCGTCTGATATTAAGCAATGCGTTTGGCTTTGGCGGCAATAATGCCAGTGTCCTGCTGGAGGCGGCTTAATGGAATGCATGAGTCTGCTGGGCGTCGGCGCCTGTGCGCCGGATGCTGAATTTCGGACCAGTCTGCCGTTCCCGGCCTTTGATATCAATCGTGAAACCATTCCGCCGCTATTGCGTCGGCGCAGCAGTCAGGCCATGCAAATGGCCTTCAGCGCAGCTGCTGCGGCTTGCGAGCAAGCACAGCGTTCGCCCTCAGCCTTGCCGGCTATATTTGCCAGTGTCGCCGGGGAAATTAAGACGACCGACCAGATTTGCACAGAATTGGTCAAAGCCGATGGCTTAATTTCACCAGCCGCGTTTCACAATTCCGTTCAGAACACGGCGGCCGGCTATTGGAGTATTGCCCAACAATGTACCCAGCCGGCCAGCGCGTTGGCGGCGGGATCTGACACCTTGGCGATGGCCTTACTGGAAGCCTGGTGCCAGTTGGCTTGCCAGGGCGGGGAACTGCTGCTGGTTTGTTATGACGAAACCTGGCCGGAATATCTCGATCCAGGTCGTGGCAACCCGGCTTTCGCCTGTGCCTTGGTATTGGCGGCTGGAGCAGTGGATGGACGTCTGATGCAAATAGGCAGACCGCAAGCAGGCGAGGCCATTTTTCGGGCGGCCTGGACTAATTCGGTAAATAGTATGCCCATTTTGGCCGCTATTCCTTTGCTTGAAGCGGCTTCAGCTGGAAAAGGGGCACAAACCATAGCGCTAACGCCGCATACGCCAGGTTGGCAAGTTGATGTCGGTGGTTGGGACTGATGGCGTCCTATTATCCAAAAATAGACGATGGTGAAAAATGGCGGTAACTGAACTACTATTGACCGCTACCAAAACCAACCTGAAGGTATCTCTGTGAAACACTATAAAACATTAGCATTCTTCGCCGCTTTAGCACTGGGCACAGGCTGCGCATCCAGCAATAAAGCACCCGCTGAGTCAGGCGCTCCGGCAGCTCAGTCAAGTACCGCGCCGGACTCGCGCATTGACGGTAACTTTCCCGCGAATAGCCCGTTCGCCAAACTCAAGCTGGGCATGACCCAGGGCCAGGTTCACGAAATTTTGGGCCAACCCACCGACACCAAGTCTTACCAAACCGGCAAAGCCTGGATCCCTTTTTACTTCGGTCCGGACGTGATGCGCACCGATGAGTTTTACAAAGGCGTGGGTATCATCACTTACACCGGGGCCGGTATCGGCGGCGTGCATTGGACCGTGTACCGTGCCATTTACAACGCCGCCGAAGACGGCTATCCGAACGACTAATCAGTAACCTTTAAAGATGATAGCCAACAAGCAAAACTGTTTTGACCATGATGTGGTGGTGGTCGGTGGCGGCCCCGCCGGCTCGACGGCCGCGACCTTGCTCGCGCAATATGGTCATAAGGTTTTGCTGTTGGAGAGCGGTAGACATCCGCGTTTTCATATCGGCGAATCGATGCTGCCGTTTAGCGAGCCGGTGATACAGCGCTTAGGCATAGATTGGAGTGCCGGCAATCTGTCGAAAAGCGGGGCGGTGTTCATCGACGAAGTCACCGAACAACGCATGTATTTTCCGCTCAGCGTACACCGCAGAACCTATCAGATAGAACGCGCTCCCTTCGACCAATTGCTGTTTGAAAACGCCGCGAAACACGGCGTCGAAACCCATCAGGAGGAAAAAGTCCTGGATGTTTCCTTTCAGTCTGACGGAGTCAGCGTCGTGTCCGATCACAGCCGCTACCGCTGCCGCTATCTGATCGACGCCACCGGCCGCAGCGCGCTGATGGGTAAAAAACACAAAGGCATCAAACGGATCGAAAATTTGGGTAAGTTCGCGGTTTACGCCCACTTCGAGAATATTCAAGCCAGCGAAGAGGCCGATGAACTGTTCCGTTCCGGGAATATTTACGTCCCGGTCGTGGATATTGGCTGGATCTGGATTATTCCCTTGGCCGGGCGGCGCTTGAGCGTGGGCTTGGTGGTGCAGAAGGACAAACCCCGTGACTGTGATGCCGAGGAACTGTTACGCCGGTATCTGGCAGGCTCGCCAGTCTTGAATCGTTTGCTGGCAGGGGCTGAACAGTCGGCGCCCGCTAGAGTTGAAGCGGATTTTAGCTACACCAACCAAAGCCGTTACGGTGCCCGCTACGCCTGCTGCGGGGATGCCGCCGGTTTTCTTGATCCGGTGTTTTCTTCCGGGGTGTTTCTGGCCTTTACCAGTGCTGCACGCGTCGCTGACCGCTTGCATCAAGGGCTTGTGGAAGGTCGTGAAGCCGATCCCGAGCTGCATGCCGAAGACGATCAGAATTATCTGTTGGGTTTCAATACGATGCGCCTATTTGTAGAACGCTTTTACCATTCCAACATTGTCCATAACTTGTTCTTTGAAGCCGACCGGGACCCCGATCTGAAAGGGCAGATTGCTCAGCTGTTGGCGGGTGATTTATGGGTGGACAACAATAAGTTGCAACAAAGTTTGCTGGCCGGCCGCCGAACCGCCAGTTAATAATTCTGCCCGAATCCTCTCTGCCGGCATCTGCACGGTGTAATCCAAATTCCAATTACCACGGCTTTTAGAGATTGACAATTGCAATGCGGACGCTGTCCAGCGGTGCGCTATTCAATCTAAAAACGTCCGGCGCAGCGCCCATGTGCGTTAGCGTACCGACTTGAGCAGAGGGAATCGCTAGAGTCAAAGTCCCAACCAATGTACTTGGCGGGTATGCAGACAAGCACTTAATTAATCCTGATTAGTAAGAACCTTCAGCTAGCGCCCAAAATATCGTCATTCCGGCATGGATTGCCGGAATCCAGGCTCCATGGATGATTCGAAGCTTACCATCCATGGCGCTGGATACCCGCTTCCGTGCGGGTATGACGCTCAGCTGAAGATTCTTACTAATCAGGTAATTAATTGTAACTATTCAGCCTGATAGGTTTTCATCGGGTTAAGCAGGCGACAAAGGTGTAGGGGCGAATTGATTCGCCTTTTTGCCGGTATTGAAGCGTCCGGTCGAATGAATTCGACCCTACCGCGAGTTTGCCGAATAGTTAGAATTAATTTTGGGTTGACCGCTTATGACTGTACTCTCTACGTACCTTAAAAATTATGCGTGTTAAGGAATGGCAAAAGGTAATGATGCAATTCTCTGCCGTTCATTTAACCCAAAGTGAGCTGAAAAATGGTTAAAACCTCCCCGGCCGGTTTAGGCTCCAATGCTTTGGCGGTGGTAAGCGCCGCCAAGCCGGCACCCAAAGTCCTGAATACCAGCAAACCCAGTATCGATTCGAATAATACGCCGCCTATTATCGCTATCGGCGCCTCGGCTGGGGGCTTGGAAGCGTTCGAGCAGTTTTTCACACAAGTGCCCGCCAATTGCAGCGTGGCGTTTGTGGTGATCCAACATCTCGATCCCAATCATCAAGGCATGCTGCCGGAATTGCTGCAACGGGTAACACCGTTGACCGTCACGCAAGCAGGGGATCGCATGAAAATTGCGCCGAACTGGGTGTATGTAATTCCTCCTAACAAAGATTTGTCCATCCTGCACGGCAAGCTGCATTTGCTGGAACCGCTGGCACCCAAAGGCTTGCGTTTGCCGATAGATTCGTTCTTTCGAGCCTTGGCCGACGATCAGCACGAACGCGCGACCGGCGTTATCCTGTCGGGCATGGGGTCCGACGGTACTTTGGGGCTGCGCGCCATCAAGGAAAATGCCGGTTTGGCCGTGGTACAAACCCCGGAGTCCGCGCAATTCGATTCGATGCCGCGTAGTGCGATTAATGCCGGCGTAGCGGACATCGTTGCCACCCCGCCGGAGCTGTGGGGAAAAATCCTGGCCTATCTACAGCATAGCCCGCGCGGCTTGCATGCCGTGCCGGACATCGTCCTGGAGTTAAAAAATCAAAGTGCGCTCGACCAAATTGTGATCCTGTTGCGCGAGCGTACCGGCAACGATTTTTTGCTGTACAAAAAAAACACCATTTATCGGCGGATCGAGCGGCGTATGGGGCTGCACCAGATTGAGTCGATAGCCAAGTACGTGCGCTATTTGCGCGAGAACCAGCAGGAGCTGGATTTGCTGTTCAAGGAGCTGTTGATCGGTGTGACCAATTTTTTCCGCGATCCGGCGGTATGGGAGGCTTTGAAAACCGATGCCATTCCGGAACTGCTCGCGCAGTATCCGGCCGGTAAGGCCTTGCGGGCTTGGGTGGCCGCCTGTTCTACCGGCGAGGAAGCCTATTCGCTGGCAATTATTTTTAAGGAAGCCTTGGCTGCCAGCCAAGCGACGCAGCCGTTTAAATTGCAAATTTTTGCTACCGATCTGGATCAGGATGCGATAGACAAAGCCCGGCAAGGGCTTTATCCGGCCAATATCGCCGAAGATATATCCGCGGAACGCCTGAGCAAGTTTTTCAGCAAGGAAGGGAGCGGCTATCGAATCAACAAGGACATCCGCGAGATGGTGATCTTTGCGCCGCATAACGTGATCATGGACCCGCCGTTTACCAAGCTGGACCTGCTGTGCTGTCGTAATCTATTGATTTACTTAAGCCAGGAATTGCAGAAAAAACTGATCTTGCTGTTCCATTACGCGCTCGCCAATCAGGGGATTCTGTTGCTCGGCAACGCGGAAACCACCGGCAATACCGGGCATTTATTCACTGTCATCGACAACAAATCCCGGCTTTATCGGCGGATCGGCGCGCCTTTTCCTTTGGATGTGGATTTTCCCACCAAGTTTTTCCCAATAGCACCCATGACTAACGACACCGACAAAACCTCATCCATCGCCAATCTGCAAACCTTGGCTGATCAGTTGTTGCTGCAGCATTTTTCACCGGCGGCGGTATTGGTTAATGCCGGCGGCGATATCCTTTATATCAGCGGCCGCACCGGTAAATACCTGGAACCGGCAGCCGGCAAGGCCAATTGGAACATTCACGCGATGGCCCGCGAAGGCTTAAGACACGAACTGATTAACGCGTTAAAAAAAGCCCGCAGCCAAGTGGAAGCGGTGCACGTTGCCGGGCTCAGCGTCGGTACCAACGGCGGCAGCCAGATAGTGAATCTGACGGTGCAGGCCATCACTAAACCCGAGGCCTTAAACGGCATGTTGATTGTGGTGTTTACCGATGTCGCGGCGCCGGCGGCCGGCAGCGCCATCCGTAAATCGCCCAGCGCCACCCAGAAAGCTTTGCAAAGCGAACTGCAACAAGCCCGCGAGGATTTACAAAGCTTGCGCGAAGAAATGCAGACTTCGCAAGAAGAGCTGAAGTCTGCCAACGAAGAGCTGCAATCGACCAATGAAGAATTGCAATCCACCAACGAGGAGTTGACCACCTCCAAGGAAGAAATGCAGTCCTTGAACGAAGAACTGCAAACCGTGAATGCCGAATTGCAGGTCAAAGTGGATGACTTGTCGCGGGCCGGTAATGATATGAACAATCTGCTGAATAGCATGGAAATTGCCACGATATTCTTGGATAACACCCTGAACATCCGCCGTTTTACCAGCCACATCAGCCATTTATTCAAGGTGATCGCCGCCGATGTCGGCCGGCCGTTATCGGATATTGTCACCGATCTGGATTATCCCTCACTGCAACAAGACGCCCAAGAGGTGTTGCGCAGCCTGGTGTTTGTGGAAAAACAGATCACAGCCCGTGATGACCGCTGGTTTAAGGTGCGCATCATGCCTTACCGCACGCAGGACAATTTAATCGACGGTGTGGTGATTACCTTCATAGACATCTCTGAAACTAAAAAGCTGGAAGCCGAATTAAGGAACAGCGATGAAAAAACGACATGATGTCGGCTCGAATACCGGCGAATTACGCCAACGCGCCGAGCGGCAATTGGCAGAGACCGCGCCGCCAAGTTTCAACGAATCGCAACATAGGTTGGTGCATGAGTTACAAGTGCATCAGATCGAACTGGAGATGCAAAACGAAGCTTTACAAGAAGCCCGGACCGGTGCCGAACAAGCTTTGTTACGCTATGCCGAACTGTTCGATTTTGCCCCGGTTGCTTACTTTACGCTGAGCACGGACGGCAGCGTCCAGCAGACCAACTTCAACGGCGAACGCATGCTGGGCATCGAGCGCGGCAAAATAACCGGGCGACACTTTGCCAATATCGTGGGTAGCGAATATCGACCGGTTTTCAACGGGTTTTTGGAACAGGTGTTCACCAATCCCGGCGCTCAGCATTGCGAAATCGTGCTGGAGCCTGGTGGGCGTCCATGCTGGGTGGCGGTTGAGGCCATAGCCGACAGCGACCGGCAAACCTGTCTGGCCGCCATGGTCGATATCAGCGAACGCAAAAATAATGAGCGGGAGTTAAAACTGGCGGCCACCGTCTATCTGGCTATCGAAGAGGCGATTATGGTGGCTGATACTCAGCATAAAATTATTGCCGTCAATCCGGCGTTTACCAAGCTTACCGGGTATTCGGCCGCCGAAGCCATCGGCCAAAATACGTCTTTGCTGAAATCCAGTAGGCATGATGAGGCTTTTTTTTTCGAGATGTGGAAACAGCTGAATGCCACCGGCCAATGGTTGGGCGAAATTTGGAACCGGCGCAAAAACGGCTCGGAATATCTGGCGCGCTTATCCATTAGCACGGTGTATGGCGATAATGGCCGGGAGATTCGCCGCGTGGCGATGTCGTCGGACATCACCGAACAGCGCCGCGCGGAAGAACTGATCCATAAACAAGCCAATATCGATCCGCTGACCGGCCTGCCCAATCGGCGCATGTTTCTGGACCGCTTGCAGCGGGCGATCAACAAATCGCACCGCGAGCACCAAAAGCTGGCTTTGATGTTCATGGATCTGGATCATTTTAAGGACATCAACGATACCTTGGGGCACGATGTAGGGGATAGATTACTCAAGGAAACCACGCAGCGCTTGACGAGTTGTATTCGCGACACCGACACCTTGGCGCGACCCGGCGGCGATGAATTTACGCTGATCATGAGCGAACTGCATGAAATCAACAGCATCGACCGGGTGGCGCAGGCCATGCTGCGCACTATGACGGCACCGTTTCAACTCAATAACGAACGTTGCTATGTCTCGGTCAGTATCGGCATTGCCTTATTCCCTGACGATGCTGAGACCATGGAAGAGTTGCTGAAGAAGGCCGATCAGGCCATGTATGCCGCCAAAGATATGGGTCGCAGCCGTTTTTGCTATTTCACCCCGGCCATGCAGGAAGCGGCCGAGATTAGATTGCGGTTAACCAACGATCTTAGGCATGCCTTGATCGATAATCAAATCTGGGTGGCCTACCAACCGATTGTGGATTTGGCGACGGGCGAAATTAAAAAAGCCGAGGCGCTGTTACGTTGGCAGCATCCCACTCGGGGTTTGGTGAGTCCCGCCGAGTTTATCCCGATAGCGGAAGACAGTGGTCTGATCACCGAAATAGGTTCCTGGGTGTTCCATCAGGTAGCCAATCAAGTGGCCAAGTGGCGCGTCAACCACCATGCTATGTTTCAGATCAGTATCAATAAATCTCCGGCACAGTTTCACAATAACAGCGACAAAATGGCCGATTGGTTTGAGCATTTAACCCGATTGGGCTTGCCGGGCGGCTGTATTGCCGTGGAAATTACCGAAGGACTGTTGTTGGATAATTCCAGTATCGTCGCCGATAAATTGACAGCGTTTAAAGATGCCGGCGTGCAGACGTCTTTGGACGATTTCGGCACCGGCTATTCCTCGCTATCTTATTTAAAAAAATACCACATCGATTTTTTAAAAATCGACCAGGCCTTTGTCTCCAATCTGGTCGCCAACTCCACTGACATGGCGCTCTGCGAAGCCATTATCGCGATGGCGCACGTACTGGGTATGAAAGTGATTGCGGAAGGGGTGGAAACGGCAGAGCAACGCGACTTGCTGATTAAAGCCGGCTGCGATTACGGTCAAGGCTATTTGTTCTCGAAAGCAGTGACCGCCGAGGAGTTCGAGAAGTTATTTCCGGTTGAAAAGACTGAATCTGCTGTAAGCGATTAGTTAGCGGCGCTCCAGCGCTGACTGAATACAAACGCGATTCCAATCCAGGCGCCATATGCTGCGGGCTAGTTGTTATTCCGGCCGATAAACTTCCGGTAGCCTTCATCCTAAAAAGAGCAGTCGGCGTATTGTGGACCGTTTCTTGAGAGCAATGTCGAGCAATGACAGCTCACAATGCCCTCAAACGCTGGGTGAATCCGCACTATAAAAATCCTCTATCGACGCCTCCTCAACGCCGTCACCCGGCTAATGTTCGCCAGCGTACAGACTGTGCGCGGTTCTGCCCCTAGAATCGAAATTTGCTTTCAGACCGCCGGTTCAGCTAACTACTTGCGCATGTTCTCTATCGCATGCTGAGTCGGCACGTTTTCCGTAAACACTCATCTCCAAGGAATAAGCCATGAACCCTCAAACCGAATACCTCTACAAACTCTTTACCAGCAAACTATTTGCCATGGCTTGTTTGTCGGCCGCTTTAGGGCTGGCCGCTTGCCAGCCGGAAGGGCAGGCGGAAAAAGCCGGGCAAAAAGTCGATAAAGCCGTGGAAAATGCCGGACAAAAGATCGAACAAACCACCGTAAAGGCAGAGCGGAACATTGAAGCCGCGAAAGAATCAGTAGTACAGCAAGCTGAAAAAGCCGGTGCATCCATCGATAAAGCCGCCGAAACTTCCAACGACTCATTGGAAAAAGCCGGCAAACAAATCGATCAAGCCATTAATAACTCCGAAAAACGCATTGATGCGGCCAAGGATGCGGTAGTGGATACCACTAAAGCAACCGGCGAATACCTGGACGACTCGGCAATTACCGCCAAAGTTAAGACAGCCTTGCTAAGCGACGACTTTTTGAAATTGGCACCGATTGATGTGACGACAGTAAACGGCGTAGTCACCTTACGCGGCACGGTGGATTCCGAACAGCTGGTCGGTAGAGCGATTGGCTTGGTTAAAAGTCAGGAACATGTGAATTCGGTACAAAACGAGTTGTTGGTTAAAACCAGCGTGCCGAGTAAACAATGATGAAGTATCCACTGACCAGCTTGGCGGGCGTTTTGTTGCTGTCCGCACCCATGGCGCAGGCTATGCCGGCCGATGATGCTTATATCGCCGGCTATGCCGCTGCCGCGTTGAAACACAATTTAAAACTCGATATGCCGGCGTTGACGGTAAAAGATGGTGTCATTACCTTGCCCGCTGCCGGGATGTCAGGTGCGGATCGCGCCCAGGCCAGTAAAGTATTGGCGGAGATTCCCGGCGTTAATGCCGTGAAAATAGCCGAAACCACTGAGGTACATGCCAAAGAATCAGCCGCGTTTGCCGCAAATCCAACGACGTTGACCACAGCCGAGACCTTGGTGTTACCGACCGGACTGCTGCCGACCGGGCATTTGTTCAAATCTTTATTGGCCGATCCGCGCTGGGCGCATTTTTCCGCGGCTTATCGCAATTACCAAAGTAATAACTTTGACGGTCGAAATATAGCGTCGGTCAGCTTTGGCGAAACCATTCCGTTCTATCGGGCCAACATCGGCAATTCCACGGCGCAATGGGAAGCCGGCTTGCAGGCCGGCGTGTTCAGCGACTTCAACCTGGATGCCTCGTCAGCCGACCTGGTGAATACCGATTTCATTGCCTCGATTTACTCCAGTGTGCGTACCGGGCAGTTTTCCGCATTCGGCCGCTTGTATCATCAGAGTTCGCATTTGGGGGACGAGTTTTTGCTGCGCAAGGTCAACACCACATTCGAGCGGGTTAATCTCAGTTACGAAGGGGTGGACTTAAAGCTGTCTTACGAATTGCCCTACGGCGTGCGTATCTACGGCGGCGGTGGCGGTTTGTTTCATAGAGAACCTTCCGCATTAAGAAAATGGTCCGCGCAATACGGTATAGAGTTTAGAAGCCCATGGCGTCTGGATTTTGCATCGATGCGCCCGATCATTGCCGCCGACATCAAGAATTACGACCAAAACAACTGGAGCACCGATATTTCGGCCAGAGCCGGTGTTGAGTTCGACAATTCCAAAGTCCTGGGACGCAAGCTACAACTGATGGTTGAATATTTCAACGGCTACTCGCCCAGCGGCCAGTTTTATAAAGACAAAGTGGAATACGTCGGCTTGGGCGCGCATTACCACTTTTAGTCGGTCAGTCTGGGCAGGCGCGGCGCACCGCGTAGACGGAATAGAAGGGATGGGCAGCGCTAAAAGCCCTTGTTCCGTCGTTCCCGCACAGGCGGGAATCCAGAGAAATCAAAAGCCTGGATCCCCGCTTTCGCGGGGATGACGGTTTTTCGAAGTGCTCAAAAATATTCGCAGACAGTATTACCCCATAATCCAAGACCGGATCGATCCTTCAAACAACCTTGGCGTCACCGATGCAAACAGCTGAAGACTTTGCCGCGACATTGCTGGCAGCCGATAAAGCCTTACGATTTTCGGAAGCGCGCTTTCGCCGGCTATTCGAAACCGCGCAGGACGGTATCCTGCTGCTGAACGCGGAAACCGGCACTATCGAAGAGGTTAATCCTTTCCTGATGCAATTGCTCGGCTACTCACACGAGGAGTTTCTGGGGAAAAAGCTGTGGGACATCGGCGTGTTCAGGGATAGCGCACTGAACCGGGCCGAGTTTAGCGAATTGCAGACCAAAGGCCATATTCGCTACGACAATCTGCCATTGCAGACAAAAGACGGCCGCAGTATTCCGGTCGAGTTTGTCAGCAATATCTACGAATGCGATGGGATTGACGTTATCCAGTGCAATATTCGCGACAATACCAAACGCCATCTGGCCGAGATTGAGTTACGGGCGACCTCGCGGGCCCTAAAAATGCTTAGCGAAAGCAACGTAGCCTTAATCAGAGCTACCACGGAAACCGACCTGCTAAACGAATATTGCCGAATTGCCGTGGAAACCGGCGGCTATCGGATGGCCTGGGTGGGATTTGCCGATCTCGGGCCGGACAAACGCGTGGATGCCATAGTTAGTCACGGCCACGATGACGGCTACTTGACCATCGCAAACTTTAGCTGGTCGGATACCAGCGCCCATGGTAACGGCCCAACCGGCCTGGCGATTCGCTCGGAAAAAGTTCAGTTCGTCGAAAACATCGCTACCGATCCCATCTATACGCCCTGGCGCGAACAGGCTTTGCAGCGCGGTTATCACTCGACGATTTGCCTACCGTTCAGGCTGTCCAGCCAGGCGGTTGCCTGTTTGAATCTGTATGGCGACAAGATTGACACATGGTCGACCGCCGAGCGGCAGCTATTGCAGGAGATTTCAGGTGACGTCGGTTTCGGTATTGCCGCGCTACGCACCGCGATTGCTAAATTTGACTATCAAGAACAACTGCGGGACAGCCTGGAGAAAACCATACAGGTGATTGCCGACACCGGTGAAGAACGCGATTCCTACACGGGCGGGCATCAGCGGCGGGTTGCCAATATTTGCACAAAAATCGCCACCGAATTTGGCCTGGCCGCCGAGAGAATTCACGGCCTGCATCTGGCGGCGACGATACACGATCTGGGTAAAATCGGGGTGCCGGCGGAAATCCTGGCCAAACCCCGGCGCTTGACTGCGATGGAATTTGGCTTGATTCAAGAGCATCCGGTCATCGGTTTCAATATCCTGAAAGATGTGAGCTTTCCTTGGCCCATTGCCGAGATTATTCGCCAACACCACGAACGGATCGATGGTTCCGGCTATCCGCGGGGCCTGCATGGCGACGATTTGCTACTGGAATCGAAGATACTGGCGGTCGCGGATATAGTCGAAGCGATGGCCTCGCATCGGCCTTATCGCCCGGCATTGGGCATTGATGCGGCGCTAACGGAAATTATCAGGCAACGCGGGATTAGTTTGGACGCGCAAGTAGTTGATGTTTGTCTGCGGGTGTTTCAGGTGCAGGGCTACGTAATCGAAGATTAGCTAACTTTTAAACATCCGTGATGCCAGGGTATACGGCAATACCGTTAAGTTAGGAATTTGTAGGTGCGAATTTATTCTTACTATAGGCGCCAAAGGTCGAATAAATTTGACCCTACAGCATGTCCAACTCTTAACTTATCGGCATTGGAGTATACGCGGGCCATAAGTCAGAAAGGCGAATTCAGTTTATTGATGCCACTGGGCTCCCGCTGTCGCGGGAGTGACGTGCATGAATTAAAAAAACTTTCGCTACGCCATCACGGCGTTCAACAGACTATCTAAAGTCCGCATATGTCTTTGTTGAGCAGGCAGTAGTTTCGCTTCAAGCAAACCGCGAATCTCGGTAGGTAATTCATGGTCCTGTAGCGCTTTTTCATATTCTTCCAAGCCGGTTAATTCGCCCTCGCGCAATGCTTTTAGCGCGGCTTGCTTACCCAATAAATTAGCGCAGACTATCACTATTTGCGCCCAAGTTCCCCAGGCGCCCGAGTCTTGCACAACTGTGCCGCCCAATTGTTGGATTTTGCCCTGCAAACTGAAAACGGCTGCCTTATGTTCCTCAAAAGAGCACATTAAAACATCCATTTCGCCCAGCGCAGTCTCTTTCCGAAATTTATTCAGTGCCTGTTGATACGCTGCTACGGCGGATAATTCATTTTGTAGCAAGCTATTGATTAATGGTATGTGAGACATAATGAAACTCCCAGATGATTGGTTTCGGGGTTATTTACAACGAGTCGAGCAGTTGAGTGTGCCGGTTATTATTTAATAACAGGGCTGGTTGAAAGTCGGTGCGCTGCCGCACAGCGCTAAGCGGAACGGGTAAAAATATCGTAACTATTCAGCCATTGCGACTTTTTAGGGTGGCTAAGCCGCGCATCCGCCACACTTGCCGGATGCGCTTTGCTTATCCCGCCTACGATTGCTTTACGCTGTTTTCACTGAGTAATTACAGAAATATCTAGCTAATGGACTTATTCAGATTGAGCGTATCCAAAGGATGTTTGGACGTTTTGTCCGAAACGCCTGGTACTGATACTGATTCGCTGAGATTGTCGGGGGCCTCGGCCGAAATAGGTATCAGCCTGTCAAATTCGACTTTTATTACCTGATAGCACTCGCAAGCTTGTTCTTCCAAAGCCGCCCGATTCAACACGCTGAGATGGCCTCTGCTACAGCTGATCAGGCCTTTTTTTTGTAGTTTGCCGGTAGCATCGGTGATGCTTTCCCTGCGCACGCCAAGCATATTGGCGATGTGATCATGGGTTACCAGCATCTCGTTCGAGGAATATCGGTCAAGATTTAGGAGCAACCAGCGGCACAGTTGTTGGTAAATGGAATGGTGGCGATTGCAAGCCGCAGTTTGGGCGATTTGGGTCATCAATGCCTGTATGTAACGCAGCAACAATTGGAATAAAGATTTATCCATGCTGCTCCCGTCCCCGGATTCGAATTCTTTAATGAACAATTGTCGCCGCAGCCTGTACCCGTGGCCGGACCTGCTGATCACGGCTTGATGCGGCATGGTGAGCCCGCCCGTAAACAGGCCGAGGCCAATAATGAACCACCCCGGTTTTCTCGG
>FSSH01000261.1_pt2 | contig 50294 bp, 28 predicted proteins | sample 1166101 | NCBI WGS metagenome assembly FSSH01 (sample SAMEA32972668, study PRJEB13176) | freshwater metagenome | biome: Drinking water system; feature: Biomass in drinking water that filtered by 0.45 um membrane; material: drinking water | place: USA | collected 2012-12-20 | depth 0 m | reverse complement strand
AAGCGTGAAGTAGAAAACCCTGCTAGGGTAGGAAAGTCGGTGGTCTTTTGGCTGAGTGTAGATTTGAATTCCATCTGCTGATATTTTCACACCAACACGCCAGAGGTCGTGGTTGGTATCTTTCACATTGTCTGCGAAGCAAGAGTAGGAGATTGAGCCATCTTCACGCAACTGGCGAATGGCCTTTTGTCGAACGTGGAATAGACAAACATCTGCCATTTTTTCTGCTTTTTTTCCCAAAAGAGGGAAGGGATCTCTTTCAAAGAAAAAAAAAAGAAAAAAAAAAGAATTGAAATTTACGTTATGTTAAAAAATTTAAGGAAGTGCCGCTTGAAATGGTATCAAGATCGACGATGATGTTCTCGCGTGTTTTTCTTCTCCTTCACGATGAAAGAAGGAGAACCTCTACGTAAATGCAAGCACATTGTCTAGTGCTCGTGCAAACTTTTTTTATCTTCTTTGCTCTGTTCTGTTGTTTTGCACTTCCTTTTCTACCCGGAGTTGATGGCGTCGCAAGTTGTACCGGCGAGAGCCCGAACGCCTGTGGAATCTTGCCTAGTACCTACTCTCAGTTGGCGGGATCGTGTGCATCGTCGGCGGCGCCTTGTCCATACACCTGTGAGTGCACGATCGGCGATGGATTTGATCGATGTGGAATCTGTGCAGGTCCCGCAGAACAAAGTACGCCGATCCAGCTTTCACCGACGACAACGCTCCCATACGCTGCTCGACTTGGCGGATCGGTGGCGACATGGAATGGTTCGGTCGCACTCTCACAGCATGTCGCGCAGAACATACCACCTGTGAATCCTGCACCGGTAATCACCTTCAACTTGGATCACACGACTGGCGAGTACAATGAATACGTGCTTCCCTACACAACCGCGTCATTCACAGATTCAACTACGCTGACGTCCGTTCCCTTGGGTCTTGGCTATGGCTTGTACATGTCAGAGAACTACCTCTTCGTAGGTAGTCACTATACAACGCCAAGAGCTTCGCAGTTGTGGGTGCGCAATCCCACGGGCACGCCTCCTTGGACCTTGGTGTGGAGTGCTTCGGATCCATGTCCTGGTACCTATCATTACTTTGGCTTTTCCGGTAGTATCGATGAGCGTGTTCCTCAAGGCGCCTATCCTGGCAACTGGGGAGTCGTTGCAGTTGGCGATCCCGCAGCCTACTACTCTGGTAGAGTGTACATCTACTTCACGTATTCCCTGGGTATTCTTCAGGAACTCTACATTGGCTTTGGCAATGCTACGTCGGCCTACTGTTTTGGTGAATCGGTGAGCTCTGATTCTGGATGGCTCGTCGTGGGCGCTCCTGCGTTCACCAACGAAGCTCTAGTGTCCAAGTGTGGTGCTGTCTATGTCTACAAGTGGGACTCTACGCTTGGAGTTCAAGGAGAGTACGCCTACTTTGCACGCATCGATCCTCTAACGCCAACGACCAATGGAGGGTTTGGAGAGTCGGTGTCCGTCTACGAGAATTTCGTGATGGTCGGCGACAACGCTCGAGAAGCCTTCATCTTCATGCTGTCGGGAAGCTCCTACATTACGATGAATCCAGTGCAACAGCCTACGGGCGTCAACGCCAATTCTCGACTTGGTTACACGGTGAGCATGTGGGATCAATTTGCCTTGGCTGGCGACGAAAACTTCGTGCCCATACCCACGGCCTTTGGTACGACGTTCGTCTGGGACAGGAATCCCACATCAACGAACTTTTGGCGTCACGTCTACGATCTCTACGACACGAGTGGCGACCTACTCACCTACTATGGAGCATCGGTGTCGATTCGCGGCGGTTGTATGGCAGTTTCTGGCGCACCGCTCGGAGGAAACAATGGTGTTGCCTATCTTGTTGACTTGTGTCGCGACGACTGTTATGGCTGCGATGGAGTTCTCAATTCCTGTGTTCTCGACGATGCTTGTGGCGTGTGCGATGGAGACAACAGCACCTGCCTTGATTGCTTCAACGTAATCAATGGTCCAGCTCGCGAAGATCTCTGCGGTGTTTGCAATGGAACGAACAGTAGTTGTGTCGTCTTTGAAGCGTTGAATCTTACGGTTCCCTGTAACTCAACGGTCATCTCCAACCTTAGTCATGCATTCGAGAGTCAATTGGGCGTAGCGACGTGGACGTTCGTCAGTCCTTTTGCTTCGTTGGGTTTGGCGAACATTGTCAACGGGCGATTGCTTACCTACATTGCTCGACCTTACTACTATGGCGTGGACACGTTTGGAGTCAAGGCAACACTGCACTCTGGCGTGAATACAACGATGAACTTCACGATAATCATTGAAACTTGCGAAGACTGCGATGGTGTTTTTGGAGGTCCATCGCATCCTGATGCTTGTGGTGTTTGCGATGGAGACAACAGTACCTGTCTTGGCTGTGACGGCGTTCCTAATTCTGGAGTGGTCTACGATTACTGCGGTGTTTGTGGAGGTGCTGGCAACACATGTGTCTACATTGTTCCCGTGGATACAAGCAATGTGGCGTGCACATCGGAGATCATCTTTCAGTTGCATACACTGCCAACGTCTGTGCCGGTGTCGTGGTCTATCATCGACGGTCCTATTCATGGAACGGCTGGCATTACTCAAACGGGTGTTTTTCAGTGGATCAATGCCCTGCAGATAGGCTGGGAATACATCCTTGTTCGTGCAGTGTCCAAGACGAATCCAAGTATTTTCGACGTTTACAACATCAGCTTCTACATTAACGATTGTTCCGACTGCAACAACGTTCAGGGAGGCACCCAGGTTTTAGATCTTTGTGGTGTTTGCGGTGGCAACTCTCAGTCGTGTGCGGATTGTCGTGGTGTACCCAATGGTGTGGTGTCCAACGATGCCTGTGGAGTGTGTGGAGGCAATGGCAATTCTTGTCGAGACTGCTTCAACGTTCAAAACGGAGGAGCGATCGTTGATCTTTGCGGCGTGTGTGGAGGATCGAACGAGTGTATTGGCGTCGACATTGGACCAGTTGGCTACATTCTCTTCAGTATCATGATGTTCGTTTTTGTTGTTGTGACTATCGCATGTTTGTTTATTGCTTGGATGTCTTGGGGAAAAACCTCGGGTTGGGCGGTAGCCGCTGGCGAACAAGACTACAAAAATCGAAGAATTGCTATGCTTCAAGCGAAGAGGATCAAAGATGCTCAAGAGCGAGATGGATTTGTGCTTAATCCACAAGTTTCCTATAGACCTCAAGCTAATCCAGCGGTCGATAGTAGCGTGCTAACTACTGGAAGAGGGTCGGGCACCATTGCATTACAAGACACCATTAGGCTTGGTTAACGACAGAGCTCTGTGCAATAATACTAAAAACTCCTCATGAATTTGTCTCACCTTTTTTTTACCTTTTTCTCGTCGATTGAGTTGCTGGGTGTTTAAACGTAAGCGAGCGAGAGAAAGAGCGGGAAAATGCTCGAAGCTATTTTTCAGGTGATCGTTCAATCAATGATCTTCATTGGAGGTACAATCACTGCAGTGAACTCCCTTTCGGAAAACCCCTTCGACAGAAACAATCCAAAGTCCTTCTATCAAGCTTGGAAGAACGCCAACCCTGAGAAGGATGCAAGGGCGTGGCCTTTCCTTCTGTCTCTACCGATTTCCCTGGTCATTCACATCATCGTGATGACTCTCTATGAAGTGGGCTTTTTCATCTTCTATCGCAACCACGGTGCCTACGATGGTCTTGAGGCACACACTCTCGCGCTCTTCAGCATGATTCTTGCCTATGTCATCTACACGTTTTGTGTAGTGATCATTCTAGCAACGCTAGGCAGATCCAATGTATTCTTTGTTCAACTACTTGGACTCTACTTTTCCGTGTTGGGCGTCATCTTGTTGTTTGGCGTCAATTCACTTTCGGCAAACGCCTTTTGGTTCATTCCTTTTCTGGCATGGCAGGCTTTTCTCGCGGTGAAAACTTTTTTGGAAAATTATCAAAAACATGATTAAATTTTCTTTTCTTTTCTTTTCTCTTCTTTTTTCTTCTTGCTTGCACTCCGTTGTTTCACGATGACTTCGCTTGAAAAGCTCAAAAACGATGTCTTGATAACAGTCGTCGAGAGCCTGCATTTCAAAGATCTCGTGACGTTCAAAGCACGAATCGAGAGCGGGGAACCTGGACGGCAACTCACCTTTGATGTGTACGGAGGTGAACGTAGAACTCTACTTCACATTGCTTGTTGTTTGGGAAACTATGCTGTTGCTACAATTCTCTTGAACAACGGAGCGCTCATCGATGCTCTCGACGTCAACAAGTGCACGCCGATGCATCTCGCCGCTTTGCACGGACACGTAAAGCTTGTGAATCTTCTGTTGGGTCAAGGAAGTGTAGCCTATCGAAACAACCTTGTGACTAAGCATGGAGACACGGTGTTGCACTATGCTGTGTGCTCAAACTCCATTGCATGCCTCAAGGCCTTTTCAGTGTTCAACGCACCTTTGCAACCTCTCTACTACAACGCAAGTGGTGCAACGCCTATGCACTATGCACTGAGAGCGAGATTCTATGACGCAGTCGCAGAACTCTTGCGTATCAACGGCAACTTCATTGAAGTTTGTCCCATACATCATATCGTCTATGAATGCACGTCGACGATACTCGGAGCTGTGTTGAACGACGCTGTAGGTGTGGACATAGACACCCGCGACATTGGTGGTTGGACGCCCATGCATCTTGCTGCAATGGTGAACAACTACAACATGATGGAAGTCCTACTCGATCATGGTTCAAAGGCGCTCTCATTTGGCCATACAATCAGTGGTTATACGCCTCTCCACTGTCTTGCTCACGGAGGTCACACAAAATCACTCAGATACTTCTTGGACAGGTACCCAGAACACATCTTCAACGTGAACGCCAAAGGTCAAACACTTCTCCACGTTGCAATTGAAGCAAAGCAAGAGACTGCAAGTTTGTTTCTCATTGACACCTATCCGGCGTTGATCCCCTTGAAGGACGGTCGAGCCTTTTCCACACTTCAATGCGCCATCTTTTCAAACGTTCCGGCTATTCTTGGCGCTCTTGTTCTTAGGAATCGCGATCTTATTCAAGCGATTTCTCGCGTTTAATACACTTAATTGGGTTTCTCGACTTCCTTCTCTTTTGCGGGTTCGTCTAAGTCAATGTAGGCGATGGTCACTGATCGCACAACGTTTCTACACATGTTGCAAAGTAAGCGTCCTTTACTGTCGGTTTCCTTGTGGCAAGACTTGTAAAAACAACTGCGGCAGTGAGTAAGATGGCCACAATCGAGTGTAACAAGTGCAACGTTTTCCATGCAGATGTTGCAATGTTTGAAGCCGATAAGTCCTGGTCGAAAGAGATAGTCCTTTGCGTTGAGATTTCCCGTTACGGTGAAAGGCAGACCATTTTTTGAGATTCGTCGTCGCTTCGCCTTGTTTTCTATTTCCCTGCGGGTATTTGTCTCGATTATACTCTGTCGGATTGCCTCCTCTGTATCTTCGTCGTTTTCCCCGCTTGTTGAAAAACTCGCGCCCCTTTCTTCTTCGTGTAGCTGAGAGTAAGAACTGCTTGAATGAGCGCTACGTTGCATGAAACCGATAGTTCCGTTACTGTAGCGAACATAATCGTTAAGACGTTCTTCGAAACTGAGTTGGTCGTCGTAAATATCGTTCAAGGAGACACCGATGTCACCAACCTCTAATTCATGCACGCTATCTTGATCCAAGGAGTTGAATCGCTTGTTGATTGTTAGTCCTGAGGTTGCGATGTACCTGCACGAAGGTGGATGTTGAACGTTAAAGCGAAGCGTCGGTCTTTTCTTCATGACGATGAGTTGAAGAACGCCAGACACGTTAATCCCCTCTACCCACTTGCAGGTATCGATGGTAAAGCGAGCCTTGTCCAACGACCACAAAAGACTCTGTCCTTCTCTGATGGTATGCGTTGAGATACTCGATTCACCAAAGAGACGAAAATCCACGAGCGTTGCCTTCAGAGGACACTTGAGCTCGGCTTTTCCTTTGAGTTCAATGTTAAAGAACGTTCTCATTGAACAAGTTTCGTTGATGCACTCTGGGTTAATGCTCGTCAACGTTGAATTGCCTGAAATGTGGAGTTTCATGAGTTGCAAGTGAATGTTCAACATGGAGATAGCTTTGTCTGGACCGTAGAAGTCCGTTCTTCTTCTGCCATTCTCTGTTGCAATGCCAGAGGCAGAGCCTCCCACCTTGGAGTTTTCGATGTAGCGTCGTTCCGTTTTGCCATGAAATTGAAAGTGGTCGCACGATCCAAGACCATAGACAGTGAGAGAACGTTTGCTCTCGTCAAAGTAGACAACAATGTCCTCCTTGGCTATGAATGTCACTTGTTGTTCGCCGTTGGCAGTGGGTTCTTCTTTTTGGTGTACGGATATTGGTCCGCAATTTTGTACGATGTACAAACCTTCTATTCGATGAGCTTCAACAAGAGGTTTCGTCTTCAAAGCTGATGACGACGACGACGATGACGACGAAGAAGAGGCAGCCATTGGCTATGAAGGAGAAAGAACTCTGAGACGATCTTTAATTTGAAAAAAAAAATCGTTTAAATTTTAATTTTAACTGTTAGAAGATCGCCGCTTGGCAAAAGCACAGAGACTAGCAGTTCTTCTTTGGCGTTGCGCGTAAAGCTCAGTGATTTGTACGAGTGAGAAATTCGAGGAACGCGAACATCCGTTTCAATGTTTGGTCGAAGTAGAGCGTTCCGCGATATGGAAAAATGCTCGTAGAATCGGCGTTCTTCTTTGTTGTTGGCGTTGATTCTCGTTTCGCATTTAACGGCGATCAAATTATTCTCGGCGTCGTGCACTATGTACATACCATTGTCGAGTTTGAGTACATCGACAATTGTATCGCAGGAAAGTGGAATGATGCTCAGTCTTGGAGTGTTCTCCACAGATTCTGGATAGATGAGCGACAGGGTTTGTCCCGATGCCGAAGCAATCAATCTGTGCTGCTTAAAGTCACGAACAAGCTGCGTTGAAGTAAAAGTCTCGGGGAAAAGCACCCACTTGCGACAATGTCTTAGCGAGAATTCGTCAATGCCGTTGTCGTATGTGAGCACGTGATATTCCGTGGAGTTCGAAGCTGTTCCAACGATGAGTTGAGTGTCGTTGTTGCCAACGCATTCGAGATAGAGAATGTCTTTATCTTGTGTGTTGACGCGAACGAGCAGTGTGCCGTTTTCCAGGGAATAGACGTCGAGAATCGAATGAGTTTTTTCGCTGCACGTGTAGGCGACATAGAGAAAATGAAGTCCCATGGTACACGCTTGAACAGAAAATACGTCCGATTCAAAGGAGATTTTCTTGACTTGCCATCTCTCATTCACAAGCACGATAGAATGTCTTGTGACGATGGCGATCACATCTTTGTAGGCGCACGAACAAAGGTAGTTCAGCGTTTCAAGGAAGTAGAATGACCAAATACCCTCGGTTTTTGCCTCTTCTGAAGTCGGCAGTTCTGCTCTATGGATCGACGTACTTCCTTCGTGTATTGTTACAACGAACGCGTGAGAATTAGTGCACCCAACCATCGCGATGTCCGTGTACAAAGATTTGATGTAATGGTGTTGCAGCTCGTAGTTCGAAGAATCCAAGACGCCCCAAATTTCAGGAGGCGTGACCTTTGTTGAAGATGAAGCTGCCATTGTTCTAGCGTAGTCTTCGAAAAGTTCTTCTCCTCTGACCTGCTGATGTAGGCGAGCGAAGTTTTTTTCTTCCTTTCGACCTTTCTATGGCCGAAAGGAAGAAACGGAGATTTTAAAGAGAAGAAAAATGAAATGACCCCGAATGTTTTTCATTTAAGAGCGGCAATTCTTTTGATTTTTGCCGTGGTTTTTGCCGTGGTGACGATCGTCTGTATTCTTGTCGACGACGCTCGCAATGGTAGCAACAGAACTAATGTGCGCTCTCTGTTTTCCGGGGATTCTGACGTTCCTCTGGATAAACGATTGCATAGGAACGAACGAAAGCTTCACCGAGGGAACCTTGACTCTGAGCATGAAGCTCGAGAAAACTCGAGATTCAACCCGACCAGAGGATCCCGAGTTTTCAACGGTGAAGGCGAATCGAAAGCATGTGAGAATTTCTACACATTTACCTGTAGAGATTCAGTCCACGTGAAAGACTTTCCTGTTTTCACTCGAGAAGAGAACGTCAAACGACTCAATTCCTTGTTTGTACGCGACAACGACGACAACGACGATCTTCTAGCTAAATTTCATGAATTGTGTTCAAAAAACATCGTTGGCGATAATAGCGTACTTGTTCAACAACTTCTCGACTCGATTAAACCTAGAGACTATGAAGAACTTGCCTACGTGTGGGGGAGACTACATCTCTACGACGTTGTGACACCTTTGGATCTTGTGTTTGTTGTCGATCCTTGGAATACGACGCGACGACTTCCAGCATTTCATCGTTCCGGCGTGTTCGATCGACGAGATCTTGTCTTCAACGACTACAGTAAACATCGAAAAGACGTAGCGAAGATCGTCGCGTTAAAAGGCTTCGACAAATCCTGGACAGACTCCATCGTGGAAATAGAAAGGGCGCTCTACGAGTCCTTTTCCCACGGTGACGACAACGACGACTTGGAAATCGGTCTTCTCGACTATCTCAGTGTTCACGATTTTCACTCGGAACTCCTCGACGACTGGCGAACTGTTGTGTCCGATCCTCGATTCAACGTCACGAACTTTCTCGTTGGCTGTCGGCCAGACGGTGTTGGCGTTGACGATTGGCTTGCTTCATTGTTTGCCGTGCCTCTTTGGTGTCGGGATCTTCGTTATCTCAGTGAACTTCCCGCGGTGATTCTCAACTTTACCTTGGAAGCCTGGACTGCCTACACGAAATTCTCAGTGCTTTCTATTGTTCAGCGTCAACGATCTCTGTACACGCCGTATCCAAAGTACTACGACGCTCTCGTGGAAGCTCAACGAAGAGATACACGCTATCTCTACCGCGAAGGCGATGTAAATTGCGTGGAACTCGCCCAACTCTATCTACCTAGAGAAGTGAATAATCGCTACTTTTTAAAATATGTTGGCGACGAGGCTTCTAGGCAGGCTCGGCGCTTGAGCGCTCGTCTAAAAATTGCCTATCTGCAGATTCTCGAAGGCGTAGAGCAAGAGAAAATCTCCGCATTGGAAGTTGTTTTGCCAGCGTACTTTCAAACTGAACACACGAACGAACTGCAGCGAGCGAAGAGTCTTCTGGACATGTTGCTTCTGGTGAAGCGCGAACATCTTCAGCTTCGCTTTAGGGAATTTTACTTGGGCAGTGTAAACGCCAGTATTCTAGACGATGAACCTCTTGTACAAGCTAACGCCTTCTATCAACAGCAGTTCAATAGACTTTCAGTGGGCATGGGCTTGATGGTTGAGCCTTTCTTCTCGGTGAACGCAAGCTTGGCTAGAAAGTACGCGCGACTCGGTTTCGTACTTGCGCATGAAATGGCGCACGCTCTTGACTTCGTTGGTGTCAACTTTGACAAGCATGGCTCCTATCGACAACAGGCTCAAAGTAGTTTTTCCGAACACATCCAATGTCTTCAACAAAGCTACACATCCATCACTTCTCTTGGCAACACGCACAATGGAAGATCGACTCTAAATGAAAATTTCGCCGACGTGTTTGGTCTCTACGTTGCTTACGCGGCTTTCCTTGACGAAGCTCGCGTCCTAGAAACAACAAACTCGGAGAAACAAGAGTTCTTTCGTGCCTACGCTGAACAATTTTGCTCCGAGGGATTTTCAACGCGACAACAGGAATACACTCATCTCCGTTCAAGTGTCCACTCTTTACCTGAGCTAAGGGTGAATAACGCACTTCTTTCCGCCGATTATCGTAGTGCGTGGATGTGCACATCAGTCTACAAAGATTCCGCTGCCGAATGTTTGCGCAAACTTTTTTCCTCCAAATAAAAAAAAAAGACCCGTGAAAGTTCGGTCGTCGAATGCTTGCCTTTGGCACTAGATTCAGAGTCGCGGACGACGACGATGTGGACGATGGTACGCCCGGTAGTATCGTTCTTGACGATGCTACTTTGGAGAGAAAGCGAGTTGAAAAACGTTTCGAAACACTCATTCGAAGTTTGATGAAGCCCTACGACTGTATGATTTGCACGTACAAATTCAAGCAAGCTGACAATCTGCTAGGCTACTTTTGCCAGTTTCACCCGGGCAAGATTCGCGTCGATCCTCGTACCTGCGAGGAGAAATGGACGTGTTGCAATCGAGGAAAGACTTTCATTGGCTGTCGAGACTGCTTGCATGTTGCAAGCGAATCAATCAAGACCGAACTGTATTCAGATCCAATTGACTCGATCTTTGAGATACCAGCCGATCTTATTGACTACAATTTGGTGCTCCACGACAAGAGGATGTTCGTTAGTCGCGAAGCACAACCTTCACCGACGAATTCAATCAACGCTCAAGTGCTTGCCATCAAACATGGAAAGTACAGTGAAATGCGTGCAGATCCAACAAAGTCTTCGGGAACAACACCCATTCCCTACGTTGAACTTTTCTACTTTATTCGAAGGGCTTCTCCATTCGTCAGAGCGATCGAAGAATAAAAAAAAGAATTTCAACAGTAGAGGGAAAAAAAAAAGAAATGAGAGAGTACTTTGCAAATACGAGTTTCGACGACTACAATGTGGTGCAGTTGCAATTGGTCTTCTTTATCATTGCCTACATTTCCTGTGTAGAACTTCGTTCTTTCTTGCAATCGTCGATTGTGCTTTTAGCTTTCATTTGGTTCGATGGAAAGTTTGCAAGCTTGCCCATGTGGATTTCATGTTTAGCTGGCCTGACCATAGGTGAAGTGACGGCGCGATCGCCAATCATTCAATCGGTCAATCAACTCAACTCACTGAAGATCTTTCAGGTGTTTCTCCTACCTGTGGCACTCATTTACATTTCTGCGTGCTATGTTGATCAGACAGACTTTCCCGTTGGTATCATCATGTCTTTCATTGCCTGGCTTGGTGTTGCATTGATTGTTTCGGGTGCAGGTGTTCAACGACATCCTTTCGTCTACGTTCCAGTACTTTCAATTTTCATCTGGTCGTTTGTCTTCTTTTGGCTTCCTTGGTTACCTTTACTTCTTTCCTCTACTTTCAACTTGGCGGCATTAACGAAATTTTACCAAGTGAAAGTTAGCAGTGCCGTTGAAGCCTAGGGCGCGAAAGAAGGAAATAAAAATTTTCCGGAGGAAAAAAAAAAGAAATTCTTTCTTCTCAACTGGAAACCCTCGAAGAAATGTCACTTGCATTCTTCTATCTTCTCGGGCAGAACGGAACCTATCTTGCATCGTCGTTCTACGGCGGCATTTGGACAACGTTTACAATTATTCTCGTTGCCTTGATTGTCTCGGCGTTCAAGTGGCAAGCAGTGGTTGCCATTGTTCTAGGCTGGTCGAGTGTTGCTTTTCTACCAGAATATCGTTTAAAAACAACGACAAAGACGTTCAACTGTCACAAAAATCCAGCTACCCACCACCATCTACTATTTTTCATTACCGAGGTGTTTGCGTTCATCTGTGTCACAGGTGTTGTGAACATTGACGACTCTGCCTTTTGGCTGTGGTTGCTTGTGGCACCATGGCACGTCGCCTACGTTGCGATCATCGATGGTGTGAATAGATATTCACATCGCGTCAAAGAAGAAGACATGCTTGCACGCATTTACTACATCGTCTACGCGGTTATTCTCGTGGTCTCCGATCTTTATTTTGTACTTATCTCTGTCATTGTCGTCGATCGTTCCCAGAATCTTGCTGCCATAGCCATTCTTGCGGTGGCCACCTTCATCGTTACTTACGTTGCAGAGAACTTTGACGCTGTACATCGATTTGAATTTATACTTGCTGGCAAACACGTGATCTATTCCAACACGCAAAGCAGTAAAAACATACCTGAGGTTGCTGCTCTGAGGCCGTCATCGTCGTCGCCGCCGCAATTACCTACATCGAGTAGCCGCGCCGAAGATGCAGCCAGGCAGTCGACCGAGGACCAAGTTTAATTGAATCTCTTCGCATTAAAACGTCGTCTCTTCTTACTTTTGCTTCTCCTTGAGGATTTTTGTGCTTCTTCGACGATGATTTCTGGACTGTGGTTAAAACGTGCGTTCAATAGCATCACCGCGACAATCACCGCTGGAACTCCAAGCGACGCCGCCAAGGTAATGATGAGGATGCGTCCATCTTCAGTGCTACTCAGTTGCTGTTCTCCTTCGCAAATGCACATGCCTCCTTGACAGGTGAAGTTCACGCTACACGTGCTTCCTGGAATATGGCAGGACGCTCCGTCGGGGAAGAGTTCCATGTAGCAGCCACTTGCTGGATCGCAGACTCCCTTAGCGCAAGGTCGGTTGAGCTTGTGACAGTGAAGAGGTGCTGGATCAACATGCACCTTACCGTTGACGCATTGTTCACCTCCGTTGCAGATGTTAGAGTCGCTGGCGTTCGCTTGATTTGTTTCCGTCCAACGCGTTGCAGAAATGTTAGGGTAGCAGCGCTGGCAAGGGTTGTGTCGTTTGTACTCGTCGAATTCATAGCAGCGACCATCGATGAAACAGTAGTTTACTGCTAGCGTGTAGTTGCACTTGCCCGTCGTCTCTTCGCAATGGCCAACGTGACAAGTATCGATGGGAGAATTAAAGCACTCTGAGTCAAGAGTGCAAACACCGGTGAAACAAGTGTCGTCGACAAGACCGTTGCAATCATCGTCCTTGTCATTGCCGCAATAGTCAAAGAGTTTTGGTGTTTTCTCGCCGGAACACACTAGAGAACCATCGTCTCCACAAGCGTAGGTTCCAGCGCGACAAATTCCCACGTCGAGAGTTCCGTTTGGTCCAGTGTAGCAAGGCTGACCTACGTTAGGATAGCGAGCATGCACGCAGATTTCCGCCACTTCATCGCAAGAATCGAAAAGGCACGCGCGGGGTCGCGAACAGTTTCTGAGGAAAGCTGCTGCCTGGCAACGACCTGCACTGCATTTTTCGTCGCCGTTGCAGAAATTTCCATCGGGGCAAGGATAGCCGTCGGGTCGGAAATTATTGAACGGGCAGGTGACATCGTTACCCGTGCAGAATTCGTCGATGTCGCAGTCGTGCTTTGCCGATCGACAGATGTGGTCGCTACCGTAGTAGCTATCGTCAGGGCAGACTTTTGTACGACCATCGCAAACTTCAATTCGATCACAGCTTCCTCGGCTTGACCGACAAACGTCACCTTGATCGCGAACACTGTCTGCAGGACAGTAAGGGGATCCGCCTAGGCAAAATTCACTGCGATCGCACTTGTCCTCGGCTAGTCGACAGAGCACGCCCGCAGCAACGTATTCATCGGGAGGACATTCTTCGGATTCGCCGTCGCATCGTTCCTCGAGATCGCAGTTATCAACGGGATAGCGACATATCTCTCCGGCTGGATAGAGTTCATCGGCGGGACAACCGGTAGATAGACCACTGCACACTTCTGGTCGATCGCACTTGTTTCTCGGTGCCCTGCAGATCCAGCCTTGAGGGCGAAGTTTATCCTGAGGACACGCCACAGACTTGCCATCGCAACGATCTTCAAGATCGCATTCACCTTGAAGTTCCCTGCACACGAAACCTTCGGGTTTAAGCACGTCGCGAGGACAGTCGACCGAATTACCTGTGCATTTTTCCGCATGATCGCAGTCGCCTCGAGGAAGTCGGCAAACGTGCGTGCTTGGATAGAAGTCGTCGCTAGGACAGTAGGGAGAGAAACTACTGCAGTATTCCGGAGAGTCGCATTCTCCACGGGGCTCTCGGCAGAGATAGGAAGTAGGCTTGAACACGTCTTCAGGGCACCAATCGTTTCCTTCAACACACACCTCCTTTGAATCACATTCGCCGATCTTCGCTCTGCAGGTTTGACCAGTCTTGTAGCGATCCACGCACTGGCCTTGAGCATTGCAAGTGTCTTGCGATGAACACTCGCCTTCGAGATTGCCTGTGTCGCAGTGCGTTCCTCGAGGTCTAGACGCCCAAAGATAGGGAGAGTAGCTAACATCGCAGTACTGACAAAGATTGTAGGGATTGCTATCGCCATCGCTGAGACAGATACCGTCGATAAAACAGGTGTTTGGTTTCACCGACTTTTGACAGTAGAAGTTTGCACAATAGCCAACCAGGCAGGCAGCGTCGGTAACCTCGCATTCACTGTTCTGAGAACATGAACACGTGTCGATTGGACCATCGACGCAAAGACCTTCTTCGCTGCAAGTATCTTGCCTACAGAGAAGTCCCGAGATTTGACAAGGTTCGCCTGTATTTTCGTCGGCGTCGTAAGGACACGCAGCGTCGTTGCCGCTACAGTAGGCGTTGTAGTCGCACTGACCTCGAGCCTTGTGACAGCGATAGCTGCTATTGTAGAACACGTCGAACGACGGACAAGTTCCATTGGCTAGGCAGTATGTTGGTGGATTGCAGGTTCCCTGGGAGTATCTACAGATCGTGTTGGTCGTGGCAAATCGATCTTCCGGACAGTTGGGGGTTGTCCCCGAGCAGTATTCCGGAAGATCGCAGCCGTCCACAGGAGGTCTACACATCTTCGCCTGCGAGTAGAAGCCATTCTCTGGACAGAAATCGTCGACTCCCGAGCACACTTCAGCTCGATCGCAATCTCCCGTGGAGTTTCGACAAACCGTGCCTGCTTCCTTCTTCAAGTCTGCCGGACAGAGAGGACTGGTTCCAGAGCATTTTTCCTCTTCATCGCATCTGCCCTTCGACTCGCGGCAGGTGCTATTCGCTGGACGATAGCTGTCCTCAGGACAGTAAGCCGTTCCCAGAGAACAGTATTCAGGTTCATCGCAGCCACCTTTCTTCGCTCTGCAGATGAACGATGGACCGTGGAAAGAGACGTCAGGACACGCATAGGAAGTACCATTACAGTACTGCGTTCTGTCGCACTCGCCGATGGCGTGATAGCAGACCGTTCCTGCTCTTGAGATCACGTCGCTGGGACATTTCTTTGAGTTTCCCGAGCAGACTTCCTGTGGATCGCAGCCACCCCGAGATAGCCGACATACTTCGCCTTGAGGCTTCACCGAATCGTAAGGACATAGCCCGCTCGAGCCCGTGCAATATTCTGCCCTATCGCATTTATCGGTGGCGTGTCGACAAATGAATGTCGAAGGGGCGAAGATGTTCGGTGGACAGGACACTCCAAAGCCTGTACACCGTTCTTCCTGATCGCAATCGCTTTTCGACTCTCTGCAAATCATCTCTGGACCGTAGTGTTGGTCTTCTGGGCAGAGGGCGTCGTTGCCACTGCAGTACTCTGCTCGATCGCATTCGCCTCGAGGACTTCGACACATGAAACGCGACGTCTTGAAGACATCGATCGGACAGTTTTTGGTGAAGCCATCGCACGTCTCCGGAAGATCGCAAGGTCCGGCGGGCAGTCGGCAAATGGTGTTGTTGGAGCGAACACGATCGGCGGGACAGAAAGGGCCGTTGCCAGAACAGGTTTCCGGAACATCGCAGTCACCAGAAGAAGTTCTACAGACAGTGTCCGACGTTAGAAATTCGTCGCGAGGACAGTAGTCGCTGAAACCACTGCAGACTTCTTGAATGTCGCATGATCCTTGGACTTCTCGGCAGATCTCTCCTTCTTCACGATAGGCATCGATACAAACGCCAGCGCTACAGTAATCCTGCCCAGAGCAATCTCCCTCGGGCGTCAGCGTGTTGCATGGCGTGTTGTCGGCGTAGGAAGTCCACTGGAACATGTCGACTTCGGCGTTGCAATAGCGACAACTGTTACTTGGATCCTCGGTTCCATTGGGATAGCAGACACCCTGGATGGTACAGGCGTCTCCGTCGTTAGCGCCAAGAACACACACTGAATCTTCTGTACAGTGCCAGTAGTCGCAAACACCGACATCTCTTGCGTAAACTTCCTCCAGGGAAGTTGAGTTGTCGTCGTCGTTGTCTTCAGCGTTTCTACTGAAAATGCACGATTGAATGGAGTTAAGATAGCATGTGGTGTCCACACCATTGCAAGTGCCCGTCGACGAGCATTCCGTTGGTTGGAGTAGACAGTTTGTACCTGAAGGTGCAATGACGTCTTCAGGACAATCGGGATTTCCTTGTACGCATACTTCTTCTACGTCGCAAGCAGTTTCGGCTTGCCTACAAACGTCGTTTCGATAGCTCACTGCGGGACAGCCATACGATGTTCCATCGCAGTAGCCGGGATTCATACATACTCCCTCTGGAACTCGACACAAGGTTCCAGCGGGAAAAGGTGTATTTTCATTGGGACACTGAGCATCAAAACCCGAGCAAGTTTCAGGGCCATCACAGTCCCCAAGCGGAATTCGACAGGTGAAGTTTGAAGGCTTGAACGAATCCTCTGGACAGTCCGCTGTTCCCATGCAAAACTCAGGTTCATCGCAGTCTCCGCGACTTCCTCTACACAGGGTTCCAGGAGAGAGAACCGACGTGCAGCTTTGAGCACAGCAAGCATTTATTTTGTAATCGCAAACTTCGTTCTCCTGCACGATGGCATCGCCGCACCATCCGGTCACTTGCGTGCAATCGCTTGAACAATAGGGATCGCCGTTGGTATCGCAAGCTTCGTTCGTGTTCAAAATTCCATTGCCGCAGCAGGTTCTTGTTATGTTGTAGTCGAGTGTTTCCACGAGACCGCAAGGATCGACGACAGTGAGACGGGTGGTCACCGATCCACCACCCATGATCTTGACGGAGTAGGCAATTTCCGCGAGAGGGCCTTGAACGACTCCTCTGTCGGCACCAAGGATCGTTCGATAGAGAGGATAGCCTTCGTCGGCATCGTCGTTGCCAATGATTTCCACCGACCACTGGTAGTCTCCTGGCGTTGAATCGGATGAATCGTCAAGTTGCGTGCGCAAGGTAAACGTTCGAAGATCGAGAGCGCACTGAGTATCCTGGACGTTCTGTGTTTGAAGAGGTGTGAGTGAATAGGGAACGTTATCCGCGGAAACACATTGTCCCGTGGACGTGCAAGAGAGCTGATGCGTGCATTGATCAGTTACTTCGCCAAGACATGGAAATCCTACTGGCGAGTAGACACAGTAATCTGGATCGCAGCATCCGTTGGTATGCGTGGCAATGTCACAGAGTTCGTTGTTGTCGATGACGCCATTGCCACAGCAGTCCGCGATAGTAAAGTCGAAATCCTGGGTGTAGTAGGTACCACAGAGTGTGTCGATTTGCACGGTCAGCGCGTATGGACCATTGCTGTCGAAGGTAAAGTAGGTGGATTGTTCGTTTGGATTGACAATTGTTGGATTGGCGCCAATTGGAGTGCTCGTGAACATCCAAGTGAAGGTGAATCCATTGTGTCTCGTTAGCATTGGCGATAGTTGTGCATAGTTGACGGGTCGATTTGAGCATGTCGGCGTCGCAAAGGCGATGGAAGTAATATCGTGAACGCCAGAGCAAGTGGAGTTACAACAGGCTGGAGTTAAGGCGATATCACAGGTTTCATTGAAATCAACAATGCCATTGCCACACGTTGTATAGGCGCTACCAACGTGTGCGAGACCCACCAACACTAGCAGTGTTAGCAGCAACACCACGGCAGTGGACGCCATTGAGAAAATTCAACTGACTAAGACTAAAAGACTGTGTGCGTGTGATTATTATTGTTGCTATTCCTTTTGAAGTCTAGGTGCTCTTGTCTTCGAGCAGTTCTTCGAGCGTATACGAAGGACTTGCCAATAGTCGACTACCTATTCTCGTCTTTTTCACCTTTGATGATGAGTAAGATGAAGAGGACGATGACGAGGAAGACGACGATGAAGACGACGACGATGAAGATGATGATGACGACGACGATGAAGATGATGATGACGACGACGATGTTGTTGGAAAAGAACGAGTTCGCTCTGCGCGATGATTCTCGAGGTCTTGAAAGATGTACTCGAGACGTTCAAACTGTTCATCGGATAACTGACTGGCGTGAATTTCTCTGTCGCGTTCTTTGCGTTCCGCTTCGCTTAGTTTCGATTGTTCGTAGCGTTGGCGTCGTTTTCTCTGATCTACTGGAGGGTTAGCACTAAAACTGTTACCAAGAGAGCGATCTCTTTGTCGACGCATTTCGGCTCTGTCGTCCTTGACCAGGTGTTTCAAAAGGCGTTCAAGTCGTGTGTTGTTGTCGTCGTCGCTATCGTCATCATCATCTTTCTTGGGTATGACGCTAAGCGGACTCGGCAACGTATAAATAGGATTGAAGTTTTCGATGGCGGCAAAATTGCTTCGGAACTTAGTGTACACATGATCGGGTATTCTCGTGTTCGTCACTTTGTCGTAGGACTGCGAAAGAATGGCGTTCCACAGACATTCGCGACCAAACTTCGCAGCAAAGTCCACGGCGGCTGCCGCTCCCCAAACGAAGAAGTTTTGCCAAGGTAGCACGTCTTTGTGTTGGTTGTCTTTGATGTAGGCGGCGATAGTGTAGAGCGCGTAGATTGTGTACAATCCACAGTTGACTTGGTCTCTTTGAAGCACGTTGTTCACGGCCTTGACGATTTTAATCGTTTGGCGCGTTTCGTTGAATGTCGTATCTATGTCGTAGCTTGAACTATAGGCTTGTTCATAGCTGGTGGTGTCGTTGTGTCCTCTTTGTGCCCAACCATTGCTCTTTTCAAGTAGAAACTGTAGCTCCCGGCTATTGCGTTCAATGCGCTCCTTTTCGTTGAACTTCGGTTCCATTCGAACCAACGGTGTCTTGTAGATAAAGAGAATTTCAAGGATGTCGCGCGCAGCCTGGACACTTTTTAACATTGACTCGGAGTAGCTTCCAAATGAGTCGAACACGTAGATAATGCGTGTTTCAATGTTGAACGCACAGCTCAGCCAATGCGCTGAGTTGCGCGCATCGGGGAAAAATAGCATCCACTTTCTGCCTGCGTAAGCTTCGACAATAGAATTCACGTTTTTCCTGTAGCGAGGTCTAAACCTTTCCGCCCAAAGATCCGTCCACGACCAAGCCTCTGCTAGCAAAGGAAGTTCGTCTGCAAAGAGTCCGAGGTACCAACGAATGTGGGCGTCACTGAGAAATTCGTCGCGCCTCAGTCCATTTGTCGAATCGATTGATATGTCGCCGGGAAGATGAAGAAATGGGCTAATCGACAGCTTTGAATCAAAGGAAACGCCTCTCCAAGCAACATATTCTCCGTTGATAAAATGTCCTTCGATTGAGCCTTCGATGTGTGTCCTGTCTTGTTCTATCCGTTCAGATGAACGTGGCCATGTGTAGCGCAACAATTTATCATCGTTGTAGCTGGGAAAGAGTGTTTCTGGATAGATTGTCGTCTGTTGAGTTGTCGTTCTCCATTGTCTGTCGGAATCGTGAAAGTTGTCGATGTAGCTAAGAAAAGCTGAACGCATTTCAACGGGAAGAGTTTCGCGCGCAGACACAGAAACAACGTTGAAGAGTAGCTGTAGCCAGTAGATTGAACAGGCGTTCTCCGCATAGAAGTCGAGACGGCTCTTTGTCCTGGGCTGTGTAAAAAAGCCGAGGAAATTTTGCACAAAATATTCTGAGGCTTCGCGTTGGACACTGTGCATTTCCGATAGGGCGCGAGCGATGTAGATGCACTGAGGTCCACTGCTCTCCTTCGACGCTTGAAAATGAGTTGCGTCGATAAGCTGAATTTCCATGGCAGTGTAACCAAGCTCTTCATATTCCTGGCGACGGAAGGTCTCATCTTTGGGTGAACCGACGAGCAGAGATCTTCTTTCTGTTGCTTCTGCTTGGGATCGCGCCAATCGCAGTTCATCAAAGTTTCCGAGATAGCGAAATTTCTCGTCTTCGAGCCTGTTTCTGAAGGTGATTGCCGCTTCGACGAGTTCTTCTGTGTGCACGTCCTTGCTTGTGTTTATGGCGAACACCAGCTTTTCATCGATGGCGATGAGAACAATCCAACGTTCGGTCACCTCTTCAATGGAGATAACGCACGATCGTTTTGGCAGATTTGGAAGCTCCTCGGAGCGAGGAAGTTGAGGATAGAGCAGCGTGGACGATGCCAACACTTTTCTGAGATACCACTGCATGAATGTTCGATTGATCATCTTCATGGAGAGCGCCTTGAACACCGACGCAAGATCTTGCATTTTTGATTCGTCGTTGTCGTCAAAACTGTCGACAAAATCATAGTCGTGCAAATCAACGTTCCAGTCTCGCTTGGCATTTTTGCTTACGTTGAGAAGAGCGCGCCATCTCGCTGCAACAGCGAAGTTGAGATCGATGGTTCGTGGCGTTCGGAACCGAGGCTCTTTTCTCTGGCCTCCTTGGCGCAACCATCTTTTCAATGGACGAACAATCGTCAATCGTGGAGCGGAGAGATTGGCCTTGTAGAATTCGACTTTACCGGGACCAAAGAGTTTTTCGTAGGTCTTGAGTCTGGAGGTGGAATCCACTTTAAGCGTCTGAAAAACGGCGGACTGTTTGCTTTTTTCAACGTGGTCTGGATTGTTCGGATTGAAGAATCCAAGCTGACGATTGATGACGGGTTTTGGCAGATTCATACGTGGTGGGAAAAGAGGCAGTGGCGATGCAGCTGAATAGGTGTTTTCCATTCTTATCGAAGAGCGAAGAACGAGTGGAAGTACAAAACCCGGAGTTTCGTAGATACCATTGACCTTCTGTTGTCGAGTGTATCCCACCTCTGCCCAAGCGTGAGCGAATCCAGAGAAGAGTAGGCGCTGCCAGTCGCTCCCAAGGCCTTCAGGGTATTGCACGAGAATTTCCCTGGACGCCGCTTTCGTCTTTGTCTTTGATTCAGACGTATTTTTCACATCGGGTGCTTTTTCATCGTTGTCGTCGTTGTCGAGAGCAACGAGATGCCACTCCAGAGGATTGAGGTACGGCGATGGCTGTCTGAACATTGCATTGGCTTTGATTGACGTGTTGTACTTTTTGTTTAAAGTTGAGTCCGTGTAGCGAACATAACGAATTGCATTTCCCGCATGCTGTGCGTTGATCTCATAGCCACGCACAAGACACCTCGGATAGCTTTGTTCGTCGACTTTTGGATAATAACCTTTCTCCCTTGTCGACGTTGCTTTTGGCACATAGATGAAGTTGTCGGCTACCGAAGAAGGTGCACTGCTATTGCCGTCGTTCTTGACGTAAACGTCTTCGAGATCTTCTTCGTCTGCGTTATCATTGAAATTCAATCGTAGGCCTAGATTGTGAGAGAGCTTAAATGCATCGGTTTTGAAGTAGTCGTTGAGCTTGATCTTCACTTCGTTGACGTCGTCGATGGCTATGAATAGAGGCGAAGAAGGCGACGACGAAGACGACAGTGCATTCGACGTGATTTCTCCCGTACTCTTATGCACTAGCACCGGAAGCTTGATTAGCAGCTTCACGTTCTCAGAGTCGGAGTTGTCGTCGTAGTAGTCGCAGTGAATACGCGAGTAAATCGTAAACGCATTGCTGTTGTTGTTTTCCTGTGTCGAACAGGCGTCGATGAAGGTTTTGAGTTGATCGTTGGCGAAGAATTCTTCTTCACTGTTGAATCGCCGTAGACGAATCACGGCAGCAACTTGCGATAGCGTGTCGACAAAGAAGACTAGCCATTCTCTGTTGTGAAAAAATGGCAGAAAGAAACGCGATTTTCCTTGAAGCTGTCGTTTCAGAGAGAACGACTGCCTCTGTTCTTGATAGATGTACTTTCTCTGTTGAGGATCGATAATAAGCGACCGTTCATTCACAAGTTCCCTGTTGAGCAGGTTCACCCATTGACGAATCGAGGAAGTGTCCGTGCTGTTTTCTTCAAGCGATCGACTGTCAAAGGTGACCTCCTGCTGAAGTGATACGCCGAGTGCATCGGCGAATGCCTGCAGTGATGGCGAAAAGTCGTTGGGCCACTTCAGTGAATAGTAGTGTGACGATCTAGGGTCCGTGAGAACTTCCGATAGCTTGGAGAGAATGTGAATTTCCTTTCGTTTGCCTCGTTGGTGCACTATCGAACTGACCGATGCTAGAAATCTCTCCACGAAGGTGATTGCCGCTAGAGCGTTGAACCACTGAGAGTCCATCCATGCTTCAGTGTAGGTTTGCTTGAAAACCGCACTGTAAATGTCAATGCCCGCGATGAGCGCTCTCGTTGAAATACCGAAAATGTCGACGAGCTCTTGGTAATCCTCGTCGTTGATGTGTTCGCTGGCGATAAAGGTGGCGCGTTCTTCGTTGGGAAGAAAGATGAAGAACGCCCAGTTTCCACTTTCTCCGAGCGCCACCGGAACAATATGCACGTTGAACTTGAGCTTGTAGATCTCCTTGAGGATGGTTAAGTCCGTCTTTGTGCTGCGAACCTTGGCGATGCGTTGAATGTGTTGTTTGTAGGTGGAGTACGCATGGAATTTCACTTCGGAACTCAGTTCAAGTGCAGAGATCTTGTCGACTAGATAATCATAGACGAACATCTGCATGAAGTTTTCGGTGAGCATGGACGAGTCACTCAAGGGAAATTCCAGTTGACGGGCAAGCACCTGTAAACTCTGTTGTGTTTGATCGTCGGTGAAACTGCCAATGCGCGCATTGATGCGACTGCGTTTGGTCGATTGCGAACTCGATGAGGTTTCGCGATCTCGCTTTGCGTCATCTTCTCTGCTCTCTTTAGTCGTGTAATTGCTTTCGCGTAATTGTTTCTCCTTGAGCTTTCTGCGTAAATACTGGATGCGGTTGGCATGTTTCTGTTGTAGACGTCGCTCTTCGTTCGACTGCTCGATGTTCAGAGACTTCTTCGTTTCTGTGTAGCCGTTGCGCAGGTTCTTTCGCTTTTGCACGAGAATTGCGTATTCTGTCTTCGAGGCAGCTGAATCAAAATATTCTTTGCCAACACGTGCAAGCGCTTCGTTGTAGTCCTTTTCGGCTTGCTCTCGTCGGTCGTCGTAAGCCTTTCTGAGCTTGATCAGTTCATCGGAATTTTCGGCGTCATGAATAGCGTTATGGTAGGCGACGCTTGAATGGGCCGTCTCATAGTAACGAAAAGTGTCGTACGTAGACGATGCGTTCAAGGGTTGAACGTCCACGAATTGCCACCAAGCGAACTGGTCGGTGGGATAGAGTGTATTTCTGTCGAAAATAGATGAAATCCGTGCGGCAAACTCTTCGTAACTTTGTCCGGGTAGCACGCCCTGCACACAAAAGGAAACTTCCTTGACTTCACCAACCAGTCTACCGTACGTGTTCTCTTTGCTCGAGGGAGAGGCGAGGAGGACATGTTGGTTCAATTTTTTGTTCAGGGCCACCGTACATCCGTGTAGATTGGCGTCCATTGTCGATGGGTATTCTTCAAGCAGCAGGGTGTTTCCCGTGTTGTAGAAGCCAGGTGCTTGTGCGACGAACGGAAGGTTGTGGTGCGTTCTTCTCGACGCAGCGTAGTCGTTGACATCGTCTTTTCCAAACTCCAGACCTTCGACTTCCCTTGTTTGAACGTTGAGCTGCCGTTGCCCGTCTACTCTCGCGTGAACGTGTTGCTCGATAGGCGCATAGAACTCCGCCGACGATGGAAGATGGAGACGAGCAAAGTTGTCTGCGTTGAAATTCTTCGCCGCGATGTCCTTGATGATTTTGGCCTCTTCTGTTTCCAAGTTTTCGCGTTCCTCTGCTGTTTTCCTCTGCTGCTTCTCTCTCTTTGCCAGGTATTTTTGCACTTTCTTCTTGTTCTTGTTCTTCTCGGCGAACTCCAGTTTTTTTGAGAGCTTGGCGAGTTTGGTGTTAATCTCGGTTAGGCGGTTTCGCACTTTGCCGAGATCGCTTTGAGTTCGAAAGCTGTCGCGAGTCTTAGACAACGAAGAAAAGGTCATCATGCGTAGGACGTCGAGGTTATCGAGTTTGTCCACGGGAGGCTCTGTGAAAATCACCTTTTCGCTGCTGCCTTCTGTGTCGGTGTACTGGATGTCTTCGAGCTGAAGGCATTTTTCCACAGTGGTTTCGATGGTGTCATTGTAGGTCTTGAAGGGTTCGCCTACGGTGGGCGATTCGAATGTAGTTGAAGCGCCGAGATAGTAGTCAAGGACTTCCTTAACAATCTCTTCTGTGGCACGGCCATCGAATGGGTCCGAATTTGCACGTGCGCTCTTCTTCACAGTGTGTTGTGCGCTCAAAGAGGAATTGCGATAGCGCGAAGCTTCGTTGTTAAGAATCTCGTCGATTTCCGGAAGGTCTAGCGCACCGCTGATTAACTTGGTCTTGATCTTTTGCAGGGTTTTCCTTCGCACCAAGGAAAAGTAGTTTGCCAAGGCGAGAGCAACGCGAGAAAACCTTGGCGATTGGTCCGTGGAATTCGCAGCGACAGCAACTTGAAACGCCGTGAATTCTCGAGTGCTCACCGAAGTAGAACGTGCAAGCATTCGGCTTGCCGCCTTTGTCTTGTATGCAACTGTGAGTGGAGACGCCATTAAATCACTGTACTCTCCGTTTTGTACGTTCTTGTATCTTGGTTGAACTTGCTTGGCGTTGTTGAACTTCGAGTAGAAAAGATTGGCAAATCCATTGAATTTCGCGTTCTCCAGAAGAGGGAAGGCCTCGGAAAAAAGATAGGGTAGGAAGGCCTGATGCATGTGTGGTTTACCTCGATCCTTGGACTTTACGTTAATCTGTAGTCCAGAGGCAATGTGGTGTTCGCTTGCAAGAAATCTACCTTGGTGGGGAAGCGCTGCTTCGTTGAAAATCGATGATTGAAAGAACCAGAGAAGATGGAGAGCGTCGATTCTTGGAAGAACGCGGACGGGATTGAACTCGGGGCCTCCATTTCGATGACGTGGGGTTAGCGACTCGTTGAAAAACTCATAGAACTCCAGCGTCGATGCGAGTTGGCGTTCAATCAAGAAGACTGGAGGCTGCGTTGCACTCAAGGTAATGTTCACGGTGTCGATTCTCGCCGAAGGGTTCTTCTCTTTGTTGCGTTCGTTGAATGTTGCATCGATGAGCACGCTGCATTGATCTTGAAGAGCGCCAAACTCATAGCGAATAGTTTCATCGTTGTTGAGGTTGAGGTTGCGTGTGTACTTTGACAAGATCTCTACGAGCTTGCTCATGTAGATGGGTTGACTACCATAGAGTACCATGGCGTCCGCTCTTTCTTCGAGTACATCGCTCTGGTAGAGATTTCCAGTGTTTTCGCCATAGCTGTTATCCTTGAGCAGATCGTAGATGGACAGCTGTGTTGAAAGTTCTGCGCCGAGGTAGGCTGCATTGTCCGTCAAAACGAAAAGACGGTCGAGATAGCTCCGTAAATCGAAGATGGTGACCACGAATGCTCCAATGTGAGGACGGTAGACGTGCTGTTGACCAAGAGGAACGAAGATGGAATTGAACAACGCTGATTCCTGTGCAAGTCTGTTGGTGTTTGCACTGCCTGTTGAATTTGAACTTTCTCGGCGAAGTCGAGCAAAATATCGTTCCAACTGCAGAGATCTGACGCCAACCTTCATTGTGCACTTGAAGACGAGTAGCCACGCTGCAACGCACAATCGCATGTCGTTGAATAACTGTTGGTGCTGGTGACTCAGCTGATTTTCCACAGAGTCGACGTCCTCATCGTAGAGGTACTGGTAGCCGTAGAGACTGTCTCGTTGAAGACGCCTGCCTTTGAGTCGCACTCCATCGGTGGTGAGTACATGCATGACAAAACATGCTTCAACGCACGCGCTAATCAGTAGCGAGGCGTTTTTGTCGAACTTGAGTGGGGTAACCTGAACACCGAATTTTGTGAAGATGTGCGCGGCGATCTTTGGCACTTCGACATACCACTCATTCACGGAGAACTTTCGATTGACTGGGTGCTTGTAGGAAGCAAACATGGTGCCATTTTGATGCGAGAAGAACGCACCTTGCTGCAGGCTTCGGTGGTATTGATCTACGCTGATGTAATCGTTTGGAGGTTGAATTCTCCTTGAATGCACCCAGGTAAACCAACCGTCCAGTTCGCTGAGATACTGGAACTTCCGTTTCGCCAAAAGGACACAGCGCATGACATGCTGAATGTAGAAGCTTTCTTTGTAGCGCTTTACGGTATCGGTTGGATTTGAGTCCACCCATGCTTGCAGGGAACCCTTTTCTGCAAACAAACTAGGATTGCCAAAGATTGCATGAAGAAAAAGATAGAGCGTGCAATAGCGGCGTTGCTGCGATTCCAAGGTGAATTTTTCAATGTGGTCGACCTTCACGACTATCTCCGAAACAGTTTCATCGTCGTCGTCGCTGTCGATAACCTCGCTATCCGATGTCCACTCGTCCTGCGTATCGCTGCCACTGTCGTAGTCATCGTTGGTGTTGGGCTGTTTGTCTATAGGTAGCGTGGAGATTTGATACGCCGCTTCAGATTGAAACCGCGAAAGAAATGCCGCAAGCATGGAACTGTGGATGTTCTTGATTTCCGGTGCACCCATTTGAATCTTTCTTGGCGTGGTCGAGAGATGTGGTTTGCTGTTTCTGGGCGTTGACTCCACCGAAGGGAAGACTTTGCCGAGCAGCTTTGGTAGCAGATACCAAGTGCCCTCAAAGAGAAAATGACGACTATAGTCTTCGCCAAACGCAGTGGACTTAAACGACCGACGATGCGTCCTACCGGCAAGTGTTCGTGTACCAAGCGTGTCCTTGGGTTCTCCGTAGAACTGCGAATGTACGTCTCCACTCGACACTGTAAAGACCAAGGTTCCCCGGCTTTCATTTTGCAGCAGATCGATGGTCTTTGCTCTGTCGCCGCATCGATCTACTGCAAAAAGTCGAGTGTCCTTGACGACACAGTTGTCGAGCTCACGACGAACAAAGAACGCCTGTTGCATCGCCAGATCTTGAAGGTCTCCCGAGTCATAGAAGAGTCGGGAGAGTTCATTGGAGTCTCGCAGAGAAGCAAGTTCTCGGATCGATGAAAGATCGCTGTACTCTCGTGCATTGACGTCTCGGCAGGGAATTTCTCCGGTCAGGCGACCAACAACAAAGCTGACAGAAACCACTTCAAATTGCGGCATGACGAGGATATTCCATTCAGCGACGCTCAGTGCAAACAGGCTTGTTTCGTCGCGTCCTCTAGACGATCGAGTTTCTTGCACGACAAGACATCCATAGGGACGGGCGTAACGCTCGTTCTGCTCGGGGATTCGATGGTGCTCAGACTCGATAAGGTAGACACCTTTGATCGGTTCGATGATGAACACTACGTTTTTCAATGGATGAAGAAGGTGCAGAGCGAGCAGATTGAGTGCATTGCGCAGAGGCTTAACGTCGAAAGCGTTGGCTTTTGACTTGTCCACGAGCTGTCGTAGAGAGTATTCTTCCACCGAGTTGTCGCTAGCGCGACCTTCCCGTTGAAGAAACTGTGCTACAGCTTGCTTAACAGTCTTACTGGAGAAGTTGCCGTAACTTCGCGAGTGAAAGAATTCGCGTGCGTGCAAAAGACGATTTATTGTGTGTAAGCTTTGCGATTGCGTTGAATAGTAGTCGACTGCATCATCTTCATCGTCGACTGCACCAACAAACCTCGAGTTCCTTGCAATGTGAATGACTTCTTCATCGGAGCTGCTGTTGATGATGTCGTCGTCGCCAAGAGGTTGTGCGTGCTCGTTGAAGAACTGTGAATCAAGAATCAAATCGATGTTGTCGAGATCGTCGTCGTCGTTGTTGTCTGCATTTTCTTGAAATGTTGGAGATGGTGGATGTGGTATAAAAACGCTATCGTCGCTGTCGCTTGGTTGTAGAAGGTCGTTGCTTGAATGTGGTGGATTGTTGTTGTTGACACCGCTTGTAGTGGACGATGAAGCTCCAAAGTTACCATCATATCCATCGTCGTCATCATCATCGTTAAACGTCAAGCCCATAGGTAGTGTGAGAGCATCTGGGTCCTGCGTTTGGTAATCTTCAAGATCTAGATAACGACTCGCCATCTTAGAATGCAGCTCTTGCGAGGATTTGCTGTTGTCTTCGATACTTGACAATCTTCCAAGTTGTGTAGAGCACTCCAAGAAACAGTAGCACGCAAAGACCAACGATACAGTAGAGCAACGATGTTTCGTGAGTTTTGATGAACGACTGTGCTGAAAAATTTACAATGTTATCTTGTAAGTGGAGAAACATCACTTTCATCGAGGTGGCTACGCTGTTTTCGGAGTCGACGATGGACTCAGTCTCTTGACCAACTGGCATTGTTTCACAAGCGACCGGCTGTTCAAGTGTCGGCGCGCCAAAGTCAAGTATTGGTCGACCATACGGTGATCCACGTGACATTTCCTTTCTTTTTTTTCCCGAGTTTTTTTTAATCTTCCTTTGAAAAATAGCCAAATCTTAAATTTGAAATATGTCGAATCCAAATGTTGATGAGCAGGTTGAAGAGCACTAGCACGACGACGACGAAGGGTACATCGTCGATACTGTATTCTCCTCGCGAGCGAATGAGACCAAAAATAGATACGACGAAGAAGTCGAAGAGCAGGGAAACGGATTCTAGCGCAACCTTGTGTACATAATGACCTACCGTCAGATAGAAGCTCTTGGCTTTGACGGTAAGCCAGGTCTTTAACATGTAGGCAACGACGGCAACAACGAAGAAGTTGAAAAGATAGCGAATGTAAAGTTCTGTGGTTGTTGTTGGTACCGACATTTGCGCTGCAAACACAATGATGATCTTACCTAGCATCTGCTTGAAGGCAGCGAGCATAGACTGTTGACGTTCTTCATCGTAGTGTTTATTTTCTTCGATTGTGTGTTCCACAACCTCCAAGGAATCTTCGACGTTCGTCTCTGGTTCATTCACTTTGGTGAAGAGCGGAAGTACCGGTCCAGCCATTCGCCGGATGATTCAACGCCACAAAACCTGCCGGCAGTCACTTTGATAAAGCCGGGCATGAGAAGATCCGCATTGATAGAGATAGAGGTGCATTCTGCAGTGTGCTTCGTGGCTATACTAAAGCTAATTCGATCTGGATAGATGAGCTGTCGTTCAACGGACGCCGATCGAACGTGTTCTGCTCTGAGCATCATCGACGAAGCGATGTCTGCATTTGAATACTCGAAGATATTCAGTGCAAGATCGGTGTCCTTGTTGCCGTTCTCGATGTCGATGAGCATCTCTTTGAGTTTCATTGCAGCTTTTCTGCCTTTGTCGTCGGTGTTTTCATCTTTGCGTGGAGTGTACTCGTAGAGCGTGATGGTGCTATTCCCAACGTTGGCAAAATCCGGAATGAAGTCCACGATAATCGATCTTAACAGGGTAACGTAGTTCAGAGGAGTCTTGGCGAAGTTCGTTAGGATTCGAGAAGGCACTGCGACAATTCCGTTGCGCATTAGTCTTTTCTCGTCTCCCCATGGTGTTACAGGTCGCACAAGGTATTCGGCAGAGGGCAGTCCGTCCACAGGTCGAGATGCGCCAATGACGAGGCACGGACCAATCCTGTCGCGAGCAAACCCTGGAATTGCAACGTGGAAGAGCACCCAATCGACGCTCTGAGCAACTTCTTCTTCACTTATGTCTCTCGTTAGATTCTTGTGACTGAGATCGCCCATGAACTTCATCAGTGCAGTGTCGTCAATGACGCCCTTCACCGCACCTGCCATTTTCTGTGCGAAAAGAAAGAGAGAGCGCGCGTGAGATTTTTTTCTTTTAAAAAATAAAATGCATGGTAATAAGAAACCTTTGAAAGACACTACATAGCACGGGTAGGTATGATGTGTCTAGTCGACGATTAACTGGGCATAGGATCTTTGTCTTAACTTCACGTGCACGTAGCACTACAAGATCTTGCATTTGATGCCAGTTCTTTTTCCAGGTTTCCGCGCTACAAGGCCAAACATCCTCGGTGAAGAAGAGTGTAACGCTGTAGTCCCAAGACGCTCTAGTAAATATAATACCTCCACCTTCACAGCTTGAAAAGGTGAATGGTCTCACAGCCTTCAAGTCCATTGTTCTTTTTAAATCTACGATCAGCTTTAAGAAGGTCACGCCATTCAAAGGAAGTTGGATGTCGAGCAAAGGTCCTGAAGAATGTCCAAACCCGCTGCCAACAAACCACTTCAGTAGACCGACACTGCCTTCTTTTCTCGCCATGTAGTAGTTCCAGAAGCTTAGCGCTTCTTCGCGAGGATTACTTATGAGTAGAAGTCGCCTTGATGTTTTCGCTTTCTTTGACGTGGGAATCAAAGTCATTCTCTTGGATTGTCGTTCAAATAGATAGTCGAGTAGTTGCGTTGCTACCTTTTCTCTGGGTCTAAACGATTCAATGAAGTACACAACAATGTAGGTGGTATTGGCATGAGCACACCATTCCGCACTGGCTACACAAAAGCCAAGAACTTCCCTGGGATTCTCAGAGTTTACAGCGACAACAACGTTTCCAAGGTTGGCTGCAATGTTGTCTCGATGCCGCCATGAACTAGACGTTGACGCTGAATCGGCGCTGGCTTTCAGCGTTTTAAAGAGTAGCTGGAGAACGTTGTAGTAGGGTGAAACTTTGGGTGCACCATAACAATAGTCGGTGAAAGAAATGTTAAGTTTAGTTTCGTCGGTGGCTGCCATTTTTTTTCTTGGGTTTTTTTAAAAAAAAATTAAACTAAAAAAAAGTGAGAAAATGACTATAACGAAAGTGCCTTGGCAAGCCATCAGACGCGACTATGACAATTGCATCATTCCACACGTCGATGGATCAACAAACGACGATGTAACCGACAAGACTGGCATTGAAGTCATTGCGTTTGATCACCCTGCCGCTCTTTACAAGATAAGAGTGCCTCTTGTTCACAACAAAACGTTGCAACGCTATGAACGAATGTCGTGCTTTGACTTTGTGTTCAAGGCATTTCATCAACCTTTGCAACTACTTGAACACACGAAAATCCACACGGTTGTTGTTTGCTTGGATCCATACAATCGTCGTCGTGGCGAAAAAACCGCTACGAAAACCAAGCGAGTGAACAGGAGTGCCAATGATGAAGAGGTGGTTCTTCCTCCAGGACAGGTGGATTACTTTCTCGACGATTGTCCTATGCCAGGTGAAATTCGAAACATCTTCGAAGACATGGAAATCAAGGCAGACTACTACGCCTATCTAACTCGAACTTTTGCCTCGGAGCGATTTCGTCAATGTCTTCCCGAAGGCAAGACGTTTATCTTTTCTCGTGGCGTGGAGATCCAACACATCAAACCGTTCATGGCTATTGATGGCGCTACTCGAAAGATTCCAGTGGTCGTTCCTCCGCTAGAGTGCACAAACAAGTCTTCGCGTTACATGCACGAATTTGTGAACGATAACATCAGCGAAGCGGATTTGGATGTGTGGTTTTGGACAGTTGTCGTATTTCCCGAGAAAAACATGCACATCTACTCCAACGATGCCGATGTTCTCATGATCGGTCTTCTCCAAATGAAGAGAATCTACTCTTTGCATCCAGACAGAGTTATTTGGTTTGTCACCATGAGAAGCACGGGAAGTGAAGCTCCGAGCGATGAGTATCTAGCCTACAAAGAAGAAGACGCAAAACGTCGAAAAGATCTTTCGGTACGAGACGAGCAACTTGCCGTGAATCCAGGAGTTCTACTTCAAGTTGGTTGTAGCGATGAAAGATCTTCGTCGTCGTCATCTTCTTCTTCATCGTCATCGTCGTCATCAAGAACAAAGAGACCTCGAAACGTCACCATTTGGCAGGAATACCACATTGATGTTCGAGGAATGTATCTGGAGATTCTCGGAGAAGCTCGAAAAAAACACAGTGTCGATGGCCACGACATGCGCAGTCCAGTGGAAACCTATGTTCTTGTATTGATGCTCTCTTCAGAGGTGCACGATTATATTCAAACGGATCTTTTGAACAAGGGAGCAGGCAAACAATTCGTTTGGTACGCATTCATCAAATACCTCAAAGACTTTGATCACATGCTCCAGGTCTACTGTTTTCAAGATCCTGATACCTATAGCGGAGAACTCTGCTATTCATTGGACTTGCGAGTTCTCACGCATTTTGTCGATTGTATTTACACATGCAAAAAAGCGTCGGACGAAACTCGAGCAAAGAATTTCCCCTCTATGGAAGTCCTACGAAAGATTGCCTCTCAAGCCGTTTGGACTCTACAATATCTTAGCAATGGAGTCTTCCCTCATCGCAAGGTCGTCGATGGTACAGCATTCATGTTAAGCTCCGATGAAAAGCCCGTCAAACTTTCTTTGTACGGCTTCAGCAAGAAGGGTTGGGCTAAACGCATGTACCATGCTTCCAAATTCCACGTTTCATGTCCACCGATCCTCAGAAAAGAAAATGAAGAAACCTAAAAAGACCCTCCGAGCGAAAGGAATTTTTTTTCCTTGAACGAAGAAAAAAAAACTCGTTGTTCGTTCATCGCATGGAACTTCTAGATGCGGCTGTTGCAAGAGCAAGATCGTCAGTGCAGAGAAGAAACAATGCTTTTCGTCTTAGAGCGTCGACTCGATGTCGAAAGTTCTTGGGTGTCATCGACAGGTGTATAGCTGCACGCAAGGAATTCACCAGCGTCTTTTCCCTGACGAACATTAGCGACGCCATTCAACATCGAGTGGACTCCGAACCAGATAAGGCGGTCTACGGCGACATACTCTTCAACAACATTGTGAAGACAATCAACGGCTACAAGAATGGCGATGGAACGCCCTATTCTCTTCGTCTAGATCAGCAAAAGATGGTGGCGTTCATCTTGAGCGCTTGCCTCCCTATGATCTATCGCAACGACTTGGAAGTCCACAAAGATCGAATCCTCGGGATACTCAAAGCACCGGACATCTATGAACTTCTCTTGATTTTGGCGAGTCGTCGCGTCGGCAAGACCACTTGCATTGCATCTGTTGCTGCGGCGTTGATCATCTGTATTCCAGAGATCAAACTGACGATCTTTGCCAACGTTAAGAAAGCTTCGGTTCGCGTGATGAACATGATCACCTCTTTCCTTAGGAAAGACCCTCGTGGCATTGCCTACTTGAACAATCCAAACAAGATCATGAATCAAGACACGATGGTGGTTCGTGATCCAACTGCCGATTCAGAAAAGGCGTTGGAAGTCTACGCTGCTACAACAAATGTACGTCTTTCTTCGCATTCATTCTCTCTTTTCTTCCACTCGTTTTCTCCTTTCGCTTGGTATGTTCTTTGTCTTTTTCTCTCCCCCCATCAGTCGATCAGAATGACTTCCTTGTTGAAGTTTGAAGAGGTACGTAGAAAAACCTTTCCGGTACGTCGGTCAACAACAAAGTAGATTTGAATGCATTCGGTCGTTGATCTTAACAGGGTAAAATACGCAATGCTCTTTCTTGACAACCCATGCTTGGAACTTTCCGGACGAACATTAATGCTGTCGATACACACCATAAACGCGGTAGCCCAACTCAAATTTCGATCTCTTGGCAGTTCTAGATAATCGACAATGCCTTCGACGAGGTTTCCAGTGGGAATGAGTTCTAGTGCCTTGGCGTTGGCAACACTCTTGTCCGAGAGTAGACAGACTGAAGTGGACACTCTCCTGTAGGTTTCGATGAACCTGCTTATGTATCTTGACTCCTCGATCATTGCTCTTTGGACTCGATGCGTTGGCGTTGTTTTTGCGCTGAGGTTGAAAGTGCAGCCACAACAAAAGACGAAACTGAGAGCACCTTGAAATGTCAGCGTCAACGTTTCAAGCGGAATGACTTCAAAGCCCTTGTCGCCTTTAACGTTGATCCAATTGTGCTCAAGACAGGTTTTGATATAGAGATGACAGAAGTTGTAGAGACAGTTGGAGCACAGTGATTCGTAGCGTTCGCCTAGCGCACGTTTGGCGTTTTCTTTTGGTCGCTTCGAAAATACGTTTGAATTGTACTCTTCCATCGTCATTCCACATGGCGGCATGTCCTTCGGCGTTGTTAGATATGCCGGATTTTCAAGAAGTTCGTGGCAGAAGTACTGAAGTATGGACAGATCATCGTTCGAGTCGAATGTTGAACTTGCCAGTGCGCGAATAGATTGTAGCCGTCCTTTAATAGGCAAGCAGACGTTCTCTGCAACGCTGAGGATCATGTTTGCATGAATGAGAGGCTCGTCTTTCTTGCTCATTGAATAGTAAAGAACTGGGGTTTTGGAGGCCAATTCGAGTTGAGATACATGGAAAGCCGCCATTTCGCTTGAGGGGATTTTTCCTTTTCTTTTTTTTTCCTCTCAAATGTAAATTTAGAGAGAAAAAAAAAGAAAAATAATAACAATGGCGTCAAGACCAAAACGCCTGCGACATCCAACAATCTACAATAGACGCTACAAGCTACTTCAGTCGACGACAAGCGATTTGAAGGTAAACGTGTGCAAGGCGTTCACAAGCATTGTGAAAAGTCACATTGTTGGCATTGGTGTTGTGCTCATGATTTCTCCCTACGGTGCTTCAGCGTACACCACCATCCCAAACATCGAGATTAAAAAGGCTATCTCCACCGCATTTGCAACTTCACTCGCTCAATCGACGATGGTTGCCTACGATAGCATTCCAAACATTGCAAAGCACACTGCAAAGCGTTACAGATTTCAAAGTGGCGATGCTCCCACGATTAGCGACAGTAGTGGTGGTGATGATGATGACGACAATCAAGATGTTTGCTATGTTAGCGACGACGACGACGATGAATCCATGCCTGCAAAACCAAGAGAATTGTCGTCGTCATCATCGTCTTCAGTTGACCAGCTATTCAAGATGAAAAGCGAAGCGGACAACACGATCGTCATTGTCGATGCCAACGTTGAAGGACGCGTCTTTAGAGCTGTCAATCTAGCAATGGACACTGATGTCTACAGCATTCCACAGATTCAATCGATGCATTGGTGCTTTCTCATTTTCGAAGAGCACATACCTGTGCACGTAGCACACACGAGATACTTTCCATTTTCCCCTTCGCTGATGAAAGCGACGATCGAAAGTGTATACACTCTCTGGAAGGAAATTCATCGACTCAACTTCAATGCTTGTAGGAAACTCGAATGCAGGAGCTACTAGGAACCATTCGTTCAAACTCAAAGGTGAACGTTCCGCTGTCGGGACACAAGGGCTTTTCCGTCAACGGCGTTCACTGTCGGGGAGCGCTCAACGCTCTCGGCGCTTCATTCTACAACGCTAACTTTCGCAGCTTCAAAGTTGGTCGGCGAGGAGCTGGCGGTTCAAGTCTTTCGCTGGGCGAGGCGTTTCATCGTCATGTTTTTCACGCGTACATGTGTGGATCGATCATCTGCGCTTGCAAGCCAGGCAAGAAGACCAAGTGCACCTGCAAAAAGAAGCTTTGTCTATGCAAGGAGAAGTTTGGAAAGGCCACGCGGAGAACTCGAGCCAATTCAATCTCGATTACGCACATGCTCGACGAGTTCAAGAACTTTCTCAAGGACAACAACCTCAAGGTCTTCGACTGTGAAGTTGTCGTGGGATTTCCCAACATGCGCATTGCCACGGCAATCGATGTTCTCTGCGTCGACAGTCTGAAAAATCCCACGGAACTTTGTGTTCTCGAGCTAAAGACCGGCTATCTCTTCGACCGTCTAACGCCGAGAACCATAGGCACGTCGAAGATGATGCAAGGCGAAGCGGGCTCTAAGATTCCAAACAGTGTGCACAATCACCACCAGCTGCAGCTTTGGTTTGGAGCCGAAGCTCTGACAAACATCTACGCTAAAAACGTATCACGCAGCTACGTTGTCTATCTTAATCCAGGAAGAAAGTACGCGGCTTACAAGCAAGAATCCTGGTGGTCAACTCCATCGCTTCGCGTCGATCTACTCTCTCAGCTGAACACGTCGCTACGTAGAACCTACGTACAGAAAGTCATTTCTAGAGCACCCAAGAAGAAAGGGAAGAAGGCGACGACGACGACGTAGAAGATGGGGTACTTTGAGAAAATTGCTCGTAGTCCAGTTCGAGCAGCAATGTTCTTTGCATCGATGACTCTGGTGTCCTTTCTCTTTACGCTGATGGTGGAGCTCGTCTATCAACACACTGCTTCGGTGATTATCTACACGATTGCCTCGAGCATCATACTCTTCGTTGCCTTCTACGCTCTGTTCAGGGGGTTCATCTTTCCGCTCTACGACAACAAAAACGACAACGACGAAGGTGTCAACATCTTTGCCTACTTCTTTGTTCTCGCCACAAAAGCCGTTGCGATGTCGATGATCTACACGATGATGTGGCTCTGGCATCATAACATGTTCCACGAGGTGAATTCTTCGCTTGTCCTGGGAAATTGGTTGTACTTTATTCAATTGGGCACCTATCTTTCTCTTGGAACGGCCGCCCCATGTATTGTCGATACAACCAATCCATTCTCTTCGTTGATTAGCTCCTTCGACATTTACATCTCCAAGTTCCTTGAGTATCTCGCCGTTGCAGTCATGGTCGATCATCTGAGAAAGGTCACGGAACGGCGCAACGCCAATGCAAAGAAACCAAAGTCGATTCTTTAAGAACGTGAGAAGAAGGAGAAAATAAATAAAAATTCCTTTTTTCCCCCTTCTAATCGCCAACACTTGAATGTTTCAGGGAGCAAGCAGGGTTTTTAACAAATCGGACGACTACAACTGCTGTAGCTTTATCGCGGAGTGTTACGAACGACAGTACTGTGGTGTAGTTGATCCACAAGATCGCGACGAATCCTGTTGTGTTTTTACGACAATCAATTCGGACACGCCAGATATGTGTTGTGCAGGCAAGGCTCACATCATTGAAACGATGTCAGACCTTGAAATGACGCGTTATCGAATCGAACGAACGATTCGCTTCGTACTGGCCATCTCAGTCACGGTGTTCTTCATCATTGGATTTTTTGCTGTGGTGCGTCCGGACGTTATTGTTTTCAATCACGTCGCCGACGATGTGACAGCGCAACGCTTAACCGAAGCGGAAATGTGGCGTTCAAAGGCCGAAGAAGGACAAAGACGTCTAGACGAAAAAGAGAAACTCGACACGCCAGTTATTGAAAAGTACATCAATAAGGTGCTTGGGCTCAACGATGCAACGAATGAAGAACGCAAACAAGTCGAAGAGTTCTTTCGACTGGCAAGCGAACGTCTTGATGGAACGCGCGAAGAAACGTCAACCGTTCTCGCACCTGTCATCATGTATGGAGGCGCAAACATCTTCTATGCAATCGTCTGCTTGCGCGAGGTTCTCTATGATTTAGAGTTCTCAGAGTCAATGACACATCTTCACTTGATATGGTACATTGTTTCTTGTCTCTGTTACATCTACACGATGTCAACGCACGGACAGAACATGCAGTCGGGAAATCTTGTGTTCTTCATGATTGCTCTATCTTTTCTTGGAGGTATTACGTGGTTTTCAACCATGTGGAGGATAACGCGTGTGCTTCTCTCGGAGAAGAAGAAAGATGACGCCATCGGCTTTTAAACGTAGTCGTCATCATCGTCGTCATCGTCATCGATAATCAACTCGCTCCCATCATCATCGTCGTCATTGTTGTTGTCGTCGTCGCTACTGCTGGAACCTATGGAAAGGAGCGCGCCTGCACGCTGTTTTCGATAAACAAGTTGTCTTTCTTTTTTCGTCTTGCTGCTAGTAGACGTAGGCCTCTTTGCAACATGAAAGTCTTGAGATGTCGATGATGACGACGGCGAGGAAGAAGAAGAAGCGGCTCTCGTTTGTGTAAATCTCTGTGGTGGTGATAGTACGTGGAGTGGCGATTTTCTGTCGTCTGCTTCTTCGAATCCCGAGGGTACACGAACATAGTGGGTTTTACTGAAGATCATGTGAATGCAGTTGACCATTGAGCCAACGTTTAGTTCGGGAGGACACGATGGCCTGACCGTGCCTTCTGCGCTAAAATCTTCGGGAATGAATTGGATACTCGATCTATCGCAGAGAAGAATGTTCGCTCGCTTTAGGCAGAGTGCAACGAGTTCCGAGCAAAACAGCGCCTCTGGCATCTCTTCGCAGATGGAAATGAAGATAAATCGAGCCATGACAAAGTTGAATATCCGCATTTCGTAGGGTTTTCCATGGTAGAGATCAATGGATTCTTTCATCGCCGTTCGCATGGTTTTGTAGAAGGTCTTGCTGAAGCGTTTCTCTTGCATTAGTGCACGAGGTAAGCTCAATGTTCGAATTGCAACTGCGTGACCTTTGAAAGTCGATAGCGCGTAGCGAAGACTTACTATTCGAACACCACTAGCCTTCTTGCCTGTTCGAAGATCGATGTTTTTGTCTGGAGACTTCACCGATTCAAAGAGCTGCGGTTCTGCGTCGTCGCTGGGAAGATAGACAATGCCAACGTGCGACCACTTCGATCCACAGAAGACTGTGACTGCCACGGACGTTTGAGATTCCCCACTAAACAAGACGATGTCACCGCTGCTCACCATTGTACAAGCAAGATCCACTGAAATGTCTGCATTCTTTCCGAGTTTTCTACGTTCTTCGTCGTGGTGTCTGCGCGGGTTTAATATGTTGAACATTTTTTCACGTTGAAGATTTGCTGCACCAGGATTTCACTGCGATCAAGGGTGGGGGAAATGTCAGCAAGTTCTTCGTCGTCGTCGTCGTCTTTTATGGCGACGACTACTACTACTACTGGAGAAAATCAATTGCGTCTTTATGGGTCATTCAAGCTGCTTAACTCTAGCAACAAAGACACTAAAGTGCGCGAACTTGTACGAGACACAGTGCCTCCAATCGAACTTCCAGTGCATGTGTTCTCTCGACAACAGAGAAGTATTGAAGAGTACGCTCAAGCTGCATTTCGCTCTGAGAACAGTTCAAAGATCAGCGCTTCCGAAAAAGACGCATATCCAAAGATAGGCTGGCGACGCGATCAAGACGACTTGGACAATCCTTCAAAGAAAACGTCGTTCAGGTTCGAAGCGACTCCGACTCGATACGTCTCGTTCAATCGCAACGTACACGCAAAAAGTGAAACGTCGGACAGCTACGACACAAAATACGTTGAATACAATGTTGGAAGCAAAGAGAGTGCGTCCACAGACGGAGACGATGGTGGTGACGATGGTGTCTCTGAGTTTACATTTGAAATGAATGGCGTTCAGCTGCACCTCGGCTTTTCGCTTGTTCCAAAAACGGCGAGCACTCAAAGCTACTACGCGATTGCAATGGTGGGTCTGCGAAGCTGCACGAGTATTCTTGTTACGGCCATCACAAAAACTCTGAGCGGGCGACCAACGATTCAATCTCTCGCTGTCGTTGTCGATAGCTACGACTACGCAAACAAACTCTCCTATTTGGTGTCCTTGGGTAGAGCGCTCATCTTTGGGAATCAACGAACTCCCTACTACGAACTAGCCAGTCAAAATCGGATCTATCTTAAGCCCACCGACGCTGAGCTCACCTATCTTATCTTCACGCAAAGAAAAGTCCTTCTGGCTAACGCACGAACAACCTGGAATGGAGACACACCACTTGTTCTGAACGTTGAAGGGCAAAGTCTTTCGTCTACCTATGAGCACTGGGATAACACCGCCTCGATGAAGAGCCTAGGTGCTTGGTCGTTGTACACGTTCACGAAGCACGTTGTTATTCCCCACGAAAATCACGAAGCTGTCGTGCCTTGTTGGTTTCGTCGGTGGCGCAAGCACGAACACCTGGACGTCGATCATCGAACCAACCTTGTGCAGTTGAGCGGCTTTCCAAACTACAGTCTTTCTCGAATCGCCGAGTGTTCAAGTCTTGAAAGAACTTACATCTGTGTGCTTGAATACAGCGGCAAGGGAGCGGCCTATGCCATCTTTAAACTACTGGCTTCTTCGCCGGGTAAAGCACGTCTAAGCGTGCTCTTCTACAAGTTGAATACGACAAGACATTCAATGCGTGCAAAATTTGTTTCAACGTCCGACACGCGCACACTACTCGAAGAGAACCAAAGGCGCAATCGGCAAGCTCTTGAACGAGTTGATCTTACAACATCCAGAAAGCTCTATGCAACACAACAAGATCGAACAACAGTGTACACGCCTCGCATTGCACAAACACCAAATCTTTCTCCAACTGATTAAAGTCTCTCTTTGTCGTTTTTTTTAATGACTGTGAAACGCGTCTCGAACTTCTCTTCGACTTATCTTTCCGCTCGCAACTTCGTTTTCAAACTTGCGTTGAGCGGCGTTCACTGCCAGGTAGTCTTGTTGTTGATTGCTGTAGTCCTGAGACATGGAAATCCAGTTGTAGTGTACAACAATGAGCGCGCAAAGAGGAACAAACACCAAATCTAAAACACTCATCACCACGTTCATGGAATAGAAGGAGATGAGATTCTGGAAATAGGGCGACATAATGAACACCATGTAGTAGAGTATATCGTAGGCTATGTTGAAGCCCACGACAACCTTGGCTATTATCGGGTTGTAGCGCTTGCCGTCGATGATTTCTTTGAGTAGGTAGAAAAATCGAAAAATCGAGAGCACACAGGAAATCTCCAGCCAGGTAAGTCGATCTTCGTAGAGATCGTCGAGCATTGCATTGTAGAGGGAAAAGTAGGCGAAGGCAAAGTTCAGTCCGTGTATTATTGTGTAGGCAGAGAACTTATTGATGATGTTCGTGACGATGAGAACACATGTACTAGAGAACACAACGTTCTTTGTGAACCTCACCATGTCAATGCGTTCTCCATCTGAAGGTCTTACGATGTTCCATGCTGAAGTCATGCCTATCCAACAAAGCACGATCATATAAATCAGAGAAAAGAAGATAAAGTGAATGATGACCTTGCGTGCTCTCTTTCCTCTGGCAAGACCAAAGACAAACGCCAGGAGTATCGTCACTGCGTAGACTACCAGCGACGCACATTCCACGACGAATAGCATTTTTTTTTCTTTTTGTGGCGCACTAGCCTGTTCATACGAAAGAATGCAAAAAAAAAGCAACCCTCGAGAAAGAAGAGGTGAATGGAGGTGAAAAGTTTACTTAAAGCTTGTTGTTTTTTTTACTGCTGAGACGACGATGACGATGAAGACGCTGCCCCAGCTGAAGAGGCAGACGGAGCAGGTGGACGAATTGCAAGTTTGTAAGACACCTCAATTTCAGTGGTGGCCGTGAAAGTTGTCGACATCCAACGCGGGTCGGCGAGTTCAGGTGAAATTGGATCACTCCAATCGGCACCAACACGCTCAAGTTTGAAAGGTACAGTGGATAGGTCTTGCTGAGAGAGATGAGGAACAACCTGTTGGTTGTAGCAGGTGCGGAGTTTATCGTAGAGAGTCTTCTTGATACGAAGACCTCTCTCTTTCTTTGAGCTCGTCGCAAGGGCAACTTTGTACTCGTCCCTCCTGGTGGTCTCGGACAGATGTTGCAGCACGGGAATCAGAGGATTTCCATCCCAAATGTCGACTTCAGTTTCAACGCCGTGGTGGTCTGTGATAAACGAAACAGACTCGATGTTCTTTGGATCGATGTGTCCAAACTTCTCGACGATCGCAGGATTGATTTCCTTTGTCTTTGTCACCAAGGCCTTGTTGACGGCGAGCTTACTGGAACCCGGATAGAGGATTTCGAAGCCTCGTTGCACTGGACGACCTGGAGGCGAAACAACGTGTGAAGACTCGAAGACTGGCGAAGAGGCAATCACTGCGAAGGGAAAATCCGTGTGAACGGATTTCACGCAAGCGCCAGTGATGACTCCCTGTGTCGACTCTCCTTCACTGGGAACTCCACTGGGAAACAGAGCAGAAGGATCGTTGACAAGCTGTGCCATGCTGAACGCTTCAACAGTTTGCAGTTGATCGAGTGTTCCCGACCAACTAACGGAAAACGTTGCAGTGCGAACATCGGAATGCTTGAACCTTGGTGCTGCAGGCTTTGCTCGTGAAGGTTCTCGTTGTTGACTGGCTTCAACTTCTCCATCATCTTCTTCGTCGTCGCTTGGCGGCTTGGCCTCTGGGACAACCTTGGCCTTGCGAAATCGTTGATTGGGACGCCCACTCATTTTTTTTTCGTTTTTTTTTCGCGCGCGTTGATTTCTTCGCTGTAAGGGGAAAAAGTTTTTTGGCTCGACGGCTAGAAAAAAACTGAAGGAGTTTTTACCCTCTTGGGAGCGTCGGTGTTTCGAAGAAGACGATCATCGCCTAGACGATTGCGTTTTTGCGTTGTTCTATACTCAAGTAGAGATTGATTGGCAACGTTTTGAGTGTAGACGCTCTCGAAAGTTGGGATTTGCGTAGGCGTAATTCCGTTGCCCGATCTAAGAAACTCCTCGAGTTGACGGCTAATCACCGAACGTAGATGCATCGAACGGCCGGTCTTAGCCGTTGACTTTGATTCTGCCTTGATCAATAGATACCGAGCTCCCACAAACGAAGCAAACTTGACAGACAAAAGTGCCCCGTAGAAAAGAGGGCTTGTAAAGTCGAAGGCGACACCCGTTTCCTGTAGGGCCAGGTTGAACGCGGCGAAAAAGGTATTGTCGACGACAGAACCGAGAACACCTATGATACGTTGATTCAAGCCAACGTACCGTTCAGCAGAGTAGGTCATTTCGGAGGTGATTCTTTCCTTGGCAATGGTGTCCAGAAGTTTTCGGACGCTGAGTACAGTTGGTCGACGAATAACTCGACCGCCTTGATTGCCCACGTGAAGATGCTGCACGATGTTGTTGGCGAGAGCCTTGACTACAACCTGTTTGGACGCTCCCTCTGGCATGGTTGTCCAGGGGTCTTCTGGTGTAGGCTCTTCCACAGAGAATTTTAGACCATCCGCGTTTTGCGCGTTGATAGCCGGAAGAACCAGACGCTTGATCGTCGAGTTGAAATCGTAGGATTCTCGTAGATAGCCGTAGCGTGAGTTCAATAGAGGATAGCGGTCGACTTCACCGTCTTCAGCTTCACCGAGAAGCAGTTTGTCGCTGCTCAGACCTCTTGGTTGAGTGGAAGGAAGACTGCTTTGGGGAAACACTGCAATTTTCGGCACTCTCGAAGGCTGATCCGTGATAAAGCGATCGTCGATGATCTTCGTTAGCGTTGTTTCAAGAAAGGGTTGAAGCTGGGGGAAGTTGTTCACCTCAGAGACGGAGACAGCGTTTGTGTCGATGGTCGCTGCCTCCACAATTTCAGCTATGAGTGCTTCATAGCCTTTTTGCTCTGACGTCCAGAAAACGTTGGCAGCCTGCCCCGTGTTTCCCGCCACGAGGTTTACGAACGTGTGAAAGGTGTTGAAGACCACCTGAGTTTCGAGTGGCAACGCACCACTTCGAATTGCATAGTCTTCAACGATGCTGAAAATACCTCGATTGTCCGTGATATCCAAGGCGCCAATGACTCTGGCGTACGCATCTCGTTCCTTGGTAATGTCGAACAAAGAGACGGGAACAGTTGGCGACGTTCCATCAATGAGACTTTGGGCGTTCGCTGCGATAATGTACTCTGGGTGATTGTCGTAGTAGCTATTACCGCTGTCGTTGCGTTTTCTCGTTTTTCTCGAGGAATTTTCGTCGTTATCGTCGTACAAAGCTCTGCGTTTGCGCTTCTCCACTTCTCTGAGCTCCTTTTCGTCGTTGCGAATTCCCTCTTCTTCTTGTTTGTTCGCCTTGGCAAATCGTTCGTCGTTGTTCTTCTTTTCTTCGGCGAAGGCTTCAAGCTTTTCGGAGATTCGCGATAAACTTGACCGAAGCTCCAGAACTTGAGCGTTCAATAGAGACGACCGACTTTCAGACTCCTCGGTGTTCGTTCGGAGTTGTTCGGCGAGTGTGGCGAGTTCACTGCGACTACGCTCTGCGTCGAGTTGAATTTTACGGGACTCGTCGGTTTCGCGTTGAAGGTCTTGGTTTAGTTCTGCGTTGAGGTCACTCAGTTTCTTGTGATCTCCGCGTAGATTCTCCAAGAGTTTTTCGCTTTCATCGTAGGATTGTCTAAGTACCGCGGACTCTCTACGCAAATTTTCTAGTTCTTGTTTCGAGCGTTCGCGTTGTTCGATTTCATCGCTTTGCTGACGTTGAAGGGTTTCCAAGATGCGCGCCTGCGATGCTTCGCTAGCTCTGAGTGTTTGATTAAGAGCGTCGAGCGCTGCGTTTGCTTCGTTCGCTTGATCGATGTCGGCGCGTAATTTCGCTTCGCGTTGATCTGCAGCAACTTTTTCACGTTGAATCTCCTCGGTGAGTCTGTTTATCTCGAATTTCGAACTCTCTTGGCTTTCAATAAGCAGACGTTCAGAGGCTTGGAGCTTGCTGACCTCTGCGGATTGTTCGTTCAGCCGGCTTTCGCTTGCTTCCCTTTCAAGCTGTAGAGCGCGGATGGCTTCTTGCATGGCGCTATTTTCAAGCGTTTGTCGAAGAAGCTGCTGTTCAACAGACTCTCGAGTAGCTTTTTCCCTGTTGAAGTTATCTTGAACTTCTCGTAGTCTAGTCAGTTCTTCGATTTGTCTAGCGGACAACGAGCTAAGTTCTTCGAGTTGCACTTGAAATTTCTGAATTGCGGTTGCATGATCTCGACTCTTTGTTTCAACGAGTTTTTCGTTTTGACGACTTTTCTCAGCAAATTCTTCTTTCGCCTCTTCAAGTCGTTTGTTCAGCTCTTCAACAGTGTTCTTTAGGTTGTTGAACGACAGTGCTTCCGCATTCAGCTTCGAGGTTAAACTTTCAACTTCGATGTTTGCCTCGGAGAGTTTGTTGCGAAGTCCCACGATTTCCCGTTGGAATGCTTGCAACTGAGCGTCTTGCGTCGACTTGGAACTTTCACGTTCCTGCTCAAGTTTTTTAATAGACTCTCGTAGCTCCGCCTGTGTACGAGTATTTTCTGCGAGTAGCGTATTGTAGCGTGCCTGCTCGGAGATCTTTTCTTCAACGGTCTTGGCGTATTCTTGATTTCTGTGCTCTAGCTCTTCTCGCATGCGCTCCAACGTTCGAGCAGCGTCGGCTTTACTTTGTTCACGTTCATTGGCCATGCCACTAAGTTCATCTTGCAGTGTTTTTACCTGGTCTTCCAACTCGTTCTTAACGCTATCGTATTTTGCAGTTTCAGCGAGAAGTTCAGCGTTGTTGCCTTTGAGTGTCTCTAGAGCTTCGAGGTGAGCGTTCGCTTGGGCTTGAATGGCTGCATTCAATTTGGTCAACTGAAGAATTTTTTCATCGAGCTCTGCGGCGTTCCTAGCCAGTTGGTTGGTCTTAAGAGCTTCCATTTGCTGGATGAGTTGTTCAACTTCTTGTCGATGAGTGTTCTCCAATAACTTAAGTTCCTCGGAGTTAGTTCTCTTAAGTTGTTCGATCGCGTTTTTCGTTTCTTCGTTGCTTATCTGCAGTTGCTTGTAGGTTTCTGCTTGAGATTGCTGTAAAGAGGAGCGTGTGCGTTCTTCTTCTTCCAGGCGAGCGCGAACAGCACTCACTTCTCCTTGAAGTTCGGCAATCTTTTCCCGAGATTCATCGATCACTTGGGTGTTTCTGGTGCTTTCTTCGTAAGCAGCCTTCAATTCACTGCGCAAACGTTCATCTTCGTCGCTAAGGGCGAGTTGGTTTGCTCTCAGATCTGCGAGTTCACGTTCCTTCGAATCAATGGTTTCCTGAAGCGACCGTGTAATTTCGGCATTCTTCTCCGTCACAAATCTCACCATCATTTCTTGCAGGTCTTTGCTGTTCTTCGAGCCTCCAAGCATTGTCTGATAGCCGCGAAGTTGCTTGGCGGTCTCAACTTGCTGTGCCTGAAAACTACGAAGAATTTCTTCAGCAGTGGTTTTTCCCTGAAGGTACCGTGAAGATTCTCGTTGAGCTTCCTCTAGCTTGCGGTTGACTTCGTTTAGCTGGGCTTGCAGCGATTCAACGGCAAGTTTATGTGCAGTCTCGATTCTTTCGATTTTCTGCCTTGTCTGTTGTTCCTTTAAGGTAAGCTGGTCAATTGCTTCCAAGGATCGCTCAATTGAAGATAGATTTGCATTGCTTTCGTTGGTGTCGCCGAGATCTTGAAGAAGCTTAGAAAGACGTTCGTTGATCAGCTTTACGCCGTTCGAAATGGTTTGAGCTTCCTTGAATTCCTCGGACTCGAGTTTCTCCTGCGCTTTCGCCAATGCCGTTGTCTGTTCAGCTAATTCTCTGCTTGTTTGTGCTAGATCATTTTTGTGTCTGGTTAGCAGAGCAATTGCATCGGCCACTGTGCGTGGCCGTTGAGTTGTGTCGCCTAGAGGAACCGCGTTGAGTAGGTTTTGCAGCGACTGCTTAAGCTGATTGAAATTTAAACTTTGTGTTCTGGTTGCCTCTTCCTGGGTCTTTCGTTGAGCTTCCAAGGTTCTTCGAAGTCTTTCTAGTTCTTCAGATAGCTCTCTGATCTGTTGTCTTGAAGTAGATACTTCCTTGTTTAGACTACTTGTTTTCTTCCTTTCCTCAAACAACATTGAGTCCAACGCGGAAATCTTTCTGGCTTTTTCTTCAAGTATTATTGATACGGCGCCAAGCCTATTGATAGGATCGTCACGAGTTTTAAAACTTGCGTAGGTACTCAAGATATCGCGAACCGTGGCATCGGATCTTCGAGTTTGATCGTTTAAGGTGCGTACAAATTCGAGAGTGTAGAGCTGACCAGTTGCAGGATCGGTGATCTCCGAGCTCTTTATCTTCGCACTTGCCTCTGCTTTGAGCCGTTGTTCTTCGGTAAGAGCTCTCTGCTTGCCTAACTCCTCTTGAAGTTGCACAAGTTTAGTTTTCTCGCCTATTAGCTCTGATTCAACTTGTTGTAGCTGAGCTTGAAGTTTTTTGACGCTTTCGTTAGATTCGCGTTGTTTGGCGTCGTAGAGTTGTCGATCCTTACTTGCGCGAACTTCAGTTCTCTCAAGAAGCCCGCTGATTTCCTTTATCCTGTCTTCGGACAGAGCTGACCTTCCTTCGGCGGTGCTTTTCTCAGCTTCGAGACTGGAAAGCGTGTCGCTCAACTCGATTAACTGGGCGTCGAGCGTTGCCTTTTGTGCATTCAAGCTGTCTCGCTGACGCTCAAGACTGTCTTTCTCACTGGAGATCTCCGTGAATGCTGCCGTCATACTTTCCAACTCTGCTCGTACGCTGTCTAGTTCTTGTACTTTTGTTGCTTGCTTTGCTTGTTCTTCTCTGTACACGCGGCCGTTATCTTTTTTTAACTGCGTGATTTCTGCTTGTTGTTTTGCTTGTTCTTGACGAAGAGCTCCGATTGTTTTCGCTTCGCTTGACAGTTTTTTCAATTGCAACTCGAGTTGTCCCTTTTCTCTGGAAAGTTGGAGGTTTTTCGAGCTAGTTTGGTTGTAAGCGGCCTGTAGTCTACGCCCCTTTTCGTTGAGGTTGTCGATTTCCAGCTGTGCTTTACGCTTCAATTCAACAAGCTGTCGTTCGAGTTCATCTCGTTCTTCCGCAGAGACAGTCGGTTTATCATCGTCGTCATTGTCTTCAACGTTGTTGCTCGAGGACGCTTGTTCTTTTTGACTAGGTGTACTTTGCGCGGCGCTTGCAATTTGAGCAGTGAGCAAGACAATCTGCGAGTTCAGTTGTACAACATTGAGGTCTCTTTCACTGATGCTGTCTCTTAGCTGCTCGATAACTTCATCGCGGGACTTTTGCTCATCTTCAAGGTCGCTTATCGTCGAGGAAAGCTTCCCTATCTTCTCGATGAACGCTCTGAATTCGTTGTAGCGTTCGCGGTGTTCAGTCGACACACTATCGTTGTCGTAGCCAATTGCGTCTTGAAGTTCGTCCAGAGCCTGTTCAACTTTCATTCGACGTTCGGAAACAACGTTGAATATGTTGTCGTCGCTGACAAAAATGTCGCGTGTGTCGATCATCATAAGTAGGATTTCGTGCTCTTTGGCGTCGAGAATCCCATTGAAATACGACGTTTTCTTCAACGATTCGAGGCGATATTCGAGCCGTTCGATATATCTGGACTTTTGTTCAAGTTCGAGGTTTGTTGCGTCAATACTTTTGGTTATTCCCTCGTAGGAAACCTTGGCGAGTTCGAGAGTTTGTTCTGTCTCGTTTCGGCTCCGCTTGCTTCGCTGCCGACTCTCATCTTCTTGACTAGCTCTCGACGCAATACGTTCTTCAACTCGACGTTTTTCCGTAGAGACTTTCTCGATTTTTCGACGGGTTTCGTCGTATCTTGCCTGAAGAGACGCGCGACGTTTTGCAATTTCGTTGATGGCCTTGGAAAACGCTGCTGCCTGATCTTCCGCAAGTTTAAGACGAGCCTGGGACGCGGCAATTTTCCCTAGGTTTTCCTTGTAGGTGGAATTCATGGTTTCTATCTGCTCGTCATAATCTGCGGTAACTTCAGATATATTCGTTAGTGCTTCGTGAAGAATGCCTTCAAGACCTTCGGTGTCCAGGTTTCTTACGTTGATCTCAACGATTCTGCGCTGCAGAGCTTGTGTGTTTTCATCGGAAGCATTTTGTGCTCTGAAAAACTCGACAATAGCATCTCGACGCTGCGTAAGTTCATCGAGATACACTTGGATTTCACCTTGCTGCACACCAATGTAGTCGAGTTGCTCTTTGTAGTTGTTCTCCAGAGAAAAGCAGCGACCGATGACATCGTTGTGAAGCTTCAGTTCGAGTTCCGCCGAGGTCTTTTGGAGTGCGGTGTTTCGCCAAAACTCCACGAGAAGTTCAGGAGTTCTCACAGAATCTGGAAAGCCGTGGTCACTAAAGTTGAGCAGAGCCGCAACTTTACGCTGAGCTTGTTCGATCTCTTTGAGTAACGAGGCTCTCCTCGACTCAATTTCTTGACGGTCTTCGTCCACTTGGCGTTGATGAATATCGACACTCTTACTGAACAGAGAATTTGATGGCAACGACGACGAAGATGCCGCGACGACAACGTCTAGTGATGATGACGATGATGAAGATGATGACGACGAAGAACTTGTTGGAATACGGTAAATTTCTTCACCTTGATCTGTCACCTCGGGCAAGTAGTTGCGCTCTTGGTCTTGAGGCAGGCTAAAGTAGATTTCTTGGTTTTTGGCAATCGCGTTGAGAACTGCAACAACGGGTTCGTTGGATTTAAGTAGGTCGTCGAACCACGCGTTTAATCTATCGAGCGTTTCGGAACTTTCAAAGGGGACGCCGTCAAGATCAATTTTCTGGCTTCTACACCATTTACGAATGTTCTCTTCGCTGACTTTCAAATCCGCCAGAGTGTGTCCGAGTTGCATTACATAGGATTCATGTTTGTGCCGTTCTTTGGAAATCGAGTCTCTTTCACCGTTGAACGTTGTAATTTGAGTGTAAAGTCTAGCCTTCTGCGTTTCCAACGTAGTAATGAACCTTTCAACTGATTCAGGACCGCGACTCAGTGTAGCTGAAAGCAATGCCATTCAACGAAGATCGGTGGATAAGCTTTTATTCTTTTTTTTTTGATTCGTTGACGAGGAACAACGATTTTTTTTCTTACTCGCTTAGAAAGGAGCATTGGTGAACACAATGATCGACATCTTTCGCAGGCCTCGCGCGTGAACGCGAACCGTTGCATGTGCATCAAGTTCCATCTTGGTGTTTGCATCGGTGATGACAGCTTCGAAAAACTCGGATCGTGGATCGTCGACCCTGAGTGTCACGATCAATTGCCTGGCGCCAACTCGTGCGCGAAAGCTCTTGCCGGTCTTCGCAATGGTCGAGTTTTCATAGGGATTTCTTGTAGTTCTGGTCCTTAGAAAGTCAATCGTGTCGCCGGTAATTCTTTCAAGGTGGTCGTCGGTTGGAACAACTGAAACGTAGATGCCCGTCTCTTGGAAACCATCGCCGTAGACAAGATCGTCGTAGATGCGATCTTCAACCTTCTGGTAGTTCGCCGTAACTGCAACGAATGGTGCAGACCTCGATCGCATGTTGGCTTGTACTGGAGTTGAATCTTCTCCTTCTTCTTCTCTGGAATCTGAATCGACGGTTTCAGTAGATTCACCAACAGATTGAGGGATGCCTTGGAAAGTAGCTGGAATGAACGATGCCGAGAGAGGGTCAAAGCGTTGAGGGTTGGGTGCTTCTACGTCTGTGTTTTCTCGAAACACACTACCATTTACCAGTGAAGGAGAAGTAAGGGAAGAAAGCATTGGCGACGATACCGAAGAAGGGGGAGGAGAACGAGTTGGTGACGATACCGGAGAAGGGGGAGGAGAACGAGTTGGTGACGATACCGGAGAAAGGGTAGGGGAAGTAGGTGATGTCGTTGTTACGATAAAAGGGTCAGAAGCAGGAACACTTGTCAAAGGAGGAAAACCACCTGTTGCATCAAAAGGAGGGGTAAATGAAGAACTGGGCACCAGGCTCTCCCACTCAGGAGAGGGACTCGTTCCAGATGAAAGAAATGGTGTTCTTCCCGGTGGAGG
>FSSH01000399.1_pt1 | contig 50428 bp, 50 predicted proteins | sample 1166101 | NCBI WGS metagenome assembly FSSH01 (sample SAMEA32972668, study PRJEB13176) | freshwater metagenome | biome: Drinking water system; feature: Biomass in drinking water that filtered by 0.45 um membrane; material: drinking water | place: USA | collected 2012-12-20 | depth 0 m | reverse complement strand
TGGCCTGCGCCAGTTGGATGAGGCTGCCCGGACAAGCGATCCTGATGGCTCTTTATGGCGATCTTGATCTCTTTTTCGCCATTAGCTCGCGAAGACTTTATTTCAGCCGGTAGTTTTTTTGCGCTGCGTCAGCGCTGATGAACCCCAGCCGAAGGTCTCGTTCGACTTGCGCGCGGTCGCGGTCGGCGGCCTTGCCGATCCCGCCCCCGCCCGGCGTTTCGACGACCAGGCGGGCGCCGGCGGGAATCATTTCCCGGCCCATGCCTTTCAGCGGCGTTCCGTCAGAAAGGCGCGCCGCGCCAAGGCCCCCCGCCTCGCCGCCGTCGCGCCCGCGCGCAGGGTGCTTCGTGCGGTCGAACATTTTTGAAACCGCGATGGCGCGCCCGTCAGCATGCGCGAATTCGAGCGTCTGGCCGAGGCCGCCGCGCAAGCGCCCCGCGCCGCCGGAATCCGTCCGGTATTCCTTCCGCCAGATGATGACCGGCGCGGCGGCCTCGTTGATCTCGACCGGCGTATTGCGCACGCCGGAGGGAAACGCCGTGCAGGAAAGACCGTCCTTGCCCGGCCGCGCGCCGGCGCCGCCGGTGTAGAAGGGATTGACGACGAAATCCTCACCCGCCCCGCCAATGCTCCGTCCACCGAGCAGGACGGGAAGATAAAGACAGGACGCTCCCTCCGCCGGAACGCGGTCCGGAATGGCTTTCGCCAGCGCGCCGAGAACGACATCGGGCAGCATCTGCCCGACCGTGTGGCGCGCCGAGACGGCCGACGGGCGCGGCGCGTTTAGGATCGAGCCCTCGGGCGCGCTCACGCGCACGGCGCCGAGCGAGCCGGCGTTGTTCGGCACGTCATTGCCGATGACGCAGCGCACGCCGAAGGAGGCATAGGCCTGCGTATAGGTGAGCGGCACATTGATCCCGCGCGCGGAGACCGGCGAGGTTCCAGTGAAATCGACATCGACGCCGCTCTCGCCGACCGTCAGCGTACAGACCAGATCGACCGGCGCATCATAGCCGTCGATTCGCATGGCGTTCTGGCAGGTCCCGAATGGAACGCGCCGGATTTCCTCCAGCATCGCCGCCCGCGAGTTTTCGACGATCAGCGCGCCGGCGGCGTCGAGGCTGTCGAGGCCGAACTCCCTGAGCGTCGCAACAAGGCTCCGCGCGCCCGCCTCATTGCAGGCGGCGAGCGAATAAAGATCGCCTTCCGCCGCAAAGGGATCGCGGACATTGGCGCGCACCAGTTCGAACAGCGTCGCGTTGGGCGCGCCCGCCGCGAACAGCTTCGAGATCGGAACGAGCAGTCCTTCCTCGTAGACCTGCCGCGCGTCCGGCCCGAAGCCGAGACCGCCGACATCGGCGATGTGCGAAGTCGCGGCGAACAGCGCGACCAGGCGCCCCTTCAGGAAAACCGGCGTCACGACCGTGAAGTCGTTAAGGTGCCCCGTCCCTTCCCAGGGGTCGTTGGTGACAAGAACGTCGCCGGGCGCGAGCGTTTCGACAGGGAATTTCTTCAGGAAAAAGCCAACGCTCGCCGCCATCGCGTTGACGTGGCCGGGCGTGCCGGTGACGGCCTGCGCGAGCATGCGCCCCCTCGTGTCGAAGACGCCGGCGGAAAGATCGCCCGCCTCGCGCACCGTCGCCGAGAACGCGGTGCGAATGAGCGTTTGCGCCTGCTCCTCGACAATCGCGATGAGACGCGACCACAGCAGCTGCAGCGTCAGGGCGTCGGGCAAGGTCATAGACCCGCCTTTCGGGTAAGGTGTAGATTGCCGGCGGCGTCGACTTGCGCGTCAAAGCGCGCGGTCACGACCGTCGTCGTCTGCGCTTCAACGATCAGCGCGGGGCCTTCGACAGCCTCGCCGGGCGCGAGCGCGCCGCGTTCATAGAAAGCGTAGTCGAGACGCTGGCGCGCCCCGGCGTCAAAGACGGCGCGCTTTGCGGCGCCCTTAGCCCACCCGTCGCGAGCGAGCGGCCGCGGATGCAATGGCGTGTCCGTCGGACCGGCGCCGGTCGGCGCCGGCGCGGAGAGCTTCAGCGACCAGCTCACGACCTCGACCGCCATGCCGGGAATCGTGCGGCCGTAAATCGCGCGGTAGGCGGCCTCAAAAGCGGCAAGGAGATCGCCCGCTCCCTCGCCCTTCCCGTCTCCGGAAGCGGAAAGCGACGGCGCCGGCGCGCGCACCGCGATTTCATGGCCCTGCCCTGCATACCGCATATAGGCGGCGCGTTCCTCCGTCAGCGGCGCATCGTCGGCGGCGGCGCGGACGACGGCTTCGGCCTCAAGGCGCATGTCGGCGAACAGCGCCGCGACGCGGGCGGCCTCGAAGCGGTCAAGGCGCATCGGCAGGCTGCGGACGATTTCATAAGCGGGGGCGCCGAGCAGAAAGCCGATCGCCGAGCCGACGCCCGCGCCCGCCGGCACGATCACCGTCGACAGCCCCAGCTTCTCCGCGACGCGCGCGGCGTGGAGCGGCGCGGCGCCGCCGAAGGCGATCATCGTGCGCCGCGCTATGTCCTTGCCTTGCTCGACCGCGTGGGCGCGCGCCGCCGACGCCATGTTCTCATCGACGACCTCGCTGACCGCAAACGCGCTGTCTTCCACGCCGAGCATGGCCGGCGCGCCGACGGCCCGCGCCATCGCGCAGCGCGCCGCCGTTTCATCGAGACGAATGGCGCCGCCGGCGAAACGCGCCGGGTCGATCCGCCCCAGGATCAGATCAGCATCGGTGACGGCCGGCGCCGACCCGCCGCGGCCGTAACAGGCGGGGCCAGGTTCTGACCCGGCGCTTTCCGGTCCGGCCGCAATGCGCTTCATCTTGTCGACATAAGCGATCGAGCCGCCGCCGGCGCCGATCTCGACAAGCTCGATCACCGGAATGCGGATCGGCGTGCCCGATCCTTTCTTGAAGCGATAGCTGCGATCGACCTCGAAAACGCGCGCGCGTGCCGGCTCGCCCTCGTCGATAAGGCACATCTTCGCCGTCGTGCCGCCCATGTCGAAGGAAAGAACCGAATGAAGGTCCAGCGACCGCGCGATCGAAGCAGCGAGGACCGCCCCGCCGGCGGGTCCGGACTCGACAAGGCGCACCGGAAAGCGCGCCGCCGTTTCAACCGTGCACAACCCGCCGCCCGAGGTGACGAGAAGGAAGGGACAGTCAAAACCCTGCGCGCGGAACGCGGCTTCAAGCGCGCGCAGATAGCGCGCCATCAACGGACGCACATAGGCGTTGGCGACCGTCGTCGTCTGGCGCTCATATTCGCGGATCTCGGGCGCGACCTCGCTTGAAAGCGAGATTGAAACGCGCGGCAGCGCCGCCGCGATGAGCGCGGCGACGCGCCGCTCATGGGCGGGATTGGCGTAGGCATGGAGGAGGCCGACCGCGAGACTCTCAACGCCCTCGCGCGCCAGCGTCGGGATGATCGCCGCGACGGAGGCTTCATCGAGCGGCAGGATAGCTTCGCCTTTGGCGTTCATCCGCTCGCGCACCGGCAAGCGCAGCCAGCGCGGAACGAGCGGCGGCGGCCGGTCGATCATCACGTCATATTGTTCGAAGCGATGCTCATAGGCCATCTCAAGCGCGTCGCGGTGACCCTCGGTCGTGATGAGCGCCGTCACGGCGCCGCGCTTTTCAATGAGCGCGTTTGTCGCCAGCGTCGTACCGTGGACGATCAGCCCGATGTCGCCGGGGCCGAGCGCGGCTTTCAGCAGCGCCTCCGCGACGCCGTCGATGACCGCCCGTTCGGGCGCCTGCGGCGTCGTCAGCACTTTCGCCGTAACGCGCGCGCCGTCCGCCTTCTCAAGCGCAATGTCCGTGAACGTGCCGCCGATATCGACGGCGAGGCGCGCCTTAGTCGCCATCGACCGGAACGGTGTAGTTCAGCGCCGACCGCCCGCCATCGGCGAAGATGGTCTGGCCGGTGATGTAGCTCGCCATGTCGCTGGCGAGAAAAAGCGCGACGGCGGCGATCTCAGCCGGATCGCCGACGCGCCCCGCCGGCGTGCGCGACAGTATTTTCCGCCGGCCAGCCTCATCCTCCATGACTGACTTCAAAAGGTCGGTCATGATCGATCCCGGCCCGATCGCGTTGACGCGAATGCCATGCGGGGCAAGGCCGAGCGCGGCCGCGCGCGTCAACTGCCGGACGCCGCCTTTTGAAGCGGTGTAGGCGACCTGATTGGCGATCGCGAGGTCGGAGTTGATCGACGACATGTTGACGATCGCGCCCCTGATACCGCGCTCGATCATCGCCTTCGCTGCGATCTGCGTCAGCACGAAATAGGATCGCAGGTTGATGTCCATCACCCGGTCCCATTCGGCGGGATCAAGGTCAAGGATGGTGCCGGGCGCCGTCACGCCCGCATTGTTGACGAGCACGTCGATGCGCCCGAATTCGTCGAGCGCGCGCAGGACGATTGCGGCGCAGTCAGCGTCGCTCGCGACATTGGCCGCGACGGGAACCGCGCGCACGCCGTAATCGATGGCGATAAGGTCCGCCGCGCCGCGATTTCGCTCTTCGTTGACGTCGGCGAGAATCACTCCCGCCCCGGCCGCGGCGAAGGCGCGCGCACACGCCTCCCCGATGCCGGCGGCGGCGCCGGTGACGATGACGGTTTTGCCGGAAAAATCGAGAAAATCAGCGCGAGGGGGGGGCATGGGCCAAGCCTAGCACCGTTCGCGCGGCCGAAAAACCGCGCTTTAATCGAGCCGATAGCCCAGTTTCTCGAACAGCGGGCGATGCGCAGCGACAATCGCCTGGGCGTCTTTCACCCGAAGGTCCCGCCGCCAGCGGCCGGCCGCCCCCGCATTGGCCGGCCGGCAGTTTCGAATTCAAGCCCTATTTTTTCGTCCGGCGCGCTTAGCGCGGCGCCATCACCATCATCATCTGCTTGCCCTCCAGCTTGGGCATCTGCTCGACCTTGGCGACATCTTCGAAGTCGGCTTTCACCTTGTCGAGCAGCGACATGCCGCGGTCCTGATAGGCCATTTCCCGGCCGCGGAAGCGCAGCGTCACTTTCACCTTGTCGCCCTCGGCGAAAAAGCTTCGCATCTGCTTTGCTTTGACCTCGTAGTCGTGGTCATCGATGTTCGGGCGCATCTTGATCTCTTTGATCTCGACGACCTTTTGATTCTTCTTCGCCTCAGCCTTTTTCTTCTGCTGCTGGTATTTGAACTTCCCGAAGTCGAGAATTTTGCAGACAGGCGGCTGGGTGCCGGGAGAGACTTCGACGAGATCGAGGCCGACTTCCATCGCCATTTCGATGGCTTTCGGCGTCGGCACGACGCCGCGTTTCTCGCCGAGATGATCGATCAGAAGAACTGTCGGAACAGCGATGTCTTCATTGATGCGGGGGCCGTCTCCTTTTGGCGGGGCGGGGGCGAAGGGTCTGCGGGATATAAAGGAATCTCCTTGGTAGGTTTCAGGACAAGCGGTGAAGAGCGGCGCGCGAGCATGCCGCAGCAACGGCGAACGCCGTGTAAACGACGTCTGGCCCTTGTGGCATCGGGCTATAAAGGCTTTGCGGGGGCAAGATCAACGGACAGCCGCGCGGGGGCCCGCCGCGCCCTTGGGAATAAGTCCCATATTGTTGAGCGCGCGCCACACAAAATCGGTGGTCGCCTCGCCCATCTGGTCCCGGGTCGTGACGGTGATGATATTTCGGCCCTTGGGGGACAGGTGCTCCTCCCCCGCCTTGCGGATCAGGACGCCGGCGCAGCCGACGCTGACGGCGAGGTGCACTTCCTCCGCCGCGTCGCTGACGAAAAAGGCCGCCGTCTGCGCGAGCGCGACGAGCTGGAGATGGTCGGTCTTGCCGGTGATATCGACAAGCTCGGGCGCGTCGTTCGCGACTTCGTCAGCGAAGGCGTGAAGGTCTTTCGGTCCGACCATGACCGGCATAACGCCTTTTTTCGCCATCAGGCGGGCGAGCTCGGCATATCGCTCGGCCGGCCAGCGGCGCGTCTCATCGACGCCCGGCATCAGCAATCCGTAAACGCCCGAAATGCCGAACCAGGACGGCTGCATGTTGGCGGAATCTTTCCGCGTCGCGAGCGCCCAGCTGAAATTCGGCAGGCGTGTCGGCGCATCAAGGCCGACGGACGCCGAAAACTTCGTCGTGTTCGGCAGCCCTTCTTCCGGCGCGCCGCGCAGCCGCGCCGAACGCGAGGCCGGCGCGACCGAGCGCCATTTCGGCCGGAAGGGTCCGAGCGCGGCGTAAAGGCGCCGCGATTCCTCGTTCGCGGCGAGATCGTAGATAAAGGCGAAGTGCGAGCCCTGAATCTGCTTCACGAACGCCTTGCGCGCGTCCGGATCGCGAAAGTCCGGCATCGCCGCGACCTGGTCGAAATAGGGCGAGGCGCGCGCCACCCGCTGCAAATGCTGCTGCGTAAGGAGGCTGATGCGCGCGCCGGCGTGCGCGGCGCGGATCGATTCAAAAAGCGGTTCGGAGGCGACAAAAGCCGCAAGGCCGTCGGTCTTGATGATCAAAATGTTGTCGGGACGCCGGCTCATGACGCAGGCGGCCAGTCGTCAAGGACAGATTGGTACGCGGCAAGCGTCGCCGCCGTCATCGCAGCGGTCGAAAAGGATTGCGTGATGCGCGACCGCGCGCGCGCGCCCATCGCGGCGCGTCCATCAGCGCCGAGATCAATGGTCCGGCGGATCGCATCGGCAAGCGCGTCCGCCGACCCTGGCTCAACAAGGAACCCCGTGTCGGCGTCGGCGATCGTTTCGCGCGCGCCGCCATGGTTTGCCGCGATCGCGACGCGGCCCATGGCGCCCGCCTCCGCCGCAACGCGCCCGAACGCCTCCGGCCGGGTCGACGGCGACAGCACTGCGTCCGCAGCCGCGTAGGCCGCCGGCATGTCGTCGCAATGACCGGCGAAACGGATCATCCGTTCAAGCCCCAAGTCCTCAACCCTGCGCAACAAAGAGCTGGCGAACCCGCCGCGCCCTTGCGCATCCCCAACGAAAATTAGCCTTAAATCCCCATCAGCGCCAGATCGCCCGGCGGTTGTCAGGCGGCGCAGCGCTTCAATGGCGAGGCCGTGACCTTTCCAGTCAGTGAGGCGCGCGGGCAACAGAAGCGCGAAAGGCCGGGGCGTTCCGAGGGCCCATGTCCCCTCGATCGCTTCGATGCGGCTCTGCGTTACCCGCTGCGGGTTGAATTCATCAATGTCGGCGCCCCTGTGGATAATCTTCAGGCGCGCGCCGGGATCGCCGGCGGCGCGAATCGCCGCCGCCGTGAACGCCGAATTGGCGATGACGAGATCGCCGCGCGCCATCGCCGAATTATAGAGACGCTTCCACGGCGTCCCGGCGCGATAGGCGCCGTGCCACGTCGTCACGAAGGGGATTTGCGTGCGCCGCGCCGCCAGGAGCGCGCTCCAGGCCGGCGCGCGCGAACGGGCGTGGATGAGGTCGACATTCTCGGCGCGGATCAGCGCGGAAAGACGCGACGCATTCGCCACAATCTCCAGCGGATTCTTGGACTGAACGGGCAAAAGCGCGACACGCCCGCCCGCTGCTTCGACAGCGCCCGTCATTCGCCCGCCCGATGTCGCGACGATCGCTCCGCCGCCGGCCTTTATGATGGCGCACGTCATTTCGAGGGTCGTGCGCTCGGCGCCGCCGGCTTCCATCGCCGGGATCACCTGCAGGATCGTTTTGCTGAACGCCATCGCCCGCTTATAGGTCAAAGCGCCTATCAAGGATCAAGAGTGCGCCGTGCGCGAAGAAAGTGACTTCATCGACGGACCGTCGGGCAAAATCGCTTATCGGCGCATCGCCGGACGGGGGCCCGGCCTCGTCTGGTTCGGCGGCTTCAAATCCGACATGACCGGAACGAAGGCGGAGCACCTTTCGCGCTGGGCCTTGGAAAACGGGCGCGCCTTCCTGCGTTTTGATTATTCAGGCCATGGCGCGTCGGACGGACGCTTCGAGGATGGGACGATTTCAGCCTGGCTCGCTGACGCGCTCGCCGCCTTTGACAGGTTGACCACAGGCCCGCAGGTCCTGGTCGGGTCGAGCATGGGGGGATGGATCGCCGCCCTCATCGCCTTGCGCCGACCGGCGCGGGTCGCCGGCGCCGTCTTCATCGCGCCCGCCCCTGACTTCACCGAAGCGCTGCTGTGGGACCAATTGACCGGACCTGAACGCGATCAGATTCTGACGCAAGGCCGTCTCGTCGAGCATTCGCCTTATTCGCCCGAACCCTCGATCATCACGCGCGCGCTGATCGAGGATGGGCGCGGTCACCTGATCCTTGGCGGACCCATCGCGATCACGGCGCCCGTCAGGATCGTGCAAGGCATGGCTGACCCCGACGTGCCCTGGCGTCACGCCGTCGCCTTCGCTGAACGCCTTGAAGCGAAAGACCTCGACGTTACGCTCATCAAGGCAGGCGATCACCGGCTGTCGAAGCCGCAAGAACTCGCCGCGATCGACAACGCCATCGGCGCGGTTTTGGGCCCCGGCCTTTAGGCGCCTGCGCCCTTTTGATGCTCAGCTTGAAAAACTGGTGCGGCCAAGACGCACCGCGACGCGGGAACCCCGCACCCAACCTTTTCGGAATCGCGCCGGGATTTCAAAGCGCTGCGTGTCGGAACCGCGAGGACTCACGAAGCCTGAAATCAGCCCGTGTGGCCCGATTTGTGGCCCGGTGGTTGATCGCGCGAATCCGGCGCCCTAACCTTCTCGCGGGCACAGTCCGGCGGCCGAGGCCTAGCGCATGGTTTTACCACGCGAGATTCCCGCCGGGGGACCGACAGACCAGAAGGGCGAGTAGGTCGAGGTCGCGGGTTCAAATCCCGCCCGGAGACGTTCCGGTGGCGCAGTCCGGATAGCGCGCGGCCCAAAGCCCTGTCTTTACCGCTGGCGGCCGTCCCGGGCGCGCCGCCAGCGGGACACTTTAGGACTGCAAAACTCCGGACTTAGGTAGCAAGAGCACCAAACCAATTGTTGCGATTGCGAAACAGGGTGGGAGTGACAATTGCAAGCGCTTGGTTATACTCAACTTATGGGGGAGTATCCGGCTCATTTATCGTTCAAGATTGAGCACAAGGACCCGATTGAGATCGGGGACTTTGTTTCATCTTATTCGCGCGTTTTAATGGTCTTTAGCCAAGCCAACACAAAAGGAACGCCGCCCGGCAAACGCTCTGGCGAAAAGATCCATCATCACAGACATCTCAGATCGCGATTTACCTTTGATCTATGCTTCTGAGATGACCGAGAAGCGCATAAAGCACGAGATAGCGGAGGCCGACGAGAACGTCTTCAAGAGGGGCTTCGTCGTGGACATCAATGTCCAGCTTCATGGCGGACGGCCGGTCGCTTACCGGGTCAAGCACCTACACAGTATTATCGACATAGATTAGTTTATCTTCATAGTATCGATACCGATCGCATGAAGACATTGCACGAGAAAGACCGCCGAGAACTTGCCCCTAAAGAGCTTGTTCTTGATGTTAGCCTCTCTCTCGTCAACGCCGATCTCGGCAAGCTTCTGCACTAGTTGGCCGTAGGTCACGCCCTTTCGCTTCAATTCGGATTTCAACAGGTTGCTAACCCGCTGTTCCCACATGGTTTCCGGCAAGATGGTATCTCCTATGTGACTTTTTTTCATCATAGGCAAGACCTAGGGTATTGTAAACAGTACCTACTGGCACTACATACGATGCATAATGCATCGGAAACAGTACCAATGGCCCAACACTTTCTCCTCTCCGCCGCGCGGCGTAGCCAACATCGCGCGCCTGTTCGAGGGCGCGCGCGTCGATCTGGCGGCGTTGGGCGGGTGTCATCGGCAGCCGCCTCCCGATATAATCGCGGCGGCGGCGATGATCGCAAAGCCGATCAGCGTTGCGGCGCGCTCGAAGTCGAGGCGCTGCGTCGGCGTCATGCGCCGCTTCGGCTTCAGCGTCTGATGCCGCATGCGTTCTCCCAGACGATGAGGAGGTCGATTTTCTGGTCCGCGTTGGCCGGGCTGTCCTCGTCGAAGATCTCCACCGGCGGATGCGCGGCGTCGGGCCAGCGCGCGCAGAAGGCGCTGTCGGCGCTCGAATTATTCCCCGGGCTTGCGCCGGTACGCGTCGCGCACGCGTTCGCGCTCAGCAGCATCATCAAGATCGCCAGCGATGCGGCGCTCGATGTCGAGATCTTCACGAAGGCGCCGCGCATCGGCTTGCTCCTGCTCGCGTTGCTTTGACTGGCGGCCGGCGAAAAAAGCCGCGATCGCGCCGCCCCATTTTTCGAGGAGGCGGACGAGCGCGGCGGCAAGATCGGCAAAGCCCATCGGGCGGTGTTACGCGGCCGTGCCGACAGGGCCGTCGACGCCCTCGACCTCAAGCTGCGGGATGAACGCCGTCTTGAACGCATCGACGAGCTCGGTCTTCGCCATATCGTCAACCTGCGTGCCGGTCGCCTCGATCTTGTCGTTCAGCTTGTCGGCGACGCTGGCGAGGATCTCGTGGAACTTGCCTTTGAAGTGCGAGATCAGCAGGGCGATCGCGGAGACGATCAGGGTCTCGATAATCGATTTCATGGCGGTGTCCTTTTGCCGGTGGCGGATCGGCGCGCATCATCGCCGGCGTTCGCCCGCCCTTGAGGTGAGCGCGGCGCGGCCCCTGAAAAACCGCGCCGCGCCTTTCCACCCCCGCGCTTACGGCGCCGGCGTGAAATTGATGTAATAAGCCTTGCCGAGCTCGAAGAACTCGATCGCCGCCGGATTGGTGATCGACAACTTGATCTCGCCCGATGGCGTCCATTTGGAGAAGCTCTTGTTCTCCTCGGCGTCGCCGCCCGGATAGCTGCCATAGCAAGGCGCAAGTTCGACATCGGCATGCATCGCGCCGGCAGCGCTGGTGTGATTGTGCTTGACCGCCTTGACCCAGAATTTCGCGCGCACTTGTTCGACCGTCATGGTTCTTCTCCTTGTTCGGCGCCGTCCATCGCGGCGCAGGGCGACGATAAATCCGCCAGGCGAAACTTGATGTTGCGCCCGCTCCAGCTCGACGGGATCAGACGCCCGTCCTTGACCAGCGCCCACAGCGCGTCGATGCAGCTCTCGGGATTTTTCCAGCCCATGTGATCGGCCATCGCGCGGCGCGTCGGCCACCGCCCAGCCCTCGATTCCTCCTCGAGGAATGCGAGCAGCTGCAAACGCCGCGGCGCGCGGCTAGGCGCGCCCGTCACGGGTGCAAACAAACAAAACAAACAATCTGCGTTGGCGTCGGCCGATGCCGCTTCACGGCGCGCGCTTTAGCAGTCGCGCCGCACCCGGCGGCGACGCCGGGCTCGATAGGCGAAACGCGCGATGACGCGAATAAATGACGGCTGTGACATAGGCGCCCAATAAAATGACCACCTCCGGCATTTCGTGGAACGCCAAGACTCCGATCGCGAATAGAAGAAGTTCCTGCGCCACAAACACCAGGCGGCAAACCGGGCCGGCCTTGTGCAGGACTCCCCGCAGGTAGATGAGGCCCGCCGTTGCATGCAGGGCGAAGATCGCGAAAAAGGCGATTGAGTGCACCAAAGTCATGGCTTGCCTTTCAGGGCTTCGAGAGCCCCTCTAATCGCCGCGCCGATTCTGCCAATTTTTCCGGAGACGACGGCGCGGGCGAACGGTGTCAGAATGAAGCCGGTCGCGCAGCCGGCGATTCCGTTGGCGGCGATCGGCGATAGCGCGACGCCAAGCTTGGCAAGAGCGACGCCCGTCAGGAAAACCCCCACCGGCTGCGCGAAGATTGCGCCCGCGATAAACGGCATGATGACCGTCACGACGATATCGCTGGCCGCGCCCTCGTCATCATGGGCCCGAAAATACATCGCCGAAATGACTGCGCAGACGCCGGAAATAAACAGCAGTGCGAGGCCCTCGCCGGTCTCACCGAATACGATAACCGCACCCGCCGTCGCGCTGGCCGCACTGTTTCCCGCCATCAAAACTGCTTCGAGCCTCATGGCCTTCTCTTTCTCGCCCTTACGGAACCGCAGAACGACGCGCGGGCCGTGTCACGGCGCACCATGCGCCGCCGATCGAATTGTCGTTGCAGGCGGTAAGCTGATCCGCCGAGCGCTCAAGCCAGGGCTGGCGCGCTGTGCGCTCAAGCCCGACATTGTGAAAGTCAGAGACGACGAGGGTGCGCGGAGCCCAGCCGGACGTCACGGCGGGGTTGATCGGATCGATTGCGGCGAGCGCCGTGATGAGCGCGGCTTGCACTGCGCGTCCTTCGGCCGACGCCGCGAAGTCAAGATAGGCGTCAAGAGAAGCGGGATAGACGGCGCCCAGATTGCCGGCCTTCTCAAGCGCGTTGTCGTGGCCGCTGCCCTCATATTGCATGATGCCGCGCATCCCGCCGGCGATGGCGATGTCACGCAGGACGAGGTTGTTTCGGACAAGCGAGGCGACGTTGTCATGTGCGGCCGGCCCCAGATACCAGTCGCGCATGAGGCGGCGCAGCGCCGCCGGATCGGCGCGGTGCGTGGCTTCGAACGCGGCGTTGTACTCGGCCTCGGTCGCCGCGCCGAAGGGGTTGCCGACGCCGGGGGAGCGGTTCTTGTTGAATTTATAACCGCCCGCCCAATAGCCGGTCGTGCCGCCAAAAACATCAATGAGGTCATCTGCATAGTCTGTTTTATAGGCTCTAAAGCCGTCGATCGAGTTCTGCGCGCGGAACCCGCCGACGCCGTCCGCCGCGCCCGTCTGCCAGCCCATCACGAAGACGAGCGCCTGGCCGGGCTTCCTCGCCTTGAAGCGCTCCTTGAACGCTTCGACCGCAATGGCCGTGATCCAGCCCTGCCCGTAGCCAAGATCGGTCTGGCCGGTCAGCGCGGCCGAGATCGCGGCGGCGTAATGGTAGGAGCAGGCGAAGCCCGGCGCGCCAGTATTCCATTGCTCATTTCCGGGCTCGACGATGAGGACACGATTGTCGGGATAGCCCTGCCCGATCATCGCATCGATGACACGGTCGGCAATGGCGCGGAACTCGCGGCGCGCGTCGGTGCGGATCGTGTCGATATTGAGCGCCACGGCCGCGCGCAGGCGCGCCGTCTCCTCGCTCAATTTCAGGGCGTTGGCGTCACTGTCGCAGGCGACGACTTCGGCGCGCACGGACTCTGCGCCGAGCGTCGCTGGGACATTCAGCCACGCCGCCGTGTCGGTCTTCATGTGGAGGTCGAACAGGCGCGCCAGTGAATAGCCGGCGCGGATCACGTCGTCGTTCGCCGCAGGGATGACCTGCCAGCGCGCCGACTCGTAAAAGGTCAGATAATCGAAATCGCCGACCCACTGCGACGCCTTGACGATCTTCGACCCGATCGGGGCGGTCCAGTCCATCGAGCGCAGGATCTTGTAGCCCGAGACTGCCGCCAGAAAATCCGGGTGCCAGCCCTCCGGGTCATCCTCGAATTTCTGCGGTCCCCAGAAGGTAAGGCGAATGCGCCCACCGGCGGCGCCGCCGTCAAGCGTGAGCTGGCGGCCGTCCGTCTTGCCTGCGAGGTCGCCACAGACGCGCGAAAGCGAGGGCGTCGATCCAGCGTCCTGAAAATCCCCGATGCGGACATAGGCCGTGCCCTCGCGCTCGGCCGACACGCACCATTGGCCGGGGTCGAGATCGAAGCCGCTCACTTGCGAATTGCGCACGCGGCCAACGACGAGGCGTTCATTCGCGGCGAGCGTCACCCAGCCGTTAACCGGATCCGCAAGGCCCGCTTCGACGCGCTCCGGCCCGCCGATATTCGGATTGAAGCGCGTTAGGTTCTTGTAAGGCGACGGCTGCGCCCAATCCCAATGCTGGCGCAAGCCAAGCTGCGTGATCGGGAGGCCGTCGTCGGCGTTCGGAAAGAGGGTCGATGGAACCGGCGGCGGATCGGTTGGCCCGCCGCCCGCCTCAAGCGCGTCAACGCGGGCTTCCAGGGCGTCAAGGCGCGCGGCTGCCGCATCGGTCGCTTCGCTCTGCACGCCGTCGATAAGGCTTTGCGTGAGGGCCTCGACGTCGAGGCGTTCGATGAGCTCGGCGATGGCGTCGGCCGTCCCGGCGTCCAGCGCTTCGACAGCGGCGCGCTGATCGCCAAGCGCTGCGTCCAGCGCCGCGCCCGGAGACTGCGCTGCTGCGGCGCCGGCGAGCAGGATGACCGCAAGGGCATGTAGGAGGCACGCGCGCATCACAGGGCCATGAGGCTGGAAGCGCGAACCCATCCGTCCGTGCCGGCAGCAAAATCAACCCGAACCCATTCCTCACCCTGAAACCGGGTTGGTCCCTGCATCACGATTCCCGCGCTCCCGGCCGCCTTGACCCCAAGGCGTGGAGCGCCGAGGGTCCCATGCACTGCCGCCCTCGCAGTCGTCTCCACCGCCGATCCAACGCCAAACCCACTGCCTTGCGGAGCACTTGGTGAGGTTGGCGCGTCGTCGTCGATGATCTGCGTGTTGAGACCGATTGTCGCTGGCACACCTATGGAGATGACCGGCGGCAACGGTGGTGGTTGTGAACCATTAACGCTAAGCGTGACGCTAGCCGTGTCAGCGCCGCCCGGCCCTGTGCATTCAATCGAGTAAACACCAGAAAAGGCTGCGGCGAAGCGCTGTGCGCCCGTAACGGATTTAAAGCCGGACCAGAACGGATCGGGTGATGACGCAACGCACTCGGCAGACAACAGCTTGCGCACGCCCGAAGCCTCACCCCACGTCAGCGTCACAAGCTCGCCGGCATTCAATGTTGTAGCGCTGGCAGTGAGCGTCACATTTGGCGCAGGGATGGAGCCTGCCGCATTCACATAGACGATCCGTTCGGCGATCTCTGTGTAATTGCCGGAAGTCGCCAGGAAATCCAGTTCGTATTCTTCCGGCGTCGCAAATGTCAGGATCGTCGATCCGGAGCAAGGAATAGAGCCCTTGAACCCTGTCGGCCCGCCAGCCTTGCATGACGTCGCGCCCGTCGCGGCCCATGTCACCGTCACGGGATGGCCCGGCGTCACTGCCGCCGGTGTCGCGGTGAAGGTCGTGATGACCGGCGACGCAATCAGATTGGATGAGCCGCACGGCAACGATGCAGGCGCGGCGATCACCGGCATAGCGGCGACAAGCGCATCGGCGAGTCCGTTCAGATATTCTTCGAGATTGGTGAACCCGTCGCCATCGAGATCGCCATTGCGATCCGCAGCGTTTTCCGGGTTGAGGCCATTGGCGGTCTCATACGCATCGGCCATGCCGTCCCGATCGGCGTCCGCCGGCGCCGGCGCGCTGACGAGCGTCGGGAAGACGATGCCGGACGGCGTCTTGATCGACCCCGTGCAGGCGCGGATCTCAGCGACGACGCGCGCATCGACGGCGTCGCGGGAAAGCGCACCGCCGCTCGTGAGCATCGCACCATAAGCGGCAAGCGGTTGCATGACACTTGGCGGCGGAACAGAAAAGCCGAGCCCCACGGGTGACGTCGAGGCTGTATCCTTGGGGTCAAGCACGGCATTGTGCGAAAGGTTTGTCGGCCATCCTGCACCGCCAATGAAGATCGCGCCGTCGGTAAGGCCGCCATTTTTGAACACGTCGAAGGCCGCCGCGCCATTGGCCAAGGTTTGCGGCCCACGGACCGCAAGCGAGCCGGTGACGTTGTAATAGGGCCGCCCGTGCTTGGTGTAGAGTTCGCCCGCCGGGTTCCGATTATTGTAGATGAGATTGTTGACCCACTCGATATGCCCGGCGGGCTCCAACAGTGGCGCGCGCTGCTCGCTGTGGGCAAACACTGTGCGGATGACGGACAGGTCCTCGATGCCCGCCGAAAGAAAAGTCGGAAAAGCATGAATGCCTTTCGTGTGATTGGCGTTGTTCAGCGGCTCGAAAACGAATGAGTCCTGCACGGTGACATCGCCAGCCGTCAGCGACGGACCTCCTGCCGAAACCCCGCCGTTGCCGAGAACGTTCAAGGTCTGATCGTTCGACCACGAGAGCGAGACGTGGTCGACGATGACGCGGGAGGCTTCGACTTGCAGCGCGCTGACGTTTGTGGATGTCGTCGGCGGCGGACCCGGCCTGATGCGGATATGACGGATGATCGCATCGTCGCAACCGGGCGCGAGGCGCAGCGGCCCGTCGAGATTGGGTCCGCCCCGATTGGTGATCATGATCCCGCCGCCAGGCGAGGTCTGCCCGGCGATGGTGAGAAAGGGCGATGTACAGGTCACACGGCTGTTGACGCGGATTTCGCCGTCAACCCTAAAAACACAGGTGCGCGGGCCGGTCGCCTCGACACAGGCGCGCAAGGTTCCGGCGCCAGCATCATTCAAATTGGAAACCATAAGAACAGCGCCATTGCGCCCGCCCTTGGCAAAGCGGCCAAACCCTTCCGCCTGCGGAAAGGCCAGTTGACCGGCAAACGCTTGTGCGACCAACACAGCGCAGAAGAGCAGCGAAAAAGAAAGGATAACGAGTTGTCGTTTCACGGGGCCTCCGGATGTCTGATCCCTGAGATCGCCGCAGGTGCGTCATCGCGACGGGCGAGCCGGCGTCGCAGCCGGGTCCAAAAACCATCACGCTTCGCGCTCTCTGGCGGAACGATGGACGACGTCGGGGGCCACGCGCCAGCGGACTTGCCGGGCTCGGCGACAGCGCCGGTGTCTGGTGCGTCGTCAAAAGACGTGTTGTCATCCGGCGTCAAAAACACCGCAATCTCTGCCGCGCGCCGCCGGGCGAGACCCTCAACGCGCTGAAGCTTGCCGCCCACGGTCGCCTTGTTGAACCAGCCCCACGCCTCAGCGACGGCGAAGTCGCTGTCGCCATTATTGATCCGCTTGCGGACGGTCGAGTTCTGGAACGCGGTGACGCCGATATTGTAGATCAGCGATACCAACGCATCGAAGCGGTTCTGGGTCAGCGGCGCCGTCACCAGCCGGGCGACGGCGTCCTCGCGGCTCTCAAGGTCGCGCGCCAGCGCCGCCTCGGCCACTTGCTCGGTCCACACAAGTCCGGGCTCGGCGCTCGCCGTGTGGCCGTAGCCGATTGTCCAGACGCCGGCGATGTCTTGATAGGCGGTGAGTTCCAGCCCTTCCCACCGCTTTATTAGGTCAATACCTTTGGCGCCGGTTTTCATGACGCTAGCAACGCTGATGTCAGGGACTCAATCTCGGCTGCGTCAAGGCTCATGCGCGCTGCGTCGATGCGTTCGTCAAAGGCAGCCTGCGTCTCAGGCGCGGCCGCGTCATAGGCACTCGCCAAAGCCCCTATAGCGGGGAGCGCGGATTGCAGCTTGCCGATCAGCTCTACATCCCCGCTGGACGCTGCCTGATCGATGCGATCAGCGCAAAGCTGGCGAGCGCGTGGGTCGGCAGCATCGTAGGCTTGCTGCAACACTGCCAGAGCTTGCTGGTAAGGCGTCATTGATATGTCCCTTATGCTCGTGTGTAAGTGACGTTGAAGTCGATGCGGAAAGTGCCGCTTGCGGGGAACGCCGTAACATCGGCGATGAACCCCGCAGCCGCGTCGCGCGACGCGCGCAAACGCATGTAGTTGACGCTCTGACTGATTTCTGCGTTGACCTGCTGCCATGGCGTCCCTGCTGGCCAATCGACGTTGTCAAGGCGCGACGCCGACCCGGCGTAACGCGCCAACGCCGTCGATGCTATGAACGGTAGGCCGCCAATGCGGAACTCACCCGCCGCCGTTGTGTAGGCGTTGGCAGTAAATTCCACCGTGCCGAAGATGGTGAGGTCCGGCCCGATTGCGATGTACCGCGCCTGTTGCAGGATATAGCTCGGTATAAAGTCACCGACGGTGCCGAATGTTACTGTCGGCGTAAATGTGCCTGCGCTCGGCGCAATGAGATTGCCGCTGATGCCCTCGACCATGGAGAAGATGTTCGAGGCGCTGAACGGCGTGTTGTCTTGCAAGTTGTAGGTCGTGTTCGCCGTCACGCGCCCACCGAAAAAGCGGGAGTTGGTGACACCGGCGTCAATCGTGATGCCCTTCGCGCCGGAGGTCGAGTGGAAGGCGTGAAACTCGCAGCCGATGATAGTGCCCGTCAGCCGTAAGCCCTCGTCAGTGTGGCCTTGCGATCCGCAGTTGGACAGCATCGCGTTGTTCGCGTTTGTCTCGCCGACAATGCCGTCCTGAAACTGCCAACCGTCATCGCAAGCGTAGGCCCAACAATTTGTTGCCTTCAGCTGACGCTGGCTGATGAGATAGGCGGTCCCGGCCTCGAAGACCTCGCCGTTCGAGAGGCCAGCGTTAATCTGCGAGATGCGCACGCCGCGCGTTCCGACTTTCGTGCTTGGACGGCAGTAGAAATTATCAACGCTCGACGCCTGTCGTTGCGTGAAGTTAGAGCCCGCGCCGCGCTGAATGCGAATGCCGTTAAGACCTTGCGCCGCGCCGTAATCAGTGATGAACACCCGACTCGAATTGACGCCGGTCCGCTTGTCGAGACCCGACTGGTCGGTCAGCGCCGCACCGGCGAGACCAAAGCGCTCGATCCACATTCCGTTTATGGAATTGCCGAAGCCGTTGGACCCGTTGTCCTTCCAGTCGAAGCCGTCCGCGCCGCAATCCTCAGCATGGAAATCCTCGACCCAGCAATTTTGCGACCCGTTCGATCCGTACTCCCCGCCCCCACCGTAGTACTGCATCTGCTTTGTGTACACATCCTCGATGCCGCAATCGACGGCGCCGTCGACGCAAAGCTCGACACCGCTGAAATGGTGAGTGAGCGCCTGAACTGCGATCTGATTGGCGCGGTTGCCGTCAAGGATAAGGTGAGACACGCCGGAGCGCTGCACGCCGAGACGTGACAACCGCCCGCCGATCCGGAACATGTTGGCGTTGCCATTATCGACGATGCGAATTTTTGTCCCCCCGGCAGGATCGCCGCGCACCCAGACGTCATTGACCTCGATCGCGCAACACACCTGATCGAAGGTGTTGCCGGTGTCTGCCCGCGTGTTGGTGATGTAGTACACAAGCGGAGATGCGGGCCAGAAGACAGTGCCGCCGCCATTCTGCGCCGCTGCGGCGACAGCGGCGTCAAACGCCGCGACGTTGCGCGCTGCGCTGGATTGCAGGCCGTCCGCGACCGCGCCGAACTGCGTCACGTCATAGATTTTTGACGCTGCGCCAAGGTGCGTTTTGAAGTTGACCGCGCCAGTTTCGTTTGAGAAGTACGCCTTTCCGCTTGGGTTATTGGCGTTCACTTTCGTGTTTGTGACGCTTACATCGGCGCCAACGTTGATAACGGCCGTCCCGCGCGCCCAGATCGGGTAGGTGATGTTCTCGAACGACGAACCCTTAATATCGATGACGCCTTTGTCGGCGAACACGCCCATTTGCGACGTTTCACCGTCGATTGCCCGAAACCGCGAGCCCCGGATATTTACGGTCGCTTTCGCGTGATTGCTGAACACGCCTTGGCGTGACACCGATAGGTCATCGGTGCCCCAATTTTTGAAGTCGCTGTCCGAAATCGTAATTTCGGTTGAGTGATTTGGAATTGCGGCGAGGTCTGGCGGCTGCAACACCGCAATGCACGAGCCGCCAGCCTTGAGAATGTTAGTGTTGCGAATGACGCAAGAATTGCTTGTGTCCAAATGGCTGTTGAACAGAAACGCCTCCGGCCCGGAAACAAGATTGACTTCAGCGTTGTCCGCCCACACAAACCCCTGAAACTCAGAATTTACGATTCGCCCGCCGGGCTCAACGATCAGCGCCCGTTGCACCTGATCGATGTAGCCGCCAATCTTTGAAATGTGCAGCTCGCCAGTGGAAATCAGATATGCAGTGCGAAAACCAAAGATAAAGTTGTCATCCGACACGAAAAATCCGTCTACTGACGGCCACGCGGCAGATGTACGGTCGGCGATTTCAACGCACACCGCGTTTCCTCGAGCGAATTGGCCAAGTAGCGGAAAATTGAAATCGAACAGCGCGTCCATGCTAATCTGATTGTCGATCAGCCTGATCGTGTTCGGCGCGGCGCGCACCCGCAGAACACGGTTCAAGCAGTAGATATGGTTCTCGGTGAACCATGTTTTTCCGGTCACGCGGAATTGTAGCATGCCACCAAGGTCGGCCATGTTCCATGCGCGAGCGACGACGCAATTTGTCATGCCGCCGTCGCGCCAGATTTCGCCATCGAACAGAAATGGATATGGCGTCGGCGTCGCCGAGTTTACCTGATCTGGGTAGTCAAATGCGACGCCTTCGATGCGCGTGTTTTCACCGCACTTGAAAGGCGATACCGATGACTGCCGGATTTCAATGAGTGATGAGTTCGGGAAACTCGGCTCACGGTCCTGCGAGCCGATACCCTCAAGCACGACGCCCTGAATATCTATTGTCGAAGCAGAGGCGAGCCTTAGGCGCCCGCGCGGTATCTTGATCAGGCCGCCGCGCACCTTTGCCGCCGCGACCGCCTTAGCCAAAGCGGCCGAGCTGTCCACAACGCCTGACAAATCGACGCCGATGTCTCCAAGGTCGATGCCCTGCGCCTTGAGGTATGTCGGCAGGCCCCATTTTTTCGTGCCGCCGCCAAGGGCCGGAACAACGATAAGATCGTCCGTCGCATCGTCTAGGTCGTCGCGGTATTCGTATTCAGTGCCGAGCGACTTGACTAGTACACGCTCACGGTCGCGCGATGCCCCGAAGCCCCCGAGCGCGGAGAGCGCGGTCAGGTCTGTGACCGACAGGCCTCCGGCGCCGCCGCCCGCAATCATTGAGACGACGCCGTTTTCCTTTTCGAAAATGATCGGGCTGCCGCCGTTGGCGATCGACGAAAGAGTGAAATTTGTCCGGCCCGGCAATTCAAGCGCGCCGTTTGACTGCATGATCTGCACATCGACGACACCGGGCTGCAGCTTGATACGCTTGTTGTTCCGGAAATCGTCAAAGGCGGTGATGCCCGCAACCGGCGCGACGTCGGGCGCGGTAAAGACGCTTGACCCCGCGACGCTCGGCGTCGCGTCGCTGTCGGCGAATTTGATCGCGCGGATCGGCGCGACCGCGATGAAGCGGCCGGGCTCGACCCACGCGGCGCCGCCGGCGTGCAGCGTCGGCTTGAAGACGTCCGCGTTGTTGTCGGCGGCGCTCGACGCGCTCGCCCAATAGACCTCGAAAAAGTCGTCGCCGCGGAACGTCGCGCCTTCGACAAGCACGACCTCGCCGTCGCGATAGCCGTCCGGCGTCAGCAGCCGGAGATCCGCGATATTGGCGACGATCGCGCGATAGGGCCCTTCCTGCAGCGGGATTTCACCGAAGCCGCGATCGGCGTCGTTGAGCCAGATCTTCTTGTCGGCGGTCGCGACGCGCGCGAGGCGGCCCGCCAGCACATTCGCCTTCGCCGCGACCGACGGCAGCGCGATCGGCTTTTCGAAGATGTTGACGTCCTTGGCGCCGCCGAAACTGCGGGCGCGAAAGAACGGAGTTTCAAGACCGGCGTGCCGGTCGTTGTCGACCAGCTGCAATTCGGTGAACGGATCGACGTCCGTGCCGCGCAGCGTCTTGACGCCCATCCAGGCGGCGTCGGCGCCGACGGCGCCGCGCGCGAGCGCATGCGTCTTGAGGCGCGAGATGCCCGAAACGTCGGCGTAGATCGACCATTGATTGCGGATGAACTCCGCCTGGATTTCGAGGCTCGCCTTGATGAGGCGGCCCGGCGCGCCGGACGAAAGGTCGAAGACGGTCGTCCCGTTCGGCGCTGTCGCGCTGTCGGCGTCGAATTGGAGCAGCAGGCCCGGCCCGGCGCCGAGCGACGCGCCGCCGCCCGATGGCGTGTAGAGCGACGAGAACGTGAAAAAGATATCGCCGTCGGCGAGATCGTCGCGCGCCTGAAGCGTGACGATGTCAGGGAAGATGACTGAGTCGCGGACCGCCTTGCCGTTGAGCAGGCGCCCGTCCGGGCCGATCACCGGGATGGTCACGCTATTGGCGATCGCGCCGCATTCGACGGGGCCGCCGAACGAGATCGCCGCTGGCGGCGCGCCCGGCACATATTCGCCCGCGCGCGCATGCGTATCGACGATGAGATAGACGGTCAGCTGGCCGCCGGCGCCGATATCGTACCAGGCATGCTCCCAGATGGTGTCATCATTGACGTCGCGCGTCTCAAGGAAGACGCGGTCGCCGATGCCCTTGAGGTCGGTCGGCAGGCGATAGGGCGGGACGCGCACCCATCCGGTGACGGGACCCGAGCCGGTCCGCGTGCCTGTGAATTTAGCCTTGTCGAGAAAGCCGTCCGCCATGCCGCGCGCCTTGAGAGAGTGCGGGCGATCATCCGGCGATTAGCGGCTGCTTGAGTTCACACGCCGAGCCAGTCTTCCTGCACCGAAGGCGTCCAGAGCTGCGCGTCATTGTATTTGTGGCGGAAGGACCCGGCGTCTCGGAAGCGGCCGATGAAGGCTTGCGAAGGGTCGCTTTCCTTCGGCCACCAGAACACCTGCCGGCGCGTGCCGAGCTGCTGCGAGAGGCGCTGCAGGCCCGGCACCTCGCTGTCGCGGACCGTGCCGAACTCGGCCGTCCACCGCCGCACTTGATGCTCAAGGTCGTCCTCGACCCACGCCCACTCGCGCGTGCCCTTGGTCCAGTTGACGATGAAGCGCGTGAACGGACCCGCCCAGACGCGGCCGACATGAAAAAGATCGAAAGGCGGCGCCGGCACGCTGGCGAGCGTGATGGTGAGATCGAGGCGCGCGGCGTTGAGCGGCCCATCGGGCAGGATAAAGCCGTGCACGCCGAACTCCGGCTCGAACGCAGCGTCGAGCGGCGAAGGCAGATCGAGATCGCTGTCGAAGACGTCGCCGATGGTCATCGGATCGTCGACCGAAGAGAGCCGCCACCGCACGCCGTCATTGGCCTTGATGGTGGGCGCGAAATCGACATCGCTGGCGTCATCGACGCGCTCGGGGATAACAAAGCCGAGGCATTCGATCGGGCGCGTCGCCCCGAGCAGCGCGGTCAGCGTCGCCGATCCGCCGGACAGCGACAGATTGATCGCCGTCCAGGGCACGCCCACTTCATAGGTGACGACATTCGACGCCGGCGCGTTCAGCGCCTCGGTGTCCGCCTCGACGACGACGCCGGGCTGGTTCAGCCAGTTGTACTTCGAATAGCCCGCGCGAAATCCCGTCATGTCGAAGGCAGCCTTTCCGCCGCGCCAAACACCGTCAGCGCCAATGATTCACCGTCGCTGCGCTCCCTGATTTCGCGGACGATGAAGGGCTTGCCGCCGGCGCCGTAGCGGTCCGTCTTGAACGCGACGATGTCGCCGCCGTCGATGCCGAAGCCGCGGCGGCCGATCTCGACCGTGAAGATGTCGCGCTCGATGCCGAACATCTCGATGACGGTCTTGCACGCGTCCTCGGCGCCGGGGCGGCCGGTGAACAGCGTGTCGATCGGCTCGCCTTCGCGCGCTGTCGGGTAATAGGCGGCGGCCGATCCGTTGTCGCGCTCGACGAAGCGACCGCGCGATTGCAATTCGAGCGAGGTCACATCGTCGACCGCTTCGGAGATGTCGGCCGGGCCCATGACGGTCCAGTTGCGGCGATAATAGGCTTTCTGGCGCGAGCGGACAAAGGTCTCCAGAGGCTGCGGGCTGACCGTGACGCCGGGCACCGGGAACGGCGGCGGCGCCGTCACGCGCTCCGGCGCGATCACGCCTTTGAGGCGATAGCGGCCGTCGCGCGCGCGGCCATGGAAGCCGACGATCGATCGCGCGGCCTCGTCGAAAAAGTCGTTGACCTGCAGATCCGCCGCGCCGGTGAAATACCCCGCCTCCTGATTGCCGAGCGCGAAGATCGCCGCGCGATCGATCTCCTCCGGCGGCAGCCCGGCGCGATGGCGCAGCATATATTCGGCGATGTCGGGCAGCGTCGACAGCCACGTCCCCTGAAAGACGAAGCCCTGCACGTCGGCCGTGACGATGCCGACCGGCGGCGTGCCGAAGCGAACGACGCCCAGCGCCCGGCAGGTGCCGTACCAGAAGGGCGGAATCGACGCCGTGACCAGCGCACCCCAATTCGGGAAATCGCCCACGAAATTCGTGTTGACGAGGCCGCGCTCCTTGACCGCGACAATGCCCTGCAGAGGCCCTTGCGCGATCTGCCAGACCTCGAAGGCGCGGCTGATTCTCCGCAGACTGACATTGAAGCAGAAGCCGAACGCCGACGGTACCGGCTGGCCTTGAAGCTCCGGGTCGCCGTCGATGCCGCCGGCGCCGACATAGTACCGGAACGCGAGCGGGCGCAGCAGCGGCGAGGCGTCGTTCTGCAATTCGATGCGGACGCGGTCGCGGCGTCCCTCGAACGACCGGCCGAGCGCATAAAGCCGCTGGTCGAACGAGTCGAAATAGCCGCGGCGCGGGCCGTGATAGACCTTGACCGGCAGGCCGTCGATCGTCGCCGCCGCCGGCAACCAGTCAAAGGCGCGGTCATCATTGGCGATTTCAAGAAAGCCGTTTGTTGTGGTCGAGGCGCGGCTTTCTTCGGGAAAGAACGGAAAGGTGCGGGTGACATTGGCCGCCGCGCGCAGCCTTGGCCGCGCCACCGCATTGCGCCGGCGCGTATCGTCGGGGCGCGCGATCCAGGTATGGCTGCTGAAAAACAGCGTCTGCCGCGCGCCGAGCGAGAAGCCGCCTTGGGGCGGATCGGTAAAGACCGGCTCGGCGAGGACGCGGAGCGGCGCCGGGTTCAGCGCGGCGTCGTCGCGCCGGCGCAAAGTCACGTCGGCGAGATACATGCCCGCCTGATCGGAGCGCTGCAGGAAAGCCGGATAGCCGGAGAGCCGGCCGGGCGGCGCCTGATCGGCCAGCACCGGATCGGCGAAGACGGGAAAGCCGGGAATCATGCGGCCGCCTGCTGCGCCGCGGATTGCGTGTCGAGGAAATTCCGGAGCAGGCGCTTGAGTTCGGCGAGTTCGTCGCGCTGCTCGCCGATGGTGGCCTCAAGCGCGCGAAGGCGTTCCTCGCTGATATCGGCCGAGGTGCCGATCGCCTGAATGACATTTAGGCCCGATTGTTCGACGGCGCGCGCGACGATGCGCGCGGCTTCCGCGTCAAGCGCCGGATTGCCGGTCGATTGCAGCAGCGGCGCGTTGACCGACTGCAGGCCGGTGATGGCGAACTCCTGCTGCGCCGAGCGCGCGCGCTCGATCGCGATCAGCTCGTCGAGCAGCTCAGCTTGCCGCGTCGAGACGCCTTCGATGCCCGCGAGACGCTGGCGCTGCTCTTCGAGGATCGGCAGCGACAGATCGGGCTGCTGCAATTGCCGCTCGATGACGGCGAGCGATTCCGCCGCGGCGCGCGCCGCGTCGGCTTGCGCCCGCGCCAGCGTCTCGGCGCCTTCGCCAGCCGTGATCGCGCCTTCAAGGCCGGTGGTGACGCGATCAAACAACGCGCCAAACTGCGCCGTCGTGCCGAAAAGGTCGCGGCCGAGGCGCAGCGTGTCCTGGCCGATCGAGCCGAGGCTTTCGGCGGCGGTGCGGCGCTGCTCGTCGGTCAGCGACGGGTCGCGCGAGCGCGTGAGCGCATCGTCGAAGCGCGTCGTTGATGCGCGCAGCTGCTCGGACAGATTGCCCGGCGCGAACTCGGAACGGATGCCTTCGAGCGTCGAGCGCAGATTGGCGGTGACGCTTTTCCACGCGTCGGCGCTCTCGGTGTAGCCCTGCACCACCTCTTCGAGGCTTTCGCGCGCGGCTTCGGTCGATCCCAGAAACTCCGACAGCACGAAAGCGTAGCGGCCGGAGAAATCCTCGATGATGCCGAGGAAGTCGCCGAGCTCGGTTTTCTGCGCGTCTGACAGCCCCTCGAAAAACCGGCGCCGCTCGAGCGCGTTGAGGCGCTCGGCGCCGGAAACATTGGCGCCCAGCGACTGCGCGGTCTCGACGCGCTTTTGCTGCTCGACCAGCAAGGAATTGAACTCGGCGAGCGTCGGATTGGCGAGCTGCAGCAGCCGCTGCGCGACGTCGTTGTTGAATGTGCCGGCGAGCTGCCCGCGCGCCTCACTGACGCGCTGGCGCAACAGTGAAGGATCGACGCCTTGCGCGGCGAGGCGGTCGGAATAGGCCTCGAGCGCGTCAGCCGCGTCGGCGAGGGTCTCCGGCGTCGACGCCGCCTGGTCGATGAACTGGCGCCATTCGGCGGTATTGAGCGCGACAACGCGGGTAAGGCGCGCCTGTTCGTCGGCGGCGTTTTCACTGACCGCGCGCGCTGCTTCAAAGCGCGCCGCCTGTTGCTCGAAGATCTCCAGCGCCTGCGCTTGTCCGGGCTGTTCGATCGAAAGCCGCTGGCGTTCGATCTCCTCGTCAAACGTCGCGGCGAGGCCGCGCTTGACCTCGGCCAGCTGCGCGTTGAGCGAGGCGAGATCGAGCCCCAGATCCGCCGCGCGATCGCCGATCTGCGCGAGCGCCGCGGCCACCGCCGACAGCGCTTCGGGCGTGTCGCCCGCCTGCCGGATGAATTGCTCCCACTCGGCTTGCGCGAGCTCGTTGACGCGCGCCAGGCGCGACTGCGCTTCGCTGTTGTCATTCGCCGCCGCGCCGAGATCCTGCATCGCGGCGGCGGCGTCGGTGATCGCCGGCGCGGCGGTCGCAGCCGCCTGCGCCGCGAGATTGAACGCCCCGCCCGCGCCAAAGACGCCGCCGCGCAGGAAATCGTCGCGGCCGCCGATAACCCGGCCAGCGCCCGTTCCCGCGCCGCTGCCCGCGCCTGCCGCCGGCGCTGCTGTCACCGTCGCCTGCGCGCGCGCCAGCGCGTCGTTGATGCCTTGCGCGTCGGCGAGGCGTTTCAGCTGCGCCTCGAGGAGATCCAGCGCTTCCTGCTCCTGCGGCGCGCGGATGGTGCGGATCTGCTTCTCGACGTCCTCGTCGAAATTGTCGGCGATCTTCTGCAGCGCTTCGACCTGCACTTCGGCGAGATCGCGGACCGCCGAGCCGAGCCCGCCGGCGGCGTCGATCGCCTCGCCGAAGGCCGCCCTCAGATCCTTGATCGCGGTCGCCCAGACCGAAGGCTCGTCCTCGCCGAATCGCAGCGCCTCGGAAATGGTCGACAGATTGGCGACCAGGCGCTCGGCGGGCAGCGAGGTCTGCGTCAGCGCTTTTGTAACCTTGCCGAGCGTCGAGTCGACGCCCTCAAAGCCGCGATCAACGACGAGCTTCAGCGCCGCGCGGATCGACGCGTCGATATCGTCCTTGTCGAGCGCCGCCGTGCCGAGCGTTCGGCCGGTTTGCGCGTCGATCAGGTCGGCGGACGCGGATTTCTTGCCGACATTGACGCGCAACCCGAGCGAGGAGTCGAGCGTCGCTTCGAGGATATTCTTGACGGCGTTGATGGCGTCGAACGCGCCCTCGGCGATCGCGTCGCGCAATTCGTTGCGCGAGTCCTTCTTCGACTGCTTGACGTCCGAAACGTTGCCCGTCGAAAGATTGGTGGTCGCGCTGCCCGTCTTGCGGCCGAAGAGGCCGCCGAGAATGTCGCCGATAAAGCCGCCTGCGGCAGATCCAATCGCAGCGCCGACGGGCCCGCCGACCGCGAATCCGATAGCGCCGCCCGCGGCGCCGCCGATTTTGGAGCCGGTCTCGCCTTGGCGGCCGTTGAACAAATCAGCGACGCCCGTCCCGAGCTGAAATCCGGCGAAGCCGCCGGCGGCGCCGCCGCCAAGAGCCCCGAGCGCTTGGCCGCCGCCGCCCAGCAGCTTCCCGAGCGACTGGCCAAGATTGGTCCCGACGTTGATGAAATTATCGAGGCCGCCTTTGATCGAACCGAAGAGATTGCCGAAAATGTCGGTCTGGTTGTTCAGCGTCGCTAGCAGATCGCGCGACGTGATGCCGGCGGTCGAGACGCCCGGCGACTGCCCGAACGGATCGGCGGGCCCGGAAAGGCCCTTCGCGCGCGCGTCGATCGCGGCTTGCGTAAAGACCTGCCCCGCCTGATTGAGCTCCGGCGTGCGCCCCGTCAGGATCTGCTCGGCGAGCGGCCGGAAGGCGTTCTCGATCGTCTGTCCTAGAAAATTGTCAAAGGCGTTGCGCAGCGCGTCCTTGATGACGTCGATCGCCGAAAGCCCTTCGGTGCGGAACGAGCGCCAGACATCGACAAAGACGTCGGCGAAGCCGCGCGCGAGCTGATCGCGCCGCTGCGTCAGGTCCCGCGCCGCCTCTTCCTGAGCGCGAGTGAGTTCCTCCGCCTGGCGCTTGCGCGCGGTTTCCGTATCTTTGAGCGTCTCGGCGCGGCGCTCCTCCAGCGCCAGACGCTCAACCTCCTGATCGAACAAGTCGCGATTGGCCTTCGCGAACTCCGGAAACTGCTTGAGCAGCTGCTGGCGCTTTTCGAGGACGGCGATTTCATCGTCGGAGGCGCCGGACGCGCGAAGGTCGTTCAGCGCTTTCAGTTCGGCGGCTTGCGCCGCGAGCGACGCGCGCTGCGTGTTGATCTTGTCGGTAAGCTGCTCTTGCGCGGCGGCGGCCGCGCCACCCGCGCCGGCGAGCGTATTCTGGGCGTTGGCAAGTTCGACGGCTTTCTTCGTCGCGTCGTCGGTGACGACATTGAACTGCTCGCCGGCGGCGCTCAGCCGGAAAAAGGCCGCTTCGGCTTCGTCCGCGTTTTCAATGCCGGCGCGGATGACGCCGACCGGCGCGGCGTCGCTGCCGGCAAGGCGGGTTCGCGTGCGCTGATTTTCAATCAGGACGGCGTTGCGTCGCACCTGTTGCGCGGCGTCCTGCGCGATCAGACCCGGCGCCGCCGCGACGCGGATTGGCGCTTCGAGAATATCCCGAAGCAGTTTGTGGCGCTGCAGAAACGTCTCGATTCTCTCGATCGAGGCGTCAAGCACAATGGCCAAGTCGCGGCGAAACTCCGCGAGGCCGCCGGTCTCTATATTTTGGCTGGCGGCCCGATGAAGATCGACAAGGCCCTTTGCGAGAGCGACCACCGGCGTGAGCGCGTCGCGCGCGCCCGATGCTATCACCGCCAGCGCAGGCTTCGCTTTCGCGCCTATATCCGCGAAGGCGTCGTTGATCGTCTTGCCGACCGCCGCCAAGGCGACGCCGGTGTCGCGCGTTCCGGTGACCGCCTCGGCGATGTCCTTGCGAAACACAAAGAGCGCCGCGCCAGCAGCGCCGATCGCGACGACAGCAGCAGTCAGCGGGCCGCCGATAACGGCAGCGACCGCAGAGAGACCAGTAAACTGTGCAATGACGCCGCCAAGGCTGACTGCCCCGAGCTTTGCGGCGGCGAGCGCGGCCACACCAAGTCCGGTGGCGATTCCCGCAAACCCGCGCGCGATTCCGCTGGCTCCGCCAACACTGGCGAACGCTAGAGCCGTTCCGGCGCCCTTCGCCGCAAGAGCGAGCCGCCCTAGCGCGCCGGTCATGCCGGTCGCTGATACGGCGTTCGCCGTCTGTACGGCAGAGAGCTTTGCGGTCGACGCCGTTAGCGCGGATTGTGCCGCTACCTGCTGTGTCTCGGCGACGGCCAGCGCCCGACGCGTCGCGATGAGCGCGCGCGTTGAAGCGTGTACCTGCGCTTGCGCCGCAACTTCGGCAGTCCGCCGGCCAGTAGCGATTGTGATGCCTTTGGCGAGTTCTAGATTGGAGACCGCCTCGGCGCGCTGAGCCGCTATAAGCGCGAGCTGCGTTTGCAGCTGCTTTTGGCCCACGGCGATTTCGGCGGCGCGCGACGCCGCCAAAACGGTTTCCGCTTGCGCATTTGAGATTGCCGCCGCAGCATTAGCGCGCTGCACGGCCACCGATTGCGCGCTCAAGCTGATGAAGGCGGTAATCGACGCTATAGTTTTGCCGGCAAATGACGCCGCGGCGGCGGCGCCATAAGCTACAGCCGCGACGGTCGCCGCCTTCGTCGCGGTGACCACCAGCGCCCAATTGTCCTGCAAGCCCTTGACCGCGCCGGCGAGGCCTTGCCCGATCGATTGCGCAAACTCTTTCGCCGCCGGCGAGGACAAGGACGCGATGACGCTCCTGACCGCGCTTTCGACCGCGCCAAGACCACCCGCCTCGCCGATGTCCAGAAAAAAAGCGTCGCGCGTTTTCTTGAGATCGGCAAAGGCGTCGTTCACGCCCTTCAACCGGATATCGGCGACTTTCTTGGCGGCGCCCTCGGCATTCTGCAGCGATTTTGTGAGTGTATCCGTGCCGTCGGCCGCGTCGAGCGCCGCCGCCGTCAGAATCTTGAAGCCGGCGATGTTCCGCGGGCCGACGAGTTTGATTTCCTGCTGGTCGGAAAGTCCCGCCTGGCCGATGCGCCGCAAGACAGCGGTCAGCCCTTCGGCATCAATATCGAAGTCGCCGATCAGCTTGCGGACATTGTCGCGGCCCTGCTCGAGCCGGGTGACGATCGCCTTGAACTGCGCCCCGGCGGCGCCGCCTTCGATGCCGGCGGCGTTCAGCTTGGCGAGCGAGGCCGCCGTTTCTTCCAGCGAAACGCCGAAGGCGCGCGCCGTCGGTCCGGCGGCAGCCAGCGACTCGCCCAACTGCTGGAACGGCGCTCCCGCTTTCTGCGACGCGGTGACGAGCACGTTAATGGCGCGATCCGAGTCGCTCGCCGCAAGACCGAACGCATCGAGCGTCGTCGTCGAAAGGCCGACCGCGTCCTGGAGTTCGAGCGCGCCAGCCGACGCGAGCCTTAAATTGCCGTCAACGGCGCCGACAATCTCCTGCGCGTTGAGACCTTCGCGGCCGAGAAGCTCCATCGCCTGCGCGGCTTGCGTCGCATTTTGCGCGAAGGAATTGTCGCCGCCGATCTCGCGCGCTTTTTCATTAAGGCGCTCGAACTCCCGCGCGGTCGCACCGGTGACAGCGCGCACGGCGTTGAGCTGCTGCTCGTAATTCGACGCCGTCGAGATCGCGTCGCGGCCGATAAGACCGACGCTGACGCCGCCGCCGATCGCCGCGACCGCGCCGGCGGCTTGCCGGAACGCGCCCGAAATATCGAGCGACCGGCGCTGGACGCCGCGCGCGCGATCCTCGGTCTCGCGCAGGCGCCTGTTCAGGCCAGCGAGGCCTTCCGAGAACTCACGGCTCGAAATAGCACTTTCCCGGTGCGCGGCGCGCAGCTTTGCAACTTGCTGGTTGTAGCGCGTCGTCGCCGTGGCGAGCGGATTGACCGAGCGGATGATCTTCTGCGCCTCGTTCGCGAGCGAGGCGGAGTTTCTTTGGATCAGCTTCTCTTGCCGGCGCTCGGCCGACGCCAGCGATTTGTTGACGCTGTTGTTGACGCTCGCCAGACCGCGCGCAGTGTTGTCTTCGACGGTCGCGCTTAGGGTGGCGGTGCGGTTCAAGGGGGCGATCCGGGAAGAGCGGCGCCGCCATTATTGAGTTGTTCCGTGCACGCTGATTTTGCCGGCGCCTTAAACCGGCGCCGGTTTCCGGCTGCGGTCGCGCGCGCGGTCAGACTCATCGCGGGCGCGCGCTTGCGCTTTTTCCGACCAGTCCTTTTGCCAGACGAGATCCATGGCTTTGACCCACCGCCGCAGAGACGCGAACAGCCGCTCCGAGCGCATCCCCAGCGTCTCGAAATAATAAGCGCGGATCGCGGCTTCGGAGATCGCGCGCGGCGCGGCGCCGCCGAAGGTCGCCAGCCAGTCGCGATCGCCGCTGAGGTCGAGGAACGCCTCCGCCGCCCACATCAGCCGCCGTGGCAGCGCGGAGGGCGGCCGCCATCCCGGCGGCCGCTCCCATATCCCCTCGGCGTAAAGGCTGTCCTGGAAGGCGTCAGGGCCCGCCGCGCCTAGCTTTCGGCGGAGCCACTCTGCGAGTTTTTTTCCGCGTCGGCCTCATAGGCGATGCGCGTCTCGTCGGCCTTGTTCATCGCCGCATTCACGACCAGCGCGAATTTGTAGAATTTTGGATCGTCGAGCTTTTCGGCGACGGCGGCGGCGTCGAAAGCCCACGGCTGGCCGCGCAGCGTCATGTTACGGAAGCCCAGAAGCCCCGCCTTCAGTTTCTGGCGCGCCTCATATTCGTTGCGGTCGCCTTGCAATTTGAGGTCGGTGTCGAACTTGTCGGGGCGCGAGGCCTCGAGCTCGATCGACAGCGCCTTGATGCGCTTTGAGAGAAAGCCGAGCACGAGAAATTCGGCGTCGCCGCCGTTCTTGACCTTGTCGACCCAGACGCCTTCGTTGATGGCGTCAAGGTCCGTCGAGAGATCGAAAAGTTCCATGGGCGCTGGTGTCCTTCAGGGTTGGACGTGGGCGCCGCCCTAAGCCTTAAGCGTAGACGCCTCAGGTATAGACGGCGAGGTTCGGCCAGCCTTCCGCGTAGTTGAAGCGATGGCAGCCAAAGAAGTTGTTCGGATTTCCGGCCGCGATGCCGGCGTCATCCGCCGTCGCCTTGCCTTCGAAATTGATGGTGACGGGCTGGCCGCGACCGGGCAGCGACTCGCGCGCGGTCGTGACCTGAAAGCGCTTCATGTCCATCACATAGGCGCGGTTGCCCGCCGGCATGATGCGGACGAAGTTTTTCTTCGTCGCGTTCTGATACTCGGCATAGAGAACGTCGGTCTGGAAATGCGCCTCGCCCGTGAATCGGACGCGCTGCACCGAGCGGTCCATGTCGCAATAGCCGAAGAAGCCCTCGACATCGATGTTGACGAGCGTCGGCTCGAGCACCAGCGAGGACGAGCGCACCGCCGCGGATTTCAGCGAGAACGTGCCGTCGACATAAAGGCGCTGGCCGGCGAGGCCGGTGACCATCGCGGCTTCGAGCGCGGTCTCGCGGATCGGCCCGCCCGCTTGCGCGATCGGATCGGCGATGTCCTCCTCGAAATCGAGGCCTTTGAAGTCGATGGCGACGCGGAAATAATCGCGGGCCGTGCCGTCGATCGTGAAGCGCTCGGCGAAGAGGCCGCGGAGCAGCTTGCGTTTGAAGTCCGACAGGCGCCGGATTTTGTTGAGCCAGGCGATCGTCTGCTTGATGTTCGCCGGATAGCACGGCTCGGAAAAGAAAAGACGGATGGTCTTGGCGGCGCCGGCGTCGTTCGCCCAGCCTGCCGGGCGCAAGTCAAGTTCAAGCGTGCCCGCCGCCGGGATAGAGCCGATCCGCGCAGCGTCATTGAGGACGGAGATGGTCGCGCCGCCGAAGCGCTGCGCTTCCGCCGCGCCGCCGACCTTGACCCAATAGCCTGCGCCGATGCCGAACAGCGCCGCCAGATCGATCGCGGCCGTTGAAACGAGCGTGTTGCCGGTGATGGCGAGATCGCCGGAGGCGAACTGATAGCCGACGGCGACGATGCGCGCGCCGGCGGGCGGCGTTTCATCGACCAGCGTCGCGCCGGTGATGACGAGAGTCGTGCCGTTGGTGCCGGTTGTCGCGAGAAAGAGGCCGTTATTGGCGCGGTTCGTGAAGCCGGACGCGAACACCAGAAAATTCGGCCCGAAATCGAGCCGCGGCGGACCCGGGTCGATCATGGTGAATGTCGAGGTGCCGGCGTCGACGTCCGAGATTTCCTGCGTGCCGCCGCCATAGGCGTTTTCGCGATAGGGCAGCCGCGTGAAGCGCCCGAACAGCGCCATCTGGATGAAGTCGTCGTTGACATAGCCGCGGAAGACGCGGCGGTACTGAAGACTTGCGTCGCGCGAGACGAGATCTTCCTCGATGTCGAAAAAGTCGTCGCGCGCCTCGTTCGGGTCCTGATAGTTGCGGACCGACGTGATATCGACCGACTCGAACGGGATGATCTTGAACGGCGATGTCGATTGCAGGACGCCGGGGGCGGATTCCGCCGCATAGGCTGTAATGGAGCCGTCGGTCGCCGCCATGCGCGTCTCTCCTTATCGGTGGAGAAACTCGTATCTGTATTCAATGGACCTTGAGACGCCGGCGGTCACGCCCTGACCATAGTCCGTATACGTTGCGAGCGCGTCGAAGAACTCGACGCCCTCATACTGCCGGCCGCAAAAGATTGCGCAGACGGCGTCCATGACTTGCCGAGCGCGGTTGATTGCGTCCTTGCCCCGCTCAACATGGACATGCACCATGAACGCCGTCGGCGCGTCGCCCTCGCCTTCCGCCCAGATATTGTTGCCGGGGTCGCCATATTCCTGGCGCCTCAGATTGGCGCCCGGAAACTCGATCTCAACGAGCGGATATTGAAAGCGCTCCTGGCTGTCGGACTCCGGATCGTCGAGCGTGCGCCAGCCCGCGACGGCGGGCGAGAGCTCCATGGTGAGAAGCTCGGCGACCACCTGCGGGACGTAATTGCTGTCGATCGCCATCAGCGGGGCTCGATGATGATGGCGGGCACGCGATCGCGCGCCTGAAACTTGCGGCGGCGGCGCCGGTTGCGGGCGCCCTTGCCGCGGCGTCGCTCGATGTCGCTGACGATGCCGGACTTCTTGCCGAACGGCGCGACGAGGCCCGCCTCATACGCGAACGCCACGAAATAGAGCCTGCCATAGCGCTTTTTGACTTCCGGCAGCACGAGCGCCTCGTAGACGCCGTTCGGCCGCTGGCGCGACAGCCCGCGCTCGATCTTCCGGTTATAGGGCTGCAGATTGTAGATGACCGCGCGCTGAAAGGCGCCGGTCCGATAGGGCGCGGGAAGGACCGCGCCGTCGACGATGGCGACATGGCTTTCGGCGAAAGTATCCTCGCGCGCTTTTCGGTTTGAACCCGACTGCGGCGACAGGCGCCGCGCAAGTTCCATGGTGAACGCGATGACGTCGCCGCCGAGTTCGAACGAGAGCGTCGAATGGCCGCCGACGGCCATGTCTTCCGGCGCCTTGCCGACCGTGCCGTCGGTGCGCAGCGTTTCGGGCGGCGCGTAGCCCAGCACCGCCCGGTTCTGCGAGCGCGCCTCTCCAAACACTTCCGCCGCGGTCTCCTTGATGAAAGCGCGCCGCTCCGGCCCGGCGAGATCCTGCAGGAAGAGCGCGACTTCGCGATCGTTCGCCTGTAGCCGGAATGCCATAGGTCAGACCCTCCGATGCGATGCGCCGGTCAGCATCAGGCGATATTTGAGGTCGCGAACGACGCCGTCCGGCGCTTCCTTTTCGACGACATCGACGTCATCGACGAAAAACGTCTCGAGCGCAGTCTCGATCTTGTCGCCGCGCTGCGGCCTGCTGAAAAATCCCGCCAGCCACCACGACCGCGCGGGGATGACGCCGACCTTGTCGATGATGCGCACAGCCCCTTCGGCGTCCTCGGCGCGAAACTTGGTCAGATTGCAGAGCACCGTGCGCGAGAGTTGAAGCGTCACCGACAGCGAGGGCGTGCGCGGAATGTAATTGACCGGCTTGCCGCCGTTCTCGCGATTGCGATCCTCAACCATGCGCCACCAGCGGCCGTCATAGCCTGTCAGCGGTGCGATGGTCGCGATCGACACGAAGCTCGCGTCCTGCTCGGCGAGAATGTAATCCTGCCAGATGAACCCGCCGACGAGCATCAGAGCAGCTCACGATAGGGCTCAAGCAGGCCGATCGCTTCCGCCGGAAGCGCGGTGACGCGCCCCGCCTGAAAATACCGCGTCGCGATCGATCCGGCGTCGCTATCGGTCTCCTCGATCGACGCGACATCGAATTGCGTGCGCTGTTGCTGCGAATAAATGTTCTGCGCGGCGGCTTCCAGCGCTCGGATGAGATCTGACGGCAGCACCGGGCCGGCGGGCGGCGAAGGGAGGTCGGCCTGAACCGGCGTGACATAGCCGGCGCTGTAGTCGGCGACGATTTCGACGCCGGGCTGCCAGAATGTGCGGTCGCGCTGCGGCTTCCAGGTAAGGCCCGCGCGGGCGTCGACGAAGAGATCCGCGATGTCGACGATTTCGGCGTCGATCGTAAGCGCCGTCAGCGTCGCCGGCCTTAGCCCCAGATGCAGGCGCGTCGGCCCGAAATTCCGGTAGTCCGCGGGAATGACGATGGTTTCTCGGACGTCCTGGCGGGCGAAGGTCGGCGGCGCCGCGTCGACGCTGCGGCGCAGGCAATAATTGGCGATCAGGTCCGACGCTGTAAGGAGGAGGCTTTCCAGAAGAGCGGGATCAAGACCCGAAAGCGACGCCGCGCCAGGCGCCGAGGCGATCAGCAGCCGTTCAGGCGCGGTCGCCAGCGGCGCGAGAGTGAGAACCCTTGTCAGTTCCTGCATCGGCGGGCTTGCCCTCTATCTCGGCCGGCGCCGGAGCGGGCGGCGGGGCCGTGGATGCGGGGGCCTCGTCGATCGCAATCTCGGCGGCGCCGCGAACAATCCAGCGATCCGCGGACGCCTTGTTGAGCGCGTAAATCTTCCCTGCCTCGAAAGACTGCTCGACCTCGCCGTTGTGATCGGTGACAGTGCGAGCCGAAAGAAATCGCACGCTGATCAGATCGTCGGGCGCGGGCGCCGGTTGCGGTTCTTTGCGAGGCGCGCGCGCCATCGTTCAGCCTTCCGCGGTTAGATCGGGTCGCGGACCGAAAGCGTGCCGGCAGGCTCGCCGGTAACGCCGTCGCCGCCGCCGGAGTAGTTCGGCAGATAACCGACAATAACGCCGCCGCCGACCGTCCCGGTGACCACAACGCGCCAATGGGTAAAGCCCGGCGACAGACCACGCGGGCGGAGATCGGCCTTGATGAGGCCGCTGGCGCCGGCGGTGACGTCAAAGACGTTCTCCGGAATGTCCTGCGCGTCGAGACCGGCTCCGTCCTTGGCTTCGCGGAACGCGATCGTGACCGCGCCCGTCGCGCCAAAAAGGAACGCGCCAAAATACTTGGCGATGTTCGCCGCCGCCCAAGGCGAGGACCCGGTTGTAAGCGAGCCCAGAAGCGCGACCGATTCCGAAAGTTGACCCGACATCGTCTTTTCCTCTCTTCAGAGCCTTTAAGCGCGGGCGGCGATCGCCGCGGCGAAGCTGCGTTGTTTGGCGGAGTTGGGCTCCTGCACCCGCTTCGACCACCAGGGGCGGCCGCCGACGTGCATGATGAAGCGGAACACGCCCTTGTCCTCGAGGAACTTGACGTGCAGCGAAAAGTCGGAGCGCATCGTCTCGCCCATGATGAGGAGATATTGCGCGAAATCGATGAGGGCGAGGTCGCCCTGGTCGCCGAGCGCCGGCGAATGGACCGACGACTTCAGCATGCGGCCGCGCAGCTGGTCGTGCGGCTTTCCGGAAAGATCGTTGCCCGGAATAAAGAGCGGGCGGTCGTCGAGGAACTTCAGCAGTTCAAGCTGCGGCTCGCAATCCTGATTCTGCACCCAGCGGATGCCCGCCGAGTCGCGCGACGTCGCATGGACAAGGTTCCAGGCGCCGAGCACGTTCGGGAGGACGATGGTGTCGGCAGCTTGGCCGACTTCCTTCGCCTGCACCGCAAGCGCGGGCGATCCGAGGACGCCAAGCGGTTTGCCGACGCCGTCGCCGGCGAGAATGACCTTGTTGAGCTCGTCCGCCATGATCTGCGGAACTTTGCTCTCGATCAGCTGCGTCATCTGGCTCGTCGAGTTCAAAAGCTCGTTCGTCGCCGGAACCGCGAGGCCGTATTTGTTGACGGCGACGATCACCTTCTTGAGGCGCGCGGTCGACGTCGGAATTTCTTTGCCCTCGTCGAGCCATGCGCCGGCGAGGCCGCCGCGGCTCCACGGCTCGTCTTCATCGATCAGCGCTTCGTAATGCGGCGAGCGCGACGTGACGTTGTCGCAGAGCGCCGCAAAATTGGTGCTGTCCATGATTTTCTGGCGGATGGCGTTCGCCATATCGGGCGGAACCGCCCATGCGCCCTGCTCGCCGATCGACATGTTCTGCGATGCGAAGCGATCGGCGGTCGCCTGCGCGTTGCGCAGCGATTCGGAAACATTGCGCGTGCGCGCCGCAATGACGTCGGTGACAAAGTGCGCGGCGGACTTGAAGCCGTACATGCCGGGCGACTCGCGCCGGAACTCGACGCGCGGCGTGCGCGGCGCGGAGGGAGACGGCAAAGCGGCGGAGCGATTGGCCGGGTTTTGCGACGGCGCAGGCGTCGGCGCATCATCGCCGGTCGGCTCCGGATCTGTGCGGCGCGGCTCGGCCGTGTCCTCGACCTGCAGCAATTTAACGTGGTCGCGGCGGCGCTTGACCGAAGCCAGGCGCTGCGCGACCTCTTCCTGATTGGTGACGACCTGCGAGTCTTCCTCGGGAGTAAGCCCGCGGCCCTCGGTGTCAGCCCGGGCGTAAATGCCCTCATTGACGGTGTTGAGCTCGTCGATGCGCGCCAGCTCTTTTGCGATTTGCGCTTCGTGCGTTTCGAGCGTCTCCATCGTCACCATCGCGCCGACGGCGGCCATGGCGGCGAGGCTGACTTGCGTGGCGAGAAGAAGGCGATGCGTCTTGCGCATGAATGTCTCCGGGCGGCGGTGTCGTCCGGAGATTGCGCGCGATTTTCGGCGGCTTGATTTAACCACGCGCGCCGAAATCGTCAGCGGAAAGAGTTTCTTTCGGCGACAAGTTCGGCTTCGCGCCTGCGGCGCGTTTCAAGGTCTTTGTCGCCGCTCACCGACGGCTTTAGCAGCCGGGACAGACGCCCGTTTGCGGCGTTCGACATCGACGCGACCTCGTCGCGGCCGAAGCGCGCTTGCGCGCCCTTTTCTTTCTTCTCGTCGAAGCTGATGAGGCCGTCGCAAAAGCCGATCTCGACGCAGCGCTTGGCGGTCAGAAACGTCTCCTCTCGGAGCATCGCCTCCATTTCCTTGCGCTTCAAATTCGACGCCTCGGTGTAGACGTCGATAAAGTCCTCTTCCATGAGGCGCAAATCGGCGGCCATCTTCTCGAAATCGTCCGCATGCCCGAACGCGATCGCGAGCGGCATGTGGATCATCATTTCGGCGACCTTGCCGATATAGATTTCATCGCCAGCAAGCGCGATCAGCGACGCGGCCGAAGCCGCAATCCCCAGAATTTCAACGCGAACCGGCGCCTCATGCGAGGCGAGCGCGTTATAAATCGCGACGCCGTCGAACGCCGATCCGCCCGGCGAGTTTATCTTGACGGTGATGTCGGAAATCCTGCCGAACGATCCGAGCACCGGGAGAAAATCCGCCGCCGAGAACCCGAAGGGCCCGATGTAATCGAGAATATAGACGGTGATCGACGCCCCGTCGGCCTTGGCGACCGGCAGGCCCTGATTGAGATCAGCCCGCGGCGGCGCGAAGGGGCCGCGGGCGAGCCGCTGCTGGGCGGGCTGCGGGAGGCGGAGGTGCTTCTTTTTCATCGTCGTCGTCCTCTAAATTTTCGGCGCCCTCGGGCGAGCGTCCTTTCGCGGCGTCGAGATCGCCCATCCCCATCTGCACGGTGAACATCTGGCCGGCGCCGCCTGGAATCGGATTGAGGCCGCGGCGGCGGCGCGCTTCATCCCGGTTCAGAAGCCCTGCGTTGACCAGGGTCGAGTCCGCCTCCGCAATCGACTTGGCATCGCCTTCGCACAGCCAGTCGAGGTCGATCGCGGTCCGGAGGCGCGACGAGACGGTCGTGATTTTCATCGACGCTTCCTGCGCCATCCGCGTCGCCCAGGGCGTGCAGGCGTCGCGCTTATATTCGATTCCCTGATGCTCGATATTGTTGTTGGTCGCGCGGTCGAGCTTTTGGACCTTGTGCGGCGGCATGCGGTAATACCGGCAAATCTCCTCGACCAAATGCTGCTCGGTCTGCAGAAATTGCGCCTTGTCGGGATCGGTGCCGATTTGCTTTAATTCAAGCTGGTGCGGCAGGACCATGATGCCGTGGCCGCGACGTGCGCCGGTCATGTATTCGCGGATCTGCTTGACGTAAGCCTCAGCCGCTTCCTTCGTGATTGTCGTTCCTTCCTTTGGCGTGAAGACCGCGGAAGGAGAAAGACCGTTTGAAAAGAACGTCGTGCTGAAATCCCGCGTCGAAATTGCGCGCGCGATAACGCTCTTGGCCGCCTCGATGATCGGGAGCGAAGTCTCGCCGTCCAGCGAAATCGGCCGGATCACGAACACGTCCGGCGCCGGGATGATGGATTCCTCGCGACCGAAGTTCTGCACGCGATAGACGAGCCCGCCGCTGACGAGCCGGTCGCGCCGCACGCGGTCGGTGGCGATCGGCCACAAGGCGCCGGCGCGGCCGCGAACATCCCGCGTGATTTCAGCGACGGAGTATTGATTGAGCAGCGCGTTCGCGAGCAGCGTCAGCCGAAAATCGAACGCGGTCTGTTCGGGATTAGGCTGGTAGTTGAGCAGATCGTAGGCGCCGTCATAGCGATAGCGACGCTGCCCGTCCGGCGACTGCTCGTAGACCATCCATTCCGAGCCCGCGACATCGCTGGCGATGTTCATGACGCACGCCCAAACCGTCGAGAGGGAAAGCGCGGCGGCGGAGTCGATGAAGACGTCAGTGGCCGGCCCGAGCCCAAAGGAAAAAAATCCGCCTGGCCGCGCTGGGCTTGTGCCGCGCCGGAAGGACTCGGCGGCCGCCGCAAAGCGCTGCCCGACATCATGAATGATTTCGCCGAGGGAAAACCGGGCCATCAGGTGCCGACCACGAAGACTTCGGTCTCCGCCGGCGCCACCGTCATCCGACCATATGCCTGGTACATGCCCACGGGACCGTCGATCTTGTTCTCGTTTGAGGTCTTGTGAGGGTAATCAAGGTCGCCGCGCGTTGATTTCCGTCTCACGACGTTTGAAATCATCCAGGTCATCACCGGGTTGCCGTCGTGCCGGACCTTGCCTTCGCGCATAAGGCCCTCGCTTCCCTTCATCGGGTCGGAGGTGAACTTGGCGACGTTCGGCCATTCGACGAGGCGGTCGCCGCCGGTCTTCCGCTGCAGCATCTGCACGAAGGCGACGGAATGAGCGGGGTCGTAGGCGATCTCGTGCACGTCGAAATCGCGGCAGAACTGCGCGATGTCGTCGGTCACATGATCCATGTCGATCATCGACCCTTCGGTTTTGACGATCCACCCGGCGTCCGCCCATTTGACGACGTCAGCGTCCGGATCGTAGCGCTGCCGCAGCGTCTCCTCGGGAAGGTAAAAGCGCGGGATGACGGTGAAGCCGCCATTCGCCTCCGGGAAGACGAGCACGAGAGCGGTAAGGTCGAGCTTCCCTGACAGATCGCCGCCGATGTAGCACCGGCGCCCGCGCATCGAGGCGTAAAGCGCGGCGGCGTACTCAACTGCAGCGCGGAGATCGTCCTGCGGCTGTCCGCATTTTTTGATCCACGCCTCGACGCTGTGATAACTCTCCTCGGTCCCCTGCCAGAGATTGAGGTGGCGGGTCTTGAACTTTGTCCATTTCGACGGCGACGACAGCGCGGCGCGTTGCTCGGCCTGCAGCTGGCGCGCGGGGATCAGCGTCCCGTAGCCGGGGTTCGCCATTTCGACCGCCTTGACGCTCGCCGGATCGACATCGTCATCGACGGTGAAGATGAGCGCGAAGAGATCGGGCCGGTCGAGCGCGCCGAGCAGCGCCTTGATCGCCTCCTGCACATAGCGATGGCAGGGCCCCTCGATATTGTCGCCGGCGGTCGTCGTCACGAGGATCAGCGGCTGATGCCGGCTGATCATGCCGGTCTTCATCGTGTCGAACTGCGAGTCGCGCGCGTGCTCGTGATATTCGTCGCAGCAATAGATGTGCGGGTCGCCGCCGTCCTCCGGATCGCCCACCAGCTTGACGATGCGCGATTCCGTCGCCGGCACGGCGATCGCGTCCTCAAACACCTCGATGTTGAAGTGCTTCGCCAGCGCGGGCTGGTATTTGATCATCCGCTTGGCGGCTTTGAAGATGAAATCCGCCTGCTTTTCGTTCCGGCCGCCGCAATACCCCTCGGCGGCGTCCTCGCCGTCGATCAGGATCATTACAAGCAGGATCGCGGCTGAAAATTCGCTTTTTCCATTTTTCCGCGGAAGGAACAGCAGCGCCTCGCGATACCGGCGCGCGCCGGTGTCGTGGTGCTTCCAGCCGAAGATATTGACGACGGCGAAAATCTGCCACGGCTCGAGAACGATCTTCGGGCGCTGCCCGCGCGGGAACTTGCCCTTCACTTTGGTGAGCGGCAGCGTCTCGATGAACGCGGCGGCCTTCTCGGCGGCTTTTACATCCAGAAAATAGGGGAAATCGCCGCTTTTCGAGGCGGTAAGGTCGTCAATGAAGCGCTTGCAGGCGAGTTTTATCCATTGGCAGGCGACGCGGTCGCCCTCGACGACCTCGAGCGCATAGATGACCGCTTCCTCGTAATAATCGCGCGCTGGTGACGCCACATCTGTTCAGCCCTCGCCGCGGTCAGCCAAACGCCGCATACGGATTATCGTCGGCGTCCTTGCCGACCGAGATCCGCGTCCGCGACGACGGCGTCATGCCAAACTCGACCGCCAGCTTGACGTAAAGCTCCATCGCCTTGTTGGCGGTGCCGACCAGCGGATTCTGGATCGCGTTGCCGCCCGAACCGTCCTTTTTCTGGCTGGTTTTCATCATCAACCCGTGCATCACGGGGTCCGCCGCCGAAAATCGCGCAAGCGCGTCTTCGGCCTCGCGCCACCGCCCCCACGCCTGGCAGAGCGCGGTCAGAGCGCCGTCGTCGGTTTCCTTCATGATGCCGAGGCGCGTCAGCTGCGCGACGCGGCGGTTCCACTCCTGCTGCGCGTACTCATTGAGAAACGAAGGCGCGGCGCGTGTGACGACATCCTCGGGCGCCGGCTCCTTCGCGTTGAGCGCGCGCTTCCCGGGATTGCCGCGCACCAGCTTGAGGTGCTTGGGGATCGGTTTACGGCCCGGAGGCGCCATTCTGGCCTCCGGTTAGGCTGTCGCCGTCCGGTTTCGGCGGTTTTTTGGACTTTGCTGCCGATTTTGGCCCCGCCTTGGGCTTCGCGGCCGCTATGGCGCGCGACGGCGCCTTGGCGAAGGCGATGTGATTATACTTCGCGCCGTCCGCTTCGCGCACCGCTTCGCCGCCGAACGTCGTCTGCCAGCGCTGGATGATGACGTCGATGTATTTCGGCTCGATCTCGATCGCGTGGCAGACGCGGCCCTCGAGCTCGCAGGCGATCAGCGTCGTGCCCGACCCGGCGAACGGCTCGTAAATCGCCTGTCCGGGCGAAGAATTATTGCGGATCGGCTTCGCCATGCAGTCGACGGGCTTCTGCGTCGAATGCCCGGTCTCTGATTTCTGCGGCTTGTCGATATCCCAGACGGTCGTCTGCTTCCGGTCGCCGTTCCAGTGGCCGATTTTGCCTTTTTTGACCGCGTACCAGCACGGCTCGTGCTGCCAGTGGTAATCGCCGCGCCCAATCGCGAAATTGCTCTTGCGCCAAATTATCTGCGCGCGGATTTCAAAACCGGCGGCCTCCAGCGACCCCGCGACCTTTTCGGCGAGCCTGCCGGCGAGCCAGACGTAACAGACGTCGCCCGGGAACAAGTCCCATGCGTCTTTCCAGTCCCAGCGGTCGTCGTTGCTGACTTTTCCGACAGCGAGCGCGCCGATTTTTTTTCCGTTGGCGCGGTCCGCTTCGTTTTGACAATTCGCGTCGTAGACAACCCAGTAAGGCGGGTCGGTCACCATCAAATGCGGCGTCACGCCGTTCAGCGCCTTGGCGACGTCCGCAGCTTGCGTTGAGTCGCCGCAAACGAGGCGGTGTTTGCCCAAAATCCAGACGTCGCCGCGCTTCGCGGTCGGCACCACCGGAAAATCCGGCACCTCTTCCGGGTCGCCGACTGTGTTCGGCGGGTCGGCGAGATACCGCGCGAGCGACTTCTCGTCGAAGCCCATCAGCGGCAGGTCGAATCCCATCGCCGAGAGGTCTTTGATTTCGAGGCTGAGTTTCTCGAGGTCCCACCCGGCGTTCAGCGCGAGCTGGTTGTCCGCTAGGATATAGGCGCGGCGCTTGGCGTCCGACCATCCGGTGCAATCGATGACCGGCACCGTTCCAGCCGGGATCGCCTCGCCGGAGGGCAAAAGGATCGTTTTTCCCGCAGAATAGAGCTGCCGGGCGCCCATCACGCGCCCATGGCCCGCGACGATGCCCTCAGCGTCCGCCAGCACCGGATTGGTGAAGCCGAACTCCGTGATCGCCGCCGCTATCTGCATCACCTGCGCGTCGGAATGCGTGCGCGCATTCCGGGCGTAAGGGATCAATTGGTCGATCTTCACGAACTTGGCCAGCAGGGCTTTGCTCACCGATAGCCCCCCGGTCCCCAATTCGCGCCGGTAAATGAAAGCCCCCGGGCGCGGTTCGGGGCCCCAGGGGGTGGGGATTTGACCCTACCCCCCCTCCCCGCCGTTGCCGCCGCCGTCGCGCGACGTTGCGCCGACGTTGGCCGGGCGCGGGCGGACGGGGTTGCCGAAGCCGCCGTCGTAGCGCGCCGTGAGGGCGTTGTGGCAGCGCTGGCAGCGGCTCTTGAGCGGGCCGTTGAAGAACAGAAATTCGTCGCCTTTGTGAGGCGGATCGTGGTCGGCATGCGTCGCCGGCGCGCCGCAAGGGCAGCGCGGCTCGGCCTTGAGCTGGATCGCGCGGCGGCGATGCCAGCGCTTGTCGCGATACCACGCGCGCACCGGCGAGGCGGCGCGGCCGCGATCGACGATCGCCTTGCGCTCGCGCTCGGCGCCGGGCTTGCGCGGAAAGGGATCGTGGCGGGGCGGGAGCTTCGGCACACGGGGCGCCCTACCCTTCCGCCGCGAAGCGCAGCAGCACATCGGCGCCTTGCTCGATCAAGCCGAACGTCGCCTCCCAGCACGGCATGTCGCGATAGTCCTCGAGCGTCGTCGACAGCCGCGAGACCGCCGAGGGCTCAAGCCCGAACACCGCGCCGGCTTTGGGCTGCGCGATGCCGCATCGCGTATGGAGGAGATAGGTCGCCGCGCGCCGCGCCGCATGCGCGCGCACGCGCGCCGTCGCGGGCTCGACCGCATCGACGCGAAAGAGATCGCCGACTGGCACCGCGAACCAGCGCGCGCTGGCGACGACCATCGCGCGGGCCTTGGCCTCGATGGCGGCGGCCTTCGGCGTCTCGATCGCGAACAGCGTCCGCCACAGCTGCGCGCCGAACACCATCGCCTCTTCCTGGCGGGCGGCGAACGCTTCGCCGTCGTCGTCCTCGCCATCGTCGTCGCCGCTGTCGCGCCCGCCGATCACCGCTTCGAGACCGCCGCGCGCGAGACGCTGCGCGGTGCGCCGTTCAAGATCGGGCGAGATGACGCCGGCCTCGCGCGCTTCATCGAACGCCGCGGCGTCGAGGCGCGACAGGCAGTCGAGCGTGGTGATCGACGTCGGCAAACTCTGCGCGTGCGCAGAATTTGACAGCTGCGGATGATCGGCGATGCGCATCATGCGTTCGGCCGTGTGAATGGAGAACGGCAAGCCTTCGACCAGCGGCATCCACTGCCCGTGCACCACCGCCGCCTTCGCGGCGAGCAGCAACCGGCCGGTCTCGACCACCGCCTGCACGCCGCGCCCGTAGGACTCGGCGATGCGCGCGCCCCACGCCTCGACGGTGTTCTCCGCAATCGCCGGCAGCATCAGTCCTCCGCCCCATGCAAGGCGGCGGCTTCGGCGTGCCCGGCGCCGTAGCCCTGGCAATAGCCCGCCATGTGAATGAGCTGCCAGCCGACAGCAATCGCGCCGTCGCGGCCGAGCGTATAGCGCGCGACCTCTTCGCTGGCGGCGCTACAGGCGATCAGATGGATCTCGTCTTTTTCGGCGGTCGCCTCGACCCGCAACTCGCCGCCCTCGCCGGATGCAACCGTCGCGCTCATGCGCCATCCTCGCTGTCATCGCCGGCCCCGGCCGCCGCCCTATCGCCGGCCGGCGCGGCCGTCAGCGCCGTGGCGATACCCGCAAGCGGCAGCCGCCGCACAAACGCGATCGCCGACGCATGCAAGGCGTGACCGCTGTCGGCGAGAGCGGCTTCGAGTTCGGTTTCGAGCCACGCCGCCGGCTCTTTCTGGCGCGGCTTGGCCGGCGGCACGCGCGCGTCGACGGCGCACGGCGCGGGGCGATAGACCTCGCCCTTCGCCGTCCTCTGCGCTTCGATGAGGCCCGCCTTCACGAGGCTCGACACGGCGGCGCGCGCTTCGGCGGGCTGCACCTTGGCGCCGACGATCATGTCGTCGATCGTCCGGAAATGATGATGGCTGAGAAACTCCCAGACGCTCCTCAGCGCGCCTTGCAGCGCGGCGGCGGCCTTCTCCTGTTCGGCTTCAGTCTTCATGGCGCGCGCCAAACGTCGGCCATTCGACGCTTTTTCTGGCCGGCATTTCACCGGCGATTGTTTCCGCCTTCGTGACGATCGAAAAATTCGACAGCGTCGAATGGTTGACCTGCGCGACGGTGGTGAACGCCCTCAACGCTTCGCGGATGGTTTCCTGGTCGCCGCGCAATTCGACGATCCGCACAATCGCGTCTCTCGCGGCGAGGATGGCGGCGGGTGACGCGCCGATCTGCACGGCGGGCGCGTGATTGTGCAGCGTGACCGGCGCGGAGGCTGGCTTTGTGTTGACCTTTGATCTTGCCTTCGCCACCGCCATCAGCCCTCCGCCTTCGCCGCTTCGAACTCCGCAGGCTCGGCGGTGGGCCTGCCGCCAACGGTCACGCCGATGCGCACGCGCCGCGATCCGTCGCGGCCCGCTACGAAGCGCAAGGTGACCGCGCCGTCGGCCCCGGATTTGGCGGCGTCCACCGCCTGCGTCAGCTTCAGGGCGAAGACGGTATTGGCCTCGATGATCTGCGCGTCAGAGAAGCCGGCAAAGCCCATCGCCAAAGCCAGTTCGCCCTTCGCGGCGGAATTGGCGGGAGCGAGGGCGCGATCAAACGCATCGCTAAGCGCGTCGACGTCGGCGGCGGTCGCCCGCGCCAGAAATTGCTCCGGCGTCAGCGCGATCGGCCCGCCGGCAGTGTCAGCGTGAACCACCGCCGCGCCACGGGTGTCAGTTGCCGCCGCGTCCGACAGCACGCTCTCGGCCGGCGCAACCGGAATCGCGCCGCCGTCGCCGCGCTTGGATTGAAAAGGCATGCCGCAGTCTCCTTGCTTTCAGGGTCGCTCAGGGCGCGGACCGGCATCATCGCCTTGAGTTGACGGGCCTTGAGATGGCGCAATCATGCGGCGGCGCCCAATCGGCGCGGATTTCAAGATCGTCCGGCTCGTCGCCCCGCCCGCGCGTCATAAATCGGGCGTTGGCGCGCATCGCATCATATTCAAGGTCAACGCCGGCAAATAAGCGGCGACAATGGCTGCAATGGGCGCCGGCGACCATCATCGTGGCGATATAAAGATCGTTCATCGAAAATTGGCGCTCGCCGACGCGCTGCAAAACGCGATCATCGATTAGCCAGTCATTCGGTCGACGTGTGCCGAATCGGCCGTCGCTCAAAAGCAGCGCGCGAACGGCGAAACGCGTCGCTGGTGTCAGCGATCTGCTGAAATAGAGGGCCTGCAGCGCCTGAAATAATTGGTGCTTTTGAAAAGGGCCGGCGCGCTGGTTGTCGCCGCCGCAGCGCGCTAAAAGCGCGGCAAATCGCAACGCGTCCTGGTGACAGGCCCGCGCGATCGATTCGTCATCCACGTCAGGATGCCGAGGACCAGACCGATCGTTAAGCACGGGCGCCGAGCCTGTCCTTTAGCCCCGGCCCGGAAATTACCCAACGCAAGCATTGCCGCCGTCCGCGTGCGCCTGGAACACCAGCCGGTCCGACAAATTTCAGTTCATCAAGCCACGCAAGCGCCGCGAGATGCTCCTTACGCTTCAAGACGCCCGCCGGCGTGTCGAAAAACCTTGAAACATGCTCCGTTTTAACACCGTCAACGCTTCGAATCTCGACCTTTGTCTCGACCAACTCCAACGGCCCTTTCAACATCGCATCGACGCTGTCGCCGAAAGCGTAATCGTGCACGATCTGTTTCATTGTCTAGTTTCCTTTCTCGAAACTACTTTGTGGAAGGACGAGTCGGCGACCGATTGCCATCAACGCGGCGGCGACGCCAGTTATTGGTTCTTCGAGAACCATCGCGACAGGGTAATCGAAGCGGCAGTCCATGGACTTGCGCCGAATGGTATTCGCGACCATTCGGTCCATCACAGGGTTCGCCGAGTGGTTGACGATCCCGCTACGGATGCCGCCGTCGAGCAGGACCATCGGGGCTGACATGCCTCGCGATGTGCACGGGAAATCGACGCAGTTGATGCCGCGTGTCATCAGGAGCGTGGTGACGTGCGATGAGTGTGCGGGATCGACCGCGAGTTCGACGCCATCGACTGATTTCCATATCCCGAAAATGTCGTTTTCGAGCTGATCTAGATCAACCGTCTCGCCGCCGGTGACTTCGATCCATGGCGGATCCGCCGCGGCCCATGCCTTGTAAATGTGATCGTCAGGTTTTTGCCGGAGCGTTTCCGCCGGCAGCCAGAATTTCACCCACAGATCGAAGCCGTAATCGAAGCCGAAGTGGAGATCCTCCGTCGCGTTATGCGGCGCGCAAAGCGCGAGCGCGCAGACGCCCGTCTTTCGCGAGAAGTCCAGACCAAACCAGCACTGGCGCCCGGCGAGGCTTTGCAGCGTGACAACGCGCGCCGGCGCTTTCGCGGCGTTCAGCCACGCCTCCACGTCGAAATAGGGTTTCTCGGCGGGCGCGTCGTCCCCGCCGCACGCCGCCTCGATCTCGGCGAGCGCGACATTCGACAGGCGTTCGATTTCGCCGCGCTGCTTCTCGATGTGATCGGCGAGGATCAGCTTCGCCGCCGCGTGGCTGACGGTGAACAGGCGCTGCGACATATCGCTGGTCGGCACTCCGAGTTGCAGGCCGCGCGGCCGGCCGTAAGCATCCAAAATGTCCGGCGGCCGGTTCTCGCGCTCGCCCGCGTCGATCTTTTCCAGCAATTCGCGCGCGACGCGTGTTTCGCGATGCGCCGTGGCGATCGCGATCGCCGTCTCTTCGCTGATCATGCCTCTGGCTCCGCAAAATGGCGTATCTGATGCCGGTTGTTCCGGTGCTCGGCGGCGGCTTCGTCGGCGGCTTTTTCGGCGCGCGATTCGAGAATCGCGACGATTTCGCGAAGCGCAATAAGCGCTTCGCCGCCTTGCACCCAGAACATGCCGTCGGCGTCCTGCGTCCAGCCGCCAACGGCGCCGCTGTCCCGTATTTCCGGAACAATCTTCAGGCGGACGTCGGCGACCACACAAGCGCCGAGACGATCCGCGGTGGAGGCCGCTCTCCTGTAATCGGCGAGCGAATCCGCCGCCGCCGCCAATGCTTCCGAACTGATCATGCCGCTTTCTCCTTTGCTTCGCCCTGTTGCTTCACGTCCGCCATTCGCTCGCGCCGGCATCTCCGCCAATAAGCGCGGCGGCGTCCTCAAGGCTCATCGCGACACTGATAGAAAGGGACTTCCCTTCGGCGCTCCGGGTCACAATGGTCACGCCGTTTTGGTTTTCGACCGCGTAAAGGATATCGGCCAAGCGGATCGCCATCCGGTTTCCGGTCTGATGTTCTTTCAGAATGGCGACTCTCATGCTGCGCTCCTGTCCGAGGCGCCGCCCGCAGCGACATCCTCCGCCCCCGGATCAAACTTCCCGGCCTCGTCGCCCCACGCGTCCCATCCCGGCCGCGAGGTCCGCGAGAACAATTCGCAGCGGAAGGCGCGCGGCATCATCCGCTCGGCCTCGGCGAAGGCTTCCTCGGGCTTGCGCGAATGTTCGCGCGCGCGGCCCTCGATGGCGGTGCGTACGACGGGCACGGTTTCCGGATTGCCCCATGTGCCGATCAGGAACGGCTCCGACGCCGAGCGCAGGCGATAGCCGGTGCCGAAGGCGAGCTTGCCGGTCGATGTTTTCTTGACCCAGACGCCGGAGGTCACAAACCGCGCGCCCCACGCGGCCATCACGCCCAGCGCTTCGGGCAGCATCGGATGCGTCGCCCACAGCCAGAGCAGCGCATCGCCGCGCGCCAGATGCGAGACCGGCAGCGCCTTGATGGCGTCTAGCGCCATGACGCCATAATGCGCTTGCGGCGCCTTCCCATGCCCCTTCGCCGACCACGTCGCGAAGGACCAGGGCGGGTCCGCCATGATAAGGTCATAGCCGAACATGTTGAGCGCGCCGAAGGGCCAGCCGGTCATGGCGCGTTGTCCTTCCGTTCATCGTCAGGAGCGCGTAACGTGGACCGCGCCCCAAACGCCGCCGCAACGCGTCGCGCCCATTCCGCGTACGGAAGGTCCTTCTTCGCGACGTTGCAGGCATGGCAGGCCATGACGAGATTGCCCACGACGTCCTTGCCGCCGCGCCGTCGCGCGCGCAGATGATCGAGCGTCGCGCGGCGCGCCTCGACCGTGCGCCGCCAGCCGCCGCCGCCCACTTCTTCGGGAAAGCCAAGTCGCGAAGCCGCCTTGTCGCGTGTCTCCACCGAGCCTTCCCAGCATTCGGCGCAGCAATAGAAACAGCGCCCTGCCTGCGCGAAGAACAGCTCGCGGCGGATGCGCTTTTTGTTGCGGCCGAACCGCGTGAAATGACGCTCCGCCGCGCCGATGTCGGGAAGCGGCTTCGGGGCGCCGTTCGCATCGCCGCTC
>FSSH01000057.1_pt1 | contig 50546 bp, 40 predicted proteins | sample 1166101 | NCBI WGS metagenome assembly FSSH01 (sample SAMEA32972668, study PRJEB13176) | freshwater metagenome | biome: Drinking water system; feature: Biomass in drinking water that filtered by 0.45 um membrane; material: drinking water | place: USA | collected 2012-12-20 | depth 0 m | reverse complement strand
AACCTCTGATAGTCTAGAGCCTATCTAAATATGCGGATGATGCGATTTTTTAACTGTGTCACGAGTCAGATCGGGCAAGGTCAGTTTTAATTGCGTTAGAACAAACAGGCGCCTGGCGTACCTGGCGCGCAGTTAACAAACGGTAGCAGAAAGAAGTCGTACATCTCTTGCATCAATTGTGCGATGGTCTTGTTGGTTTTTTCCGGTGTGCCGCCTTGCACGGGTGGTTTTGGATCGTATTCCATATCCAGCATGACAGCTTGGGTATACTGTTTGCCAAACCAGTGATTGACTAATGCTAACGCCATGTCGGTGCTACCGGTCACTCCTGCTGAAGTCCAGTATTTGCCATCCGTGGTCCAACGTTTGCCGGTGTATGTTGCGCCAAATTTGGTTAGCATTTCTTCAGCACGATACCAATGCGTGGACGCTTTTCTTCCTTGAAGCAATCCGGTTGCGCCCAGGATCCACGCGCCAGTGCAAACACTGGTGGTGTACAAACTAGCTGCATCGATTTTTGTGATCCAATCCAGGGATTCCTGATCGATAGTTTGCATGGCTGTAGCAAGGGCACCTCCTGGAATTAACAATACGTCTAATTCGTTTACCTCATCGATGGACTTGTCAACCACGATGGTCAAACTGCTACTCGTTGTCACCGACCCTTTTTGCTTCGCGATCAAGAAGACATTCAAGCCCGCAGACTTGAAAACTTGCAATGGAGCCAACGCATCCTGGGAGAACATGCCATCGTATACAAAAATGCCGATGCCGCGAATATTCACATTAGGTACCGGTTGGCGGGTAATAAAATCATCCATGCCGGTGATACGATCAAATTTCGGCGGATGGCTGCTGCTCATTGTGTCCGTTTCATGCGACGGCTTAGTTTGATGAAGGTCACCGACATCAGCTAATACGTTGCATGAATATATCGCCGCAAGCACAGCCAAGCCAAAGTGATTCGCGCTATTTCTGAAAAAGCGATTAAAAGATAAGTACCAGTATTGCATATAAAAACTCCATTGATTTTTAAGTTAAGTAGCAGTATTCATTACAGTTACTGCGTCATCGGTTGCACACGAATTTTCGATCAGAGATGTCAGTGAATTTCCGGTTCGTGTGGCTATTTAGTAGTTCTTGGTTGCCTTACAAAGAATGTAATGAGGGTTGTTAGGATTTCTTTTTGATCTTTTTTATTGGAATGTGAAATACCTTTTTATCGATGAATAAGTATTTCAAATTACGCATCATTATTACTAGGATCGGAATAATTATCGCAATAGAATCGGGGGCTTATCAATGTGGCAAATTGACGCACACAATGTGTGCTTGTGGGGGCAGGTACGGAATCAGCAATGCTGACTTGGCGCATCCGTCGCCGGGTGTAGTGAGATTTGGCTAAGAGATTTGTTGCGGCAGGATAGCGTTAGGAGTGAGTATTGGGTTGGCGCATGCGCATACAAGTGGTTTACAGTATTAAGTCAGCGGGTGCTTTCGCATTGGTCTTTGATCTGACTAACCCGCCCAATAGATTACAACGTTTGCCGCTGCGTGAAGTCTTTCAGGCGGAATCCCAGCAACCAGAGCGCGGCAAAATAGCTGCTTGCCCCGGCTGCAACCACCCAGCTTAACCGCCCGGCGCGTGTCAGTGTCGAGTCGGTCAGCCATGAGGTGTCGCTTCCTGCCGCAAACCATAACACAACGCCCATCGCCGCCAATGCTAGCAATATTTTCACACAGAAGATGAGCCAGCCGGGTTGTGGCTGATAGATTTCCTGTTTGCGCAATTGGTAAAACAACAATCCGGCGTTGAGGCATGCCCCTAAGCCGATAGCCAGCGCCAATCCGGCATGTTGGAGTGAACCGATGAAGGCGAGGTTCATCAGTTGCGTTGCAGTTAACGTGATGATGGCGATTTTTACCGGTGTTTTGATGTTCTGGCGTGCGTAGAATGCCGGTGCGAGCACTTTCACCAGGATTAATCCGAGCAATCCTACACTGTAGGCAATCAGCGCCTCACGTGTCATCCAGACATCATGATCCGTGAACGCGCCATGATGAAAAAGCGTGGTGATTAAAGGGGTGGCCAGTAATGCAAACGCAAGCGCTGCCGGTAAGGTCAGCAAGATGGTCATGCGTAATCCCCAATCCAGCAGGCGAGAATATTCTTCGCGGCTGTTGCTGGTGTAATGCCGTGCCAACGATGGCAGCAGAATGGTGCCCAGTGCGACGCCGAGCAAGCCCGCGGGAAACTCCATGAGCCGGTCGGCATAATAAAGCCACGATACGCTGCCGGTCACCAGCAATGAAGCAAAAATGGTGTTGATCAGCAGACTGATTTGACTCACCGATACACCGAAAATAGCGGGCCCCAGCAATTTGAGCACGCGCCAGGCGCCGGTGTCCGGATTTTTAAAACGGATTCGTGGCATTAATTTGAGCCGTAAGAGGAAAGGGATCTGGAAAGCCAGTTGCAATATGCCGCCGATAAAAACCGCCCAAGCCAGTGCCAGAATGGGCGGATCAATCAAAGGGGTAAGCCATAGCGCGCAAGCAATAAAGGATAGATTCAATAACGCGGGGGTCAGCGCGGGAATGTTAAATTTCCCAAATGTGTTGAGTATGCTTCCCGCCAAAGCGACCAACGCAATAAACAATATGTAGGGAAATGTAATTTGCAGCAGTGTTACGGTCAAATTGAATTTGTCCTGATCGGCGGAGAATCCCGGTGCGCTGACATAAATAATCAGCGGCGCAGCGATAATACCGATAACAGTGACCACGAACAGCGAGATGCTCAGGATCATCGTGATGTGATCGATGAAATCGCGCGTTTCTTCAGCTGTGCGATTTTTTTTGTATTCGGCGAGAATGGGAACGAATGCTTGCGAAAAGGCTCCTTCTCCGAATATCCGCCGCAGCAGATTCGGAATGCGGAATGCGACAAAGAAAGCATCGGTTTCCATGCCCGCGCCAAAAATCCGCGCGATGATGATATCGCGCACAAAACCGAGAATGCGCGAGATGAAAGTCATGCTGCTGACCGCAGCGAGTGCTTTAAGAAGATTCAATGGTTTGCGATGTTTGAGCGATCAAGGCGGCGGTGAGAAGCCGGGCAAGCCGGATTTTTCAATCCAGTTTGCCCGGTTGGGAAATTCAGGCAATCGTTCTGCTGATTCAATCCTGTTACTGTAAACGGGCAGGATGACGGTTTGATGGCCGCTTAGAACATGCAGCTTACTTTTTTGATCAAGCCTTCTTCTTCCCAATTCCATTGCAGGCAGTATTCCACTCCCCGTTTTGGGTTTTTGATATCCGCTTCAATGGTTTGCCCGATGATGACAGGCGGTAGCAGCGCTTCTTCTTTGCCATTATGGATGCTGAAAAAACGGGCGGTGGAAATGGCGCGTCCTTCCGGTAATTCAACGATCAGGCGTAATCGCTGCGTGTCATCGTCGACGACATGCGACAGTATGCCTTCGTTCTGCGTGAAAGCACCTTCGCATTGATACGTGAGGGTTAAGTCGGAACCGTTAATGACTTTCAATTCCGGCGGGAATTTTATACAGACTTGGTAGCTTCCGTTTTCATGCGTTTGCTCGGCTGGGCTGTTGCCGTTAACCCGAAAATTACTGATACTGCCGGTTGAGCGGATATTTTTAAACCAGTATTCTGAATTATCGGTATGACAAGCGGTGGTCATTTGTGTCTGCGTCAAGGTCGCTTTTTTTCCGCAGGTATCGTGCACGGTCAGTACTTTTCTTAAATCCGCGATGGAAAATGCGAATTTGTTTTGCCGGATTTGCTCGTAAATCAGCAACGCGGCGCAGATTGCAACGATCAGTGCAATCACGATGAATTTCGTCAGCAGTGCAACCAATACACCAAAGACAAAGATCGCGGCATTGATGTAAAAAACAAGCTGGTTGGGTTTGTCAAACATTCGGAGCTCCTTAGTTAACTGGCATATTTTTATAATATTTTTCGAAGCGCTGAGTTTATCAGAGAGGCGCAGGCAACAAAAGTAAGATAGGTCAGATTGATGCTGGCTGCATAAAATGGGATGTGCTGGTTTACAGCCGGTATCGGCGGCGAGTGGTGTTATGCGCGGCGAGCGCCGGTCAGGTTGTGTGCAGAGAAATGAGCGACTTCGCGCCGGTTTGGCGTTATCATTGGCGTTTGCAGTTACGATCAATTTTTGTGGAGAAATATCAATGTCGAAAAAATCAATGAAACCCGTTTCACTGGCATTAAGCGCTGCGTTAGTAACCAGTCTGGCAGCCAGTAATCTGTCAGCTGACACCGTTGCCAATCCATTTGCGATGAATGAATTATCCGGCGGCTACATGCAACTGGCCGATGCCAGCGGCGCGGATAAACCGGCGCAAGACGGCGGCAAGGAAACCAAGCAGAATATGGAAGGCAAGTGCGGTGAAGGTAAATGTGGCGGTAAAAAGGAAATGAAACAAAATATGGAAGGTAAATGCGGCGGCAAGAAAGCCGAGCAAGAGGGTAAATGCGGTGAAGGTAAGTGTGGGGCCAATAAGAAGTAATCCGCGCAAGCCATGAATGGCTCGCGTTATCCAGTTCATGGTGCTGGTTTGGGTCTGCGGCGTTCATTGCTCGGTTCGCTGGCGGATCAAACCACACAGCCGGTCGATTTCTGGGAGGTTGCTCCGGAAAACTGGATCAATGTCGGCGGGCGTTACGGTAAGACGTTTCGCGAGCTGACCGAGAAATTTCCTTTTATTTGTCATGGACTATCGCTTTCAATCGGCGGGCCGTCGCCGTTGGACGAAGCTTTTCTGCAACGATTGAAACGTTTTCTGCGCGAACACCGCATCCGCTATTACAGTGAGCATCTGAGTTATTGCAGCGACGACGGGCATCTGTACGATTTGCTGCCGATCCCCTTTACCGCAGACGCGGTGCACTATGTGGCGGAGCGCATCCGGCGGGTGCAGGATATCCTGGAGCAGCGCATCGCAATGGAGAATGTTTCCTACTATGCGGCGCCCGGTCAGGAAATGAAAGAGATTGATTTCCTCAACGCCGTGCTGCACGAGGCGGATTGCGATTTGCTGTTGGACGTGAATAATATTTATGTCAACAGCGTCAATCATCGCTACGATGCCGAAATATTTCTGCAACAACTGCCCGCGGCGCGCATTCGCTATGTTCACGTTGCTGGACACTACCGGGAAGCCGAGGATCTGATTGTGGACACGCATGGTGCGGATGTCGTCGATCCGGTCTGGCAATTGCTGGAAAAAGCGTACCAGCACTTTGGTGTTATTCCGACCTTGCTGGAGCGCGATTTCAATCTTCCGCCACTGGTGGAGCTGCTGCAAGAAGTGGAAATCATTCACGCGCTGCAATCCAAATGGCAGGATCAAACCGGTGAGTACGCACAACACGGCTGATCGTCCCGGTTTTGTGCGGCAACAGTATGCTTTTGCGGCGCATATCCGCGATCCGGAAAGAAATGCTTGCCCGGAGGGGATCGAAGACCGGCGCATGAAAATCTACCGCGAATTGTTTTATAACAACGTGGAAGATTTTATCGCCAGCACGTTTCCGGTGTTGCGCCGGGTGTTGCCGGATGACCGCTGGCACGCCATGATCCGGGATTATTTCGCCCATCATCTCTCGCATACGCCGCTGTTCCCGGAAATGCCGCGCGAGTTTTTGCAGTATCTGGAATATGAACGCGAGCCGCAACCGGATGATCCGCCTTTTATGCTGGAGCTGGCGCATTATGAGTGGGTTGAATTAGCGCTTTCGCTGCTGGATGAAAAAATAGACACAACGGAAATCGATCTTCACGGCGACTTGCTCGACAGCGTTCCGGTGATTTCGCCGTTAGCTTGGCCATTGAGCTATTGCTTTCCCGTTCATAAAATCAGTCCGGCTTTTCAACCCAAGGAAGCCGATGGCAAGCAAACCCATCTGATTGTTTATCGCGATGCGGACTTTGACGTGCGTTTTATCGAGATCAATCCAGTCACTGCGCGGCTGCTGCAATTGCTTTCCGGTGATGATCCTGTGCCGGGACGGTCGGTGCTGCAACAAGTCGCTGCGGAGCTGAATCATCCCCAGCCTGACGCTGTGATTCAGGGGGGCATCGAAATATTGCGAAACTTAAGAAAATGCCATGTGATTCTAGGAACCTATCCCTAACTTGCTGATTGCGCTTCAACACTACAGGTTTAAAGTGATTTGCCGTTAGATTCCCCATTGATAACGAATCGAAAACGCATGCTATGCGGGGAATCACATGATAGGAATATCGAATAAGAAGCAGACGAATACAACCAACACCCCGGTTGTGTTCAATATGGCAAACTTTCTGGTTTCTTCCGTGCACGACATGAAAAACTCAGTCAGCATGCTCATTTGCGGTCTGGATAAGGTGCTGACCTCGGTTGAGGCGACCGAACTTTCCACGCATGCCGAATTGGTGCAAATGAATCATGAAGCAAAACGCATCAATAACCGCCTGATTCAATTACTGACACTCTATAAGCTCGGTCAAAAAATATATCCCTTTGATCCGCAATCCGTTTGCCTGGATGACTTTTTGCGTACGACCGTAGCGCAATATGCGCAGTTGCTCAAATTTCGCCAGATTCACCTGGAAGTCCGGGTAGATTCCGGACTGTACTGGTATTTTGATGAAGATCTCATCAGCGGTGTCATCGGTAATGCTCTAAATAATGCCATGCGCCATACGCATGACCATATCCTGATCAGTGCCGAAGCGTGTGAGGGTGGATTAAAGCTGCGTGTTGAAGATAATGGCGATGGTTATCCGCCCGAGTTACTGGAAGGAAATGGCAATGTCATGCAGAGTGTCGATTTCCATGGCGGTAGTACAGGTCTGGGGCTTTATTTTTCCGCCATGGTAGCAAGAATGCATCGTAATCAAGGAGCGCAGGGCGATCTTTGCCTGGAGAACGGCGGCTCACTGCAAGGCGCTTGTTTTGTACTTCATCTGCCGTAACAGTCATCCATTCTAATTTTTGAATCATGCATATTAATCCGCTAGACATCTCAACGCCTGCCACTGAGTTAAATTTTTCAGGGAAAAATGTATTGATCGTCGATGATTACATGGAGATGCGCAGTATTTTGCGCGATATGCTCAGTAGTTGCGGCGCTGAAATGAAGAAGATACATATGGCAACCAATGGCAATGAAGCGATCGCCTGGTTGAAAAAGATACCATTTGACATCGTGCTCTGCGATCTTATTCTGGGTTCCGGAAAGAATGGCCAGCAAGTACTAGAAGAAGCCAAATATCAATCGCTGGTCGGGCCTTCTTGTCTTTGGCTCATGATCACTGCGGAAAAAACTATGGAAGCGGTTACCGGGACTGCGGAGTATCAACCGGATGCCTATTTGCTGAAACCGGTCACGGAAGCGAGCTTGCGTTCACGATTAGCCAAGATTTGGACAAAAAAAGAGGCGTTTGCGGAAATATACAAGGCCATGAGACAGCAAGATTATTCTAAAGCCATGTACTTGTGCGATCAGCGCTTGGCTTCGGACAAGGCTCATGCGGCTGACTTGCTTCGCACCAAGTGTGATTTGTTGCTGGTTAGCGGTGAGTATGATCGTGCCAAACAAGTATTGGAAGATATCCTGGCTGTTCGTGATCTTCCCTGGGCCAAAGCGGCGTTGGCCAAGATATGGCTGAAGAAAAATGATTTGGATGCGGCCAAGCATTTGCTGGAAGAAACCACGGAAGCGAATCCGGCTTATCTTGAGGCGCAAGATCTGCTGGCGCATACCTTGCAAGCGATGGGTGATCTGGAAGAAGCCGGGAATGTTCTTGAGCGTACGGTGAAGCTATCGCCGAATTCAGTGACACGGCAGAGAAACCTCGGTCAGGTTGCGATGAAACTCGGTAAGCTGGAAGACGCCGAACGCGCATTTCGCAAGAGTGTGTCGCTCGGAGAAAATTCCGTGTTGCGCACGGCGGATGCCTATCTGGGTCTTGCCAAGGCATGCAGTGCCAATAAAAACGCCGAACAAGCATTGAAAGTGCTGGGGCAGCTTAATAAGAATTTCGCGGCAGACGAGGTGCGCACGAAAGCGTTGGCGGTTGAAGGACTGATTCATCATCAAAGTGGAAATACCGAAAAGGCGAAACAGATCGCCGAGGAGCTGAGTCAGTCGATCAGCAATGATAGTATACATCCGGATTCTGATGGAGCTTTGGAAATTGCCCGCTTGCTCTTGACGACCGGCGATAAAGAGAAAGCCATTCAATTACTGCAAAGTGAAATTAAGAATAATCCTGAAAGCGCTACTTTACTGCGCGATGTGGCAGAAATATTTGACCAGGCCGGTATGGGCGAAGAAGGCAGCCAGTTGATTGAAACTTCACGTCAAGAAGCCATGCTGATTATGAATCGTGGGGTATTGCTGATTAGTAAAGGGCAGTACGAAGAAGCTCTGAGTGCGATGCGCGATGCCTATAGTGCGATGCCCGCAAACATACGCGTGCTCCTCAATCTGGCGTATGTGATCATTACTTATATGCAGAAAAAAGGCCCGGCCCCGGAATTGGTTGAAGAAGCACGGCATAGTCTCCAAGCGGCCAATGAATTGTCACCCGGCGAGCCGCGTTTTATACGCTTGACGGCTTCACTGAACGAACTCATTGCTTTGAAATGATCTCCACAGATGGGTTCGTTTTCGTTTAAGGGAACGCTGAGAAACTACTGCGTCGGCCATGCTGCGTTGAAATCAGGTCCAAGATGCTCATTTACCCCTCGTAAAACCGGGCTTTTTCACCTTGCCTGACTATCGCTCGCTCGCTTTTTCAGAGTTTCTTTAAGCATTAGACTACACCAGTTACTTGACCTTGACAAAACGGCCGTCCTGCTTGACCCAGGCTTCTCCCGTAAAAGCATCGGTAATTGTGGCGGCATCGGTAGCAAAGCAATCCGCTACAATAGCGTTTTTATACGTACCTGTTGTCGTGTAGGTGATGGGCGGGGTCACTGCCACACCGGGAATGGATATGCTTCCCAGCTCTTTGGAAAATACCGTGGTGATATCAAGACAAAGATTTGAATTGACTGTTAAATTCTCAGTTCCTGTAGGTGCATTGATAGTGCAATGTTTAACATTTGCCGCTGAGTTGATGAGTTCGGAGAAAGGATCGGGCAATCCTGGGATGCTAATCGTGATTCCGCTGATTGTTGATGAGGTGATTGTGTTGCTGCCCAGCGCATGAATACCGCTTGCGGTTGTTTGTGACGGGACTGTACACAAATTGGTTGTGCTAAGATCCGGTAAGACGGCACAGCTGCTACCGGTCGTGACTGTGACAACATTGCCGCTTTGACTATAAGATACGCCGCTGAGCATATTTGACGTATCACAAGCAGCAATGCCGCCGTTACCGCCGGAACTATCGACTTGGCTGATCAAATTTGCGAGCGTGTCGATCACTGCCGGAGTGTTTCCCCAAGGTCCGCCAAGCACATAAACAGCATTGTCACTTTTATTTACACCCGCATACACGCCTGTCTCCGGATAATAGCGGAATAACCAGGGTTCGATATTTTGTGTGGCTTGAGGGCTGGGGAAGAATTGCGGGAAGGTTTTTTCAGCCCAATTGAGCAATTTTTCCGTGTCGCTGGATAAAGTGGCGAAAGCAAGCTGAATGTGAGCGATCATGATAAATGTGCAAGCCGATAGAATGAGCCGTTTCATAGTTAAATCTCCGGTAAATTGGATGGTATGGATAAGTATCCGCGATGGACTTTCTTCTTGATCATCAATGGAAAGGATAAGAAATATTGTACATTTCAAGTATTCGATCTAAAGCAGGATTTGACCGGGAAAAAGCGAACATTTCTGAGCATTGCAGTAAGGTAGTATCGATAGCGCTTACTGGTGCACTTTGGTTGCCAGCTGAAGTAGTTTTGAACTGATATCCAGTCCCGATTGGCGGACAATTCCTAAATTAATCTCGAAGATGATTTTTTCATTGACCAGACTCATATTGATCATTATCCCGTGGGATATGGCATTGGGGCCGTCGGCCAGGGTCAGGATAGGTCGATTGGGTAAATTGATCAATAAGCTCGACAGGCTGCCGCTCACCGATTTGGAGAAGAAAATTACCTGGCAATCCGTTAATTTTTCCGGATTGCCGATACGTGCGATGTTGATATGACGTTTATCGACAGACTTGTTTTGTAGTTTATCGATTTCACTGCCAAAGAAATCTTCCCCGTATACACACAGATTGATCGTGGGACCGGAGGTATCGGGCCATTGCGTGAAGGCGATAAAGTTGTAAATGAAAGCAGCCTTGACTTGGTATTCTAAAACGCCGCCCGCGTAGACCGGCAAGTGCGCGGCAGGCAAGCCATAGCCGATAAATAAAGCGAACAGGCAGGCCCGGATGCCGCGCTTCAAGCGGCTATCCGGCAGTCGCAATAGTCGATGCAGAAAGTGCATGCTCACGTTCTCGCTAGAAGCGCCACTGCACGCCTGCATAAACACCCCGTGGAATGAAAACGGGGACAATGGGAGTGAACTCGGATACCGATTCTCTATGGTTTTGACTGAATAAATTTTGCCCCACGACGAATAGCTCGGTATTTTTTGCCGGTTTGTATGCCAGCTTGGCATCCATCGTGACGTAGCCCGGGATATGATAAAACCCGATATTGCTGGTATAGCGCAGCCAAAGATTGAATTGCAGCCGTTCGGACAAGTCGTGGTTGGAACGAACCGACAATTGATGTTGCGGCGTTACTTTCTCTGCCCCTCCACCGGTAGGATCGGATTTCGTCAGGAAATTTTTCGAGGAGAAGTCGATGTGGAGAAAACTATAACTGCTTTGCAAGCGCCAGTTATCTTTGGGTTTCCAATCAACCGATGTCTCAAAACCATAAGTGAGCGCGGATCCCTGGTTGCTGATCGTGAAAGGCAACATAAACTGTCTCGGAGATCCGGCGCTCAGTGATAAAGCGCCCAGAGCTGAATCCCGCATTTGGCTGTAGTCGTTGATAAAACCTGTCATGTCGATGGAAGCCTGGGACGAAAACTGATGGCGGTATCCCAACTCATACGCGATCAGTTTCTCGGAATTGAAGCCACTGCTACCGTTTAATAATGCGGTGATAGGAAACGGCAAAAGGGGTGATCCGATAGAGCTCTGTAATTGCGGCGTGATATTGATGATGGCGTCATTTTCAGCGCGCGAAGGCGTCCTGACGGCGCGGGATACCGCCATCCAGATCGAGTTCTCCGTGTTGGGCGTCCACATCAGGCGCGCATTGGGTTGTATCTCCATACCGGTAAAATCGTTATGCTCAAACCGGCTGCCTACTGTAAACAACAAGCGATCCGGTATCAGCGTGATGTCATCGCGGATAAACGTGCCGATTAATTGATTCGTTTGTTCGCGTGGAGAAAGCGTGAGTAGATTGGTATCGGGAACTTTGTTGTGATACAGCCGGTAATTGGCGCCCCACGTCAGATTATGCCGCTCGAACAAAGGGAACCGGTATTGCATATCCACATCGAAGCTTTCGGCATCGAATTTCCCGATCGGCAATAATTGCGACCGGCTGCGGTCGTAGTAGGCTTGCAACATAAAAGCGGATTGCTCGGAGAACGTCCGGTCCCAGCGAAAGCGGATATTGCCGCCTTCATTATGTCCGCGCATATCACCGGAGCGGTTGGCCGATAGATTGGAAGCGCTTTTATCCAGTGTCCCGCCATCAAAATTGGAAAAGAAATCGCTTTGCAAGGTAAATTGGTCAATGCCACGGTTATGGTCGAGGCGGAATCCACCCCTGGCCGAATGCCATTGATCGTTGGCGCTTTCCCCGGAAAGCGATTGGGTCTGGCCGCGGGTGAATCCTTTGGCATAGACACGGAAAGGGGTGTCTTCATTGATCATGCCGCCATAACGGGCGCCTACAAAACCGTTCTCGAAACTCCCGCCGCCGGCGGTAAAGAGTGCGCCCTGGGTATCGGCGGCTTTCTTGGTGATAATATTGATGACGCCGTTGACTGCATTGGATCCCCACGATGTGGCGGCAGGCCCGCGGATTACTTCGATGCGTTCGATATCCTCCATCAGCGTATCTTGCTGTTCCCATAATACGCCGGAGAAAATCGGTGAATAGACGCTGCGGCCGTCCATCAGCACTTGCAGCTTGTTGGCATAAAGACCGTTAAAACCGCGTACGCTGATGGCCCATTTATCCGTGCCGACGCGCTCGACTTGCACACCGGGCGCCATGCGCAGCGCATCGGGAATACTGGTGGCGCCGGAGCGGCGGATGTCGTCCTGGGTAATGACAAAAACTGCAGATGCTACTTGAGTAAGCCGTTGCGGATTTCTCGAGACCGTGGTTACCTTGACGTTCATCAGTTCTTCAATGCTCAGATTCAGAAACTGATTATTGATTGATTTGTTCTCCGCCATCGCCGGATTCGCAAGGTATCCAAGCAAAAACAAGCTTGCAAGCCGCAGCGTCAGGGTTTTTCCATGCTGCTGCTTTGGTTGCCGATGAATGGAATGCAATTGAGTAAATGGACAAAATATCTTCATAGGGATGTTTTCATTTACAACGGTCTCTTTGCGCTGATTCGGGTACTACAAAGGTTTTCAGGGTTGAGCTGAACAAGCTTCAACACACTCTCGAACGATGCTGGTTAGATCGAATGTGGCGAAGCAATCGCTTGAGATGGCTGCAACGGCTTCGCAATTCAACCAATATTCAGATGAAATTTTCGCATGTCATGGGTCAGCACTAAGGCAGGAATTGGCTGATAAAAAAGGACTATTTCTTGTAGAAAGCAGGAGCTTTCATGAAGGGATAATCGCCGTGGCCATTCGGGGACGACTCCGGCAATCGAGTGCCGGGGACTATTGATACACTTTGACAGCGAGTTGCAGTAACTTTGAACTGATATCCAATCCGGACTTGCGTGCAATTTCCAGATTGATTTCAAATACAATTTTCTCATTGACCAGACTCATGTTGATGATCACCCCTTGCGCTATGGCATTGGGGCTGTCGGCCAAGGTCAGGATAGGTTGCGCCGGTAAGTTGCTTAATAAGCTGGATAGCGAGCTACCGGCCGATTTGGAGAAAAATACCACCTGGCAATCCGCCAATTTTTCCGGATTATCGATGCGCATGATCTTGATATTGCGCTTATCCACCGGTTTGCTCTGTAGTTTATCGATTTCACTGCCGAAATAGTCTTCGCCGTAGACACAAAGATGGATGGTTTGTCCGGTAGTGTCCGGCCATTGCGTGAATGCGACAAAGTTATAGATAAAAGCCGCTTTGACCTGATATTCGGTGATACCGCCCGTTTGAGCAATTGAGTGCTTAACCGGCAGACCATAACCTAACCCTAGGGCCAAAATGAAGCCGTAGACACATCGTTTCACGATGGTGCCTGAGCGTCTGATGAGCTGGTTAAGTGTGGGCATATTCATTGTTCTGATTAGAAGCGCCACTGCGCTCCGCCGTAGATTCCACGCGGAATAAAGGCTGGTGATGAGGGCAGGAAATCAGCTACGAATTCCCGGTGATTCTGACTGAACAGGTTTTGCCCGACAACGAACAGCTCAAGGTTTCTGACCGGTTTATACGTCATTTTGGCGTCCATCGTGACATAGCCGGGGATGTTGTAATACGAGATATCACTGATGTAGCGCAACCAGAGATTGGCTTCCAATTTATCCGATAAATCGTAGTTGGAACGGAGCGACAATTGATGTTGAGGATTGACTTTGTCAGCTCCGCTGGTAATGGGATCAAACCGTTTTGTCAGTGAACTCGCGGAGATATCCATATGCAGAAAACTGTAATTGCCTTGCAAGCGCCATTTGTCGGTAGGCTTCCAATCAGCGGAAATCTCAAATCCGTAAGTTAATGCGGATGCATTATTATTGCCCATGACCGGTAATAACAATTGAATGGGCATCCCCGTACTCAGCGACAATGCGCCAAAGCTGGCATCGCGCAGCTGACTATAATCGTTAACGAATCCGGCAATATCGACGGATGCGCGCGGAGAGAATTGATGGCGATAGCCTAATTCATAAGCGATGAGTTTTTCCGAATTAAAACCGTGCGAACCCTGAATTACCGCCAATAGCGGGAAAGGTAATATCGACAATCCCGGAAAATCACGGATTTGTGCCGCATTGATGCGGATGTCGTTTTCAGCCCGGGAGGGGGTGCGAACTGCGCGTGAAACCGCCATCCAGACCGAGTTCTCGGCATTGGGAGTCCACATGAGGCGTGCATTGGGCTGTACTTCCAATCCGCTAAAATCATTGTGATCCAAACGAGTGCCGATTAAGAGCCGCAAGTAATCGGGTATGAGCGCGATTTCGTCGCGAATAAAACCGCTGAAGAGCTGATTGGTCCGAGTGCGCGGATTAAAATTAATGATGTCAGTATCGAAGAACGTATTGTGATAAAGCCGGTAATTCGCACCCCAGGTTAAGTCATGCCGATCGCGCCAGGAAAAACGATGCTGAAAATCAAGATCAAAGCTTTCAGCGTCATAATCTACCACCGGTAATATTTTTTGACGGATACGGTCATAGTAGGTTTGAAACATGATGGAAGAACGATCGGATATTGTCCGGTCCCAACGGAAACGGATATTTCCACCCTCTTCATAGCCACGGTAGCCGTTGACTGGGATTGTTGGCAAATCGAGTACCGCTCTATTAATCCGATCGCCATTGGAATTGAAAAAGACATCGCCTTGCAGAGTGAATTGATCGATTCCACGGCTATGATCTACGCGAAATCCTCCCCTGGATGAATGCCATTGGTCGCGATTGTTTTCTCCGGATAACGATGCGGTGTTGTCCCGGGTGAAGCCTTTGGCATAAACACGGAACGGTGTGTCTTCATTAATTTTCCCGCCATAACGCGCACCGGCGAAGGCGTGCTCAAAACTTCCACCACCCGCGCTGAGCAGTGTTCCCTGAGTATCGGCGGCTTTTTTGGTGATGATGTTAATCACGCCATTCACTGCATTCGCTCCCCATACCGCAGCAGCAGGTCCACGGATCACTTCGATACGTTCGATATCTTCCATCAACGTATCCTGGTGTTCCCACAACGTACCTGAGAATAAGGGTGAGTACACGCTGCGTCCATCCATCAGGACTTGCAATTTATTGGCGAAGCGGCCGTTAAAACCGCGCACACTGACGGCCCATTTATTCGTATCGATACGCTCTACTTGCACCCCCGGTGCCATGCGTAACGCATCCGGAATACTCGTCGCGCCGGAACGGCGGATATCGTCCTGGGTGATCACAAACACAGCCGATGCGACTTCAGTCAGTTTTTGCGGACGTCGCGATACCGTGGTCACTTTGACGTTCATCAATTCTTCGATGCTTAAATTCAGAAACTGGTTATCAGCCGGTTTGTTTTCCGCTATCGCAAGCTTTGCGGGACTGCCGAGAATGATGCACGCTGAAAGCGCCAGAATCCGAGTCTGCAATGGATTACGCTTCCGAACCGAGTGTGCGAGTTGCATTCTGCAATCTATTTGCATGATGTTTTTCATCGTTAAAAGCGCCATTCCGCTCCGGCATACACGCCGCGAGGTATAGTAACCGGCAGCGAAGGAATGAAATCTCCGACGAATTCCCGGTGATTCTGGCTGAACAAGTTTTGCCCGACAACAAATAGCTCGACATTTTTTACCGGTCTGTGCACCAGCTTGGCATCCATCGTGACATAGCCGGGAATGCGATAAAAATCGACACTGCTGACGTAGCGCAGCCAGAGATTCAGTTGCAGTTTTTCCGAGAAGTCGTAGTTGGAGCGCAGTGAGATTTGATGGTGCGGACTGACTTTGTTCGCGCTGCCGGTTGTTGGGTCGAGTTGTCTCAGTGCCGAATCGGAGTGAATCTTCAGATTCAGAAAACTGTAATTACCTTGTAAGCGCCATTTTTCGGTAGGCTTCCACTCGACCGATGTTTCCACCCCGTAAGCTTCACCGGAGGCTTTGTTGGTCAATTCGATCGGTAATATCAGATAAGGCGGGAAGCCTGCATGAAAGTACGGTAATCCGGAGGTGGGGCTGCGTAATTGACTATAATCGTTGTAAAAACCCGAGATATCAATGGATGCCTTAGGCGTAAACTGATGCCGGTATCCCATTTCGTAAGCGATTAATTTCTCGGAATTGAAGCTGGACGAGCCCATGAGTTGCGCCAGGACCGGAAATGGCAGCAACGCTGATAAGCCGGGAACCCCATTTAATGTCCGGGTATTGAGCTGAACATCATTTTCCGCCCGGGAAGGGGTGCGGACTGCCCGTGAAACCGCCATCCAGATCGAGTTCTGGTTATCCGGTGTCCACATCAAGCGTGCATTAGGCTGAATTTCCATGCCGGTGAAATCGTTGTGATCAAAACGCGAACCCAAATTGAGCCGCAACCGTTCGGGCAGCAACGTAATTTCGTCGCGGATGAATGCGCTGGCCATATGATTGGTTTGCGTGCGTGGACTGAGCGAAATGAGCTGGGTATCGGATACGGTATTGTGATAAAGCCGGTAATTGGCTCCCCACGTGACATCATGTCTGTCAAAAAGCGGAAAGCGGTGCTGAAAATCGATATCGAAACTCTCGGTCTTGAAGATTGCGCTGGCTAACAAATTATAATCCACGCGATCATAGTAAGTTTGCAGCATGATGGCGGATTTTTCCGACAGCGTGCGATCCCATCGCAAGCGTAGATTGCCGCCTGCATCATGTCCCCGGGCAGCTTCTGTTGGAATAATGGGTGGGCCCAATACCGATTTATCCAGCCGGTCGCCATACGAATTGTAAAAAATATCACCCTGCACGGTAAACTGGTCGATGCCGCGGCGATGATCGAGGCGGAATCCGCCGCGAGCCGAATGCCACTGATCGTTAGTATTTTCCCCCGTTAATGACTGCATATTATTTCGGGTAAATCCTTTGACATAGATACGGAACGGGGTATCTTCATTGATTTTTGCACCATAACGAGCACCGGCAAAACCATGTTCAAAGCTGCCGCCGCCGCCGGAAATGAGCGTGCCCTGGGTATCGGCAGCTTTTTTGGTGATGATATTGATCACTCCGTTGACTGCGTTGGCACCCCAGACTGCCGCGTTAGGGCCGCGGATGACTTCGATGCGTTCGATGTCTTCCATCAGCGTATCCTGTTGCTCCCATTGCACCCCGGCGAACAGCGGATTGTAGACACTGCGGCCATCCATCATGACTTGCAGCTTGTCGGCAAAACGTCCGTTGAAGCCGCGTATGCTAACGGCCCATTTGTCTGTGCCGATGCGGGCTACCTCGACTCCGGGCGCCATGCGCAAGGCTTCCGGGATACTGGTTGCGCCCGAGCGGCGGATGTCGTCTTGCGTGATGACGAAAATGGCGGAAGGGACTTCGGATAGTTTTTGCGAATGCCGCGATGCAGAGGTAACCTCGACTTTCATCAATTCTTCGATGCTTAGATCGAGGAAAGGATTGCTCACCGGCTGCTTTCCGCTGATCGATTTGCTTTCAGCCGATGCGGTATTTGCCAGCCAGCAGAGGGCAAGGACGATAAATAGCTTCGGATGGAATGGTTTTGCCGGATTAAGCATCGAAACCAAAAGTCATCAATTTCCGGTGAGTGCGATCGTGCGGCATTTGTTTTTGTTAAAAACGATACTTGTCAGAATTTGCCATGATACTGCGTCAGAGAATTCTTCAAAGCCTTAATTACAGCAAATTCAGGCTTGTTTTTCAAAAAATAATTTTACGGATTAAGTTTTGATGGGCGGTTTTTCGATGACGGACGGTGCTGGCAGAAGTCTGTTTTTTAATGTCAGGAACACCCGGTTTCTCCCTGCGTTTTTGGCGGCATAGAGCGCTTTATCGGCTGCGTTGACTAAATGATCTTCGCTTTTCATGCCGGGTTCTTTTAATGCAACTCCGATGCTGATGGTGATTTGGATATGGACTTCACCGATATTGATTTGTTGCTGACTGATTTGCTGGCGTAGCCTTTCGGCGAACAGAATGACCGATTTAGCATCCGAATTGCCAAGCTGGCATACGACCAAGAACTCTTCACCGCCCATGCGGCAAAAAGTATCGCCTTTTCGGGCGGTTTTGCGGATGATCGCGGATATTTCTTTCAATACTTTATCGCCCACCGCATGGCCGTAGCTGTCGTTGATCACTTTGAAATGATCGATGTCGAGGAGCATCACAGCCATTAATTGCCCAGACCGGTTGGCGACACTCCAGGTTTCCGCCAGTGCTTCCATGCCGGAGCGCCGGTTTGGTAACTCGGTGAGCATGTCGGTTAAGGCAAAGTACTCCAGTTTACGGTTGGTAACCGCCAGTTCAGCGGCAAAACGCTTGAGTTGCTCGCGGTCTCGCTCCCAGGATTCTTGCAGTTGCCGGTAGTGCCAGGCCGCCCGCAATCGTGCCCGGAAAGCGCGGATGTTAATCGGCTTGGTGATGTAATCATCCACACCAGCGTCGAATGCCTTAATGACTTCTTCTTCATCTTCGATGCTGGTCAGCATGATGACGTATAAATTTTGTCCCCAGTCGGTCGCGCGCAGAGATCGGGTCAATTCAAGCCCGTTCATGACCGGCATCATCCAATCGGTGATAACGATATGCGGTAGGACTTCCATTGCTAGTGCCAACGCTTGTTGACCGTCGCCGGTGGTGAACACGGTGTGACCGAGTACATTGGCGAGCAATTCTTTAGTGAGAATAAGGCTGGTGGGGTCATCCTCGACTAATAAAATACGCAACGCAGCGGCATTCGTGGCATTTTCCGGGCGTGGCGCAGAGGCGTTCATCATCTTGTGGAATGGCAGAGGAAAATCCATGACCGGGATCTTCAATATTGCTCCCCATGCATGCCATTCTTGTATGATTTGGTCGATGAAGGCACCGAATGTTTCGGTATCCAGGCCAATTTTTCCACCCAGCAGTATCAGTGCGGAGATGTGCTGATTCCTTGAGGATTCTTCGGTTAGAGCGAAATCCGCGATTTGTTTTGCCAAATACAGCAGATGCACAATCTGGTACGGGCGTGAGCCTTCGGAGAAACCCGATTCGTCCGGGGTTTCATGATAATAAATGGATTCGACAAAGATCGTGGGAAAGCCGAAATTGATCAACATGGCTGCGGTCAATTCGTTATGATCGGTTTGCAGATGCTGTTGTTCCAGTTGACTCAGTGTGATGTCGGGTGATTGTTGCAGCAGTATTTCAGAATATTTGTCCGGATAAATTGAAGCCAATGCCAAGCAACCGATACGCATCATCAAACCGCAGGCAAATAATTCATCAGGCGCTGTTACCCGGGTTACTTTGCCCAACTCTTGCATGGCAATCGCCATCAACAACGAATGTGACCAAAATTCCTGATAGTCAAATCCTTGGCTGGAGCCTTTCTGATATTGGTCGATCAATGAAAAACCCATGGCCAGTTGCTTGACTGCGGTCAAACCGACGCGCGACACTGCATCCGAGATCGATGAAACGGCGCGCGCAGTTTGTTTGGTGGCATTGGCGCGCTGAATCAGACGGCCTGAAAGCGCCGGATCGGTCTGGATCAGTTTGGTGATTTCACTAATGGTGACATCCTCTTGCCGGCAGGCTTCCAGCAGGGCCAGGGCCACGCCTTTGGGGCTGGGCAGTGAAGAGCTGATATTTAATTGATTGATGTCAGCTACTTTCACGATTGACTCCATTCGGTCTAAGTGGCTCAATGCACCACTGCTTATCGGAAAGCGCGAGCATTTCCTGCATCGTGATCGGCTCACTGAAGTAGTAGCCTTGCAAAGTTTCACAGCCGAAATATTTCAAGACCTGCGCCTGATTCAGTGACTCGATACCTTCGGCAGTAACGGAAAAACCGAGATTCTTGGATAACGAAATAATCGCCCGGACAATCGCGATATTTTCTTTTTTATCCAGCAAGCCGCGCACAAAGCTTTGATCCACCTTGATATTATTAATGGGCAAGCGCTTTAAATAATTCATCGACGAATAACCAGTGCCGAAATCATCCAAGGCGATTTGGATATGATGTTCACGCAACGCAAGCAGTGTCGCCAAGGTATTCTCGCTATGCTCCATCAAGGCGCCCTCGGTAATTTCCAGCACCAGCTTGTCGGGCGGGAAACCGGTTTCCGCCAGGATATCGAGCACATTTTTAACAAAATCGGGATTCTTGATTTGCAACGGCGAGAGATTGACTGCGATCTGTAACGACCGTCCGCGCTGATGCCATTGTGCGGCTTCGGTGCAGGCGGTTCGCAGCACCCAATCACCGATCGGAATGATCAAGCCGTTTTCTTCCGCCAGCGGAATAAAGTCAAGCGGCGAAATAAGTCCTTGTTTAGGATGTTGCCAGCGGATCAGCGCTTCCACCGATTGGAAATTTTCTTCCGCCACATCCAGTTGCGGCTGGTAGACAAGATAAAATTCATTCTGTTGTAATGCATTGCGTAAATCATTTTCCAGATGCATGCGTCTCTCGGCTTGGAGGGTCAAGTCGACGTTATAGAACTGGCAATTATCCCTGCCTTCATTCTTGGCGTGATACATGGCTGTATCCGCATGCTTGAGCAAAGTTTCCGCGTCTGCGCCATCGTCCGGATACAAAGCAATTCCGATACTTGCGGTTAACACGACATCGCGGCTTTCAAGCTGAAAAGGGCGGCGCATGGCTTCGCGGATGCGGTGCGCCAGAATCAATGCATCTTCGGCGCGCGGTAGATTGGGGATGACAACCGTAAATTCATCACCGCCGAGGCGGGCGAGTTTAACTTCCGGTTGTTCGGCATTGTTGCGGGAGACAAAGTCGGAAGGGCGCGTGCTGCTCTGCAACCGTTCGGCCGCCCACTGTAGAATTGTGTCGCCGGTATTGTGCCCCATGGTGTCGTTGATACTTTTGAATCCATCCAAATCGAGAAACAGTACCGCTAATTTGTTACCCGTAAATTGGGCGCGTTTGATTTCTCCTTCCAAGCGTTCCATGAACGATTGACGATTGGGCAATCCGGTCAGATTATCGAAATAAGCGAGGTGAAATATTTTGTTTTCGGAGTCTTTGCGTTCCGTGATATCGCGCACCAGGCACAGTGTTTCCTTGGGGTCAATAACCACGATACGGTTTTCATAGTATCTGGTTTTGCCATCGGCCAGTTTGAGCGGGTACTCGAAAAGCTCCACCGTGCCATGGCTGCGTGCACGATCAGCCGCACCCAGATAAAGGCCGACAATTTGTTCCGGCAAGCTTTGGCTCAATGTGCTTTCCGCACCGGAAGTCAGCCAGGGTGTGTTATCCGGATGGCTACAGATATCGATGATCTTGCCTTTATCGTTCAAGATGAACATGGTATCGGGGATGGCGCTGAAAATGGCTGTGCTGCGTGCATTGGCAACTTTGAGCGCGAGCATGTTCAGATAACCGCGCCGCAAATATAAAATGCGATAGGCGATCAGATTCCAGTTGATGGGCTTGGCGATAAAATCGGTCGCGCCGGCTTCAAAGGAACGGTTGATCGATTGCATATCATCCATTCCGGTGACCATCATAATGGGTAATTCGTCGCCTACTTTCTCCCGTAAATAGGAACAAACCGCATAACCGTCCATACCCGGCATTTCAACATCCAGCATGACCATATCCGCGGGCCCTGCTTCAAACAAGCGAACCGCTTCCACGCCGTCGCATGCCACGGTGACATGGAAGCCTGCTTTTTCTAAAGCGGCCTGCATGAGTAATCTGACCGTTGCATCATCGTCGGCCAGTAGGATTCTGAAAGATTCTGTTGTCACGATGGATTGAGTATTTTTTTAATCTCGGTAATTACGCTTTGGTATTGTTGCTGCATGTGTTGTTGTAGCGTTTGCGCATGAGCGAGTTCTCCCGATCGGCCATCCGCTTCCAATTGTTTAAAGATGGCGGATAAGTCTTCGGCGCCAATATTGCCCGAACTGGATTTTAACGCATGCGCCGTTTGGCGCAGGCTATCGGCATCACAATTCAAAATGGCCTGTTCAAGCTGACGGATATTGCTTTCAGCGGATTCGAGAAAGGCTTGCAGAATTTTGTTCAATAAGCTATCTCCGCCCGATGAATCTAGTTCACGGATTTGATTCAGCCGCGTTGGATTGAGTGCAGGCATAATGTTAGCATCATGTTTCATATCAATAGCTTCTAATTTTACAGCATTCAATGAGTTACTTTTTTCTTTAGATAACCAATCGGTAATTTTTTGCTGTAATTGATCGATTGAATAGGGTTTGGAAAGAAAGTCATTCATTCCGGCGTTTAAGCAATGCGTGCGATCATCTTCAGTTGCATTTGCCGTCAGTGCAATGATGGGGATATTGCTGAATTGCTTGCGGATTTCCGAGGTTGCTGCAAATCCATCCATCACCGGCATTTGGCAATCCATGAGGATAATATCGTACGGATTGCTGTAAACCAGCTCTACCGCTTGTTTGCCATCGTTCGCAATGGTCGTCTCCATGCCAAGCCTGTTCAGCATCGCTTTAGCCACTTCCTGATTGACAGGGTTGTCTTCGGCGACCAGAATCCTGCCCTTTATTCCGGACGTAAGCTGAGCTGGCGGAGCTTGCTCAATAACAGCTTCCGTGGCCGATTGGGCGAGATCGCGGCCCATTACGTCACGGATAATTTCAAATAACTCCTTCTGGCGGATTGGCTTATTGACGCAACGCAAAATCCCGATGCTTTGTCTTTCCAGCTGGCTTGCATCACTATGGGTTGAAGTGAGCATCATCATGCGCGTTTTGCGCATGCCGGGGTGCGCATAAATTTTATCGGCCAATTGCAAGCCGTTCATTTTGGGCATATGCATGTCCAATATGGCTAAATGAAAGGGCTCGTTGTTTTCCAACGCCTTGTTCATGAACATGAGCGCTTGCTCGGCTCCATTGGCGCACACAACGTTAATTTGCCAGTTCTGCAACTGTATTTTAAGGATCTCCCGGTTGGTCTGATTGTCATCGACAACCAATGCCCTGATGCCAATTAAATCGGCCATATTGGAGGAATGACTGTATTCCAGCTGCGATTTTTCCAGCGGCACATGTAGCCAGAATTTGGAACCTTGACCCGGCAAGCTTTCGACATGGATGCTTCCACCCATCAGTTCCAATAATCGTTTACAGATCGTTAATCCGAGTCCCGTTCCGCCATATTGGCGCGTTGTAGAACCATCGGCTTGAGAGAAATGCTGGAAGATCTTGTCATGATACTCCGCAGGAATACCGATCCCGGTATCTTCCACGCATATACTGATATTGGATCGTGTCCCCGATTCATTGGTCAGCGTGGTACGGACGACTACTTCGCCCTCTGAGGTGAATTTGATGGCATTGTTAAGCAGATTCGCGATGATCTGACGTAAGCGGAACGAGTCTCCGCGCACCATGAAGGCGATATTGGGCGGGGTAAACTGTGCCGCCAGCTCCAGGCCTTTTTTATCAGCGGGTTGCGCGAACATAGCCAGTGTGTCTTCAATCATCTTGACCAAATCAAAATCAATGATTTCCAATTCCATGTGATCCGACTCGATTTTGGAGAAATCAAGAATATCGTTAATGATGCCTAATAGATGCTGTCCCGAGCTCTGGACGGTATCTGCAAAACGGCGTTGATCCTTGTCCAGTTGTGTATCCAGTAACAGCTCGGTCATACCCAGAATGCCGTTCATCGGCGTGCGAATCTCGTGGCTCATCGTGGCCAGAAATTCACTTTTGGCTTTACTCGCGGCTTCAGCGGATTCTTTCGCCAGCACCAGTTCGGCGGTTCTTTTCGTGACTTCGTCTTCGAGGTGATCGAGATGGTTTGCCAGCTTTGCATCGCGTTCTTGGATCATCTCCAGCATGTTATTGAATCCCTTCGATAGCGTATTCAATTCGGTAATCGCACCCGGTTCTAGCCGTTTGGTGTAATCCGCCTTGGTGGTGACATGCACCATCACGGAAGAAAGCTCGTTGAGCGGGTCGAGCACGGAGCGGTTAAATCGCTGCAACATCAAGTTGGCGACGAATAAAGCAAGGAAAGCTGCGGCGAGGGTAATGACAACATACCAAAGAATCTGCCAGTAAAGCGGAGATAAAGTTATTTCCAGATAAAGGCCGCCCAAAAGCTGATCGTTGAAGTAAATGGGCTGCGTAATGGTTAATAAGTGTGTATCCGATGCATAGCTTTCATTTAAAGAGGATAACGTTTCCGGGAGTGATTTATTTTCAACCGCGTACTGCGCGAATGGCTTCTTTTCTTCATTATAGATCGCCGCAGCCTGGACTTCCGGGGTATTGTTGAGCGAATGTAACAGCGTTTTGGCAGTGGTCGTGTCCTGGAACATCAAGGTTGCTACCGCGTTTTCGGCCAGTAATTTTGCCGTCGATTGACTGGTTTGCAGTAGCGAGAAGAAACTGATGAAGAAGCTGCTCAAGATAACCAGTGTTGCAACCAGCAGCATCGCTGTGCCTTGGGTGGCAAAGCTGATTTGTTGCAATTTGGCGCGTAATGTTACAGCGGTTGACGATTGATCCTTCATTATTGATATACCTCACTGGCGAAACGTAGTAATTGAGAGCTGAGTTTTAAGCCACTTCTTTTTGCGCTGGCAATATTGGCTTCAAAGGTTACTTTACCTTCTTTGATAGACATGTTGATTACAACACCTTGCAGGCTGGCATTAGGGCTATCACTGATGGTTAATATCGGCTTCCCGTTCAATTGATTGAGGATGGCATTAAGGTCGTGCATGGCGGATCTGGAGATAAAAACTATCCGGCACATGGAAAGATCCTCAATGTTCTGTGTATGTCGAATCAATATTTCCTGCTCATTGGTTTTTTTGCCCCGTAAATGCTGCAAATGCTCACCGAATGGATCTTCACCATAGATACAGAAATTCAAATTGAGATTCTGCTGATCCGGCCACTCAGTATAAGCAATAAAATTGTATAGGAAAGCCACTTTTAAGCGATATTCCGGCGGTTGCTCAGCGTATGTCCCTGGTGAATAAGTCAATAATATGCAGCATAACGCAAGAATAGGGAAATGACGAAGGCAGGATTGGTTGCTATTGTGGCTGCCCAAAGTACTGGCAGCCTGCTTAACCAAAATATAGCCCGGCATGGGCCAAAATTTCGCTATGCGATCGATGAGCTGGCGGAATTTTGGGAGCAGGCAAGTCATATCGGCGCGCACTTAAAAACGGTAATCCAATCTGAAACGAACCGTCCGGCCAGGCTGCCAGAAAGTGTTTTGCCAATTGGAATCCGCTGCCGGATGCAGATAGTTTTTGTTAAATAGGTTATAAATACTGAGCGAAGCTTCCAGCCCTTTCACCCGGGGAACATGGGTGACTAGATTGAGATTGGCAAGGACATAGCTATCGGTATTGCTGCCGTCGAGCGTTTTACGCTTGCCGTAATACTGCAATTCATAGCCAGTGTATGAACCGGCAATGAGCGGTATCGGAATGGAAATATTAACTTTTCCTAAGTGATACGGCGAGTTAACCAGATGAGAATCGTGTTGTTCGGCATTTTGGATACCATAACTTGCGCGTAGCCGGGCTCCAGAATCCCACGTTTTATCGAGCGATAGCTCGGTGCCTCTGGCTAGAACTCTTTTTCCGGTTTGTTGATATTGCGACAGCCCGCTGACCGGATCGACACCGGCTGCGATGATATTGTGCATATCCCATTGATAAACAGTTGCGCGCAGATTCATGCTGGGCAATGGCAGGTAGTCCGCCACAAACTCAGCGGTATCCGTCATTTCGCTCTGTAATCCTGGATTGGCAACTTGGGAAATGCCATCGCTGTAGTTACGCTCAAACGAATTGGGTGCGCGATGCGAGCGGCCGTACAGCGCCTTAAATGTGGTTTTCGGAGTTGCTTGCCAGATCAATGCCCCACGCGGGCTAAACACGCTATCTATCCACTTGTTGTGGTCATAACGCAGTCCCGCGGTTACCGACAAAGTGTCGTTGATGCGCCACTCATCTTGAATGTAGACACCCATCCGCAGCAAGGAATTGTGAATCGCGATATTCTGACCGGGATTGTCGAAATTCTGAAGAGTTTGTTTGATGCCGGTGTTGTTCTGATATTCAACACCGAACATTAACTTATGATTGGTGATTGCAGTTGAAAGCAGACGTAATTCGGCGCCGTGCCAATCGCTGGGGCCGGTGGATAAAGTTCTCTCGCCGCTGTAGACCATCGGGTTATCGTAGCGGTATTGACCGAGAAACAGTCGGCCAAGCACGTTCAACGTATCGTTGGCGAAATGATCGTTATATTGAATTTGCGCATTGAGACGGCGATCGCGCTGAAGTTGACCGGTAACTAGCGGATCCGATAAATAAGCGCCCGTTGGATCTTCTTTTTTCCGGTCTCCGTAGATGAAGTCAAATGAAAGCGGGCCGTACGAAGCGCGCGCAAACATCTGTTTGACGTTTTCTCCATCTATGTGCCGCGCCACCCCGGATAGGCCGGAGTCACCAAATTCAAAAAAACGGTTTGCTCCCCTGGATTGAAGGCCCGAAAAGGAGATTAATGCATCCGCACCATTATCGAATTGCTTGCCCAAGGTGACGCGTTCTTGCGGCATCAATTCCGCCGTCTGATATGACGCGGAGAGTTCGGTGCCTTTCACATCGGCGCCCTTGCGGGTAATAATGTTGACCACGCCGAGCATGGCATTCAAACCGTAGATGGTGCTGCCAGACCAAGGAATAAATTCAATCCGTTCAATCAAATCGATATCGAGTGGAAAATCCCGCCCCGTGGGGCCTTGATCGTAGGTTGCGTCATTGATGCGATTACCATTGATCGTAATCAACACGCGAGAATTGAAGTCTCCAGGCTGACTAAAGCCTCGAGTGCCCAGGTATTCATATTGATAATCGTATGTGGTGTGAATGCCGGGTAAGCTCGCCAATGCTTGATTCAGCGTGCGCCAGCCATAGGTGCGGATATCCTTGCGTGTAATCACACTGACGGCTGCGGCGGCTTGTTGTTGCTTCTGCTCATATTTTGCAGCGCCCACGACACGGATATTCATTAATTCTTCTATGCTCATCTGCTCTAAATCCTTGGCGGCATAGCCAGGTATCGCTGGGGTGAAAAGCAGGGATAGCAGCAATGCTGTATAGCAACGCATTGTTGTATGTGTTTTTTGCTTGTAACGCTGCGGGAACATCACGATGGTGCGCACTCAGAAGCGATAATCCAATCTGAAACGAACCGTCCGGCCTGGCTGCAAGAGGGTATTCTGCCAATTGGTATCCGCGGCTGGGTGCAGATAATTTTCGTTAAACAAGTTATAAATACTGAGTGAGGCTTCTAATCCTTTTACTTGCGGAACATTAGTGACTAAGTTGAGATTGGCAAGCACGTAGCTATCGGTATTGGAGCCATCGAGCGTTTTGCGTTTGCCGTAGTATTGCAATTCAGAGCCGGCCCGCAATCAGGTAATCAGTGGGATGGGCAGGGAAAAATTGATTTTGCCGAGATAGTAGGGGGAATTGGGCAGATGGGAATTTTGCTGCTCGGCATTTTGGATGCCGAAGCTGCCGCGTAAGCGCGCGCCCCAATCCCAGGTTTTATCCAGCGACAGTTCTGCGCCCCGGGCTAATACTTTTTTCGATGTTTGTTGATACTGGGACAATCCGCTGAGCGGATCGACACCAAGCGCAATGAGGTGGTACATATCCCAGGCATAGACGTTCGCACGCAGGTTCAGGGTAGGCTGAGCGAGATAATCCGCGACTAATTCGGCGGTATCGACGGATTCGCTGTGCAATCCGGGGTTCGCGACCTGTGAAATATTGTCGCCATAATCACGTTCGTATGAATTCGGCGAACGGTGCGCGCGGCCATAGAGCGCTTTGAAAGTTGCTTTGGGCGTAGCTGCCAGATTAACGCACCGCGCGGACTCAGACGGCTGCCGATCCAGTGGTTGTGGTCGTAACGTAAGCCAACGGTGGCGGACAGCGTGTCGGTGATGCGTCATTCATCCTGCAGGTAAACGCCCAGGCGCATCACGGAGCTTTTAATACGGAGATTCTCATCCGGGTTATCGAAGTTTTTGAATGCTTGCGTGATGCTGGTGTTGTTCTGATATTCGAATCCCGCCATCAGCTTGTGATCGTTAAAGGCGGTCGATAGCAAGCGCAACTCCATGCCGTGCCAATCGCTCGGGCCGGTACTTAAGGTTTTTTCGCCGCTGTAAAAGCCTGGCTGTTCGTAACTGTACCGGCCGAGAAATGCACGGCCTAGCACATTGAGGGTGTCATTGAGAAAATTATCGTTATACTGAATTTGTGTGTTGAGGCGGCGATCGGTGACTGAAACCCCTTTGGCCAGCGGATCGGTCAAAAACATACCGGTTGGATCGCCCTTATGCCGGTTGCCGTAGATAAAATCGAACGACAGCGGGCCATGCGAGGCGCGCGCGAACATCTGTTTAACATTCTCGCCATCCAGGCGGTGCGCGATACCGGAAACGCCGGTATCGCCGAATTCAAAGAAACGATCTGCGCCACGCGATTGCAAACCGGAAAAAGAAATGAGCGCATCGGCGCCGTTATCGAACTGCTTGCCCAGCGTGACACGTTCTTGCGGCATGACTTCAGCGGTTTGATACGATGCTGACAGCTCGGCGCCTTTGATGTCGGCGCCTTTGCGGGTAATGATATTGACCACGCCGAGCATGGCATTCTGACCGTACACCGCGCTGCCCGGTCCCGGAATAAACTCGATCCGTTCGATCAGATCGATATCGAGGGGAAAATCCCGTCCTGTCGGCCCTTGGTCGTAGGTGGCGTCATTAATGCGATTGCCGTTGACGGTGATCAGTACGCGCGTATTGAAATCCCCCGGCAAGCCAAAACCGCGGGTACCTAGATATTCATATTGATAGTCATAGGTGGGATGAATGCCCGGCAGACTTGCCAAAGCTTGATTCAGCGTGCGCCAGCCGTAGGTGCGGATATCCTTGCGCGTGATGATACTGACAGCGGCGGCCGCTTGCTGTTGCTTCTGCTCATATTTGGCGGCGCCGACAACGCTGATGTTCATCAGTTGTTCTAGGCTCATCTGTTCCAGATTCGATGATGCGAATACTGGAAATGCCGGTACAAAGACCGAATAAAGAAGTAAGTATCTTCTTACGTCAGAATTTTTGCTAGAAGAGAGAAGTTTTGGCAGAGCAAACACAATCGTCAGATTTAATTCTCAAATTATGGAATTTAAACATGGTGGATTGAGTATCAAAATGAAGAGAAGTAGGGTTATTCTTATCTTAATCCAAATATTCAATAAAAATTTTCATTAAGAAAATATAGATCTGTATAAGTAATCCGGATTGATGACGGATGGAAACAGCAGGCAAATTATGCTTGCTATTACTGATGCACCTCGGTCGCAAGGCGCAGCAATTGCGAGCTTAAGTTTAAGCCGGCTTTCCTCGCCCGATTTAAGTTGGCTTCAAACGTGATTTTGTCATCTTTAACATTCATGTTAAGTACAACACCTTGCTCGCTTACTCCGGGACTATCCGCCACGGTTAGAACCGGTTTGTCTTTGATGCTATTGATCACGCCCGCCAAATCACCAATCGCGGCGCGGGAAATGAAAACCAGCTGACATTGATCGAGACGATCGGTCGTATTCATTCTATGGATGATCACTTTGCGTTCATTGATATTCTTTTTCTGCATCAATGAATCGAAATCCCGGTTGAAAGGATCTTTTCCATAAATGCATAGATTAAAGTTATCCATGTTGCGCTCGGGCCACGATGTAAAAATCGCAAAGTTATACAAAAACGCGGCTTTCAACATGTACTCACCCGATTCATCCGCGTGCGCGTTCGATGCCAAAGCGATGCTGGCACTGCATAGCAACAAGCCGAGCTGTGCATAAGGTATTCTGCGTGCGAATAGCCTGCATAGCTGGTGGATGAGTAGCTTGAGCGTTGCCGTCATCGTGCGATATTGTTAGAAACGCAACGTGAACCGGCCAAAAACGCCGCGCTGAATTTGCACCGGCATCGTCGGGATCAACTCAGGCGCGAATTCCTGATGGTGTGATTGCAGTAAGTTTTGTCCAATCACGGACAATTCCATGTTCGATTTGGGTTTCCACGCCAATCGTAAATCCAACGTTTGGTAACTGGCCACCTTCAGTCCCGGTAATTTATCGATGTGACGGAAAAAGGCATCCAGTTCAACGTTCTTGACCAAATCCAGTTGCGTGCGCAGGGTAAATTGATGTTTCGGATCTCCGCCCGATTCGGCTTCATGGCCCAGCGGTACCCGGTTCCTCACTTGCAAGTGGCTATAACTGGCATGAAGCGCAGCCGATCCAATGCATTCCATTGCCCGTAAACCTCAAAACCGAAAATCTGCGTTTGGCGCTGATCCATTATCTGAATCGTTGCCGGTGCGACTTCCGATTCACTGGCAGAATGATCATAGTCGTTGAAAAATCCCGCAATATCGACCGACAGATCGGATGTGATCTGTCGCCGGTAACCGGTTTCGAATCCCCATAAGGTCTCGGCCAGCAGATGCGGATTGCTGATGAGGCGGATGAATTCCGCGCCATCGCGGATTAATTGATTACCGTCGCGCTCGAAACGGGACGGCAGGCGTATCGAGCGGGTAGCAGAAGCCCAAATGGACTGTTTGCTGTCGGGTGTCCACAATAAGCGGAAATTGGGTAAAAAATTTCCGTGCGAGTAGGTGTTATCGAGAAATTTAATCCCCGCAGTCAGCTTTAACCGGCCTTCCACCAGAGGAATATCGGTTTGTGCGAAAACATTGCCGGTCTGCAAGTGGCGTCTTGCGGGATCAAAAGAAATCGGCAAGCCTATACCCAGGTGATCCGTTGTCCAGCGATAACCGCCACCCCAGACGATATCCTGCTGAATTGGAACGAAAGGAATTTGTGGCGGAAAACGATGTTGAAAATCCACATCGACGGTCTGGCGGGCTTCCCGGAAAGATAATTCGTTGCGATGCGTGCGATCATAATAGACTTGCAATGCGGTATTGGAACGCTCGCCGGTGGTGCGCTGCCAGCGAGCCAATGCATGCCCGCCGGCTAGATTGGCGTCTTCCGTGCGAATAGTTGCGGATTCTGGATCGGCGGGGTTTGCGAAAGCCGTATTCTGACCGGCTTTACCACCGTAGTACTGACCTTGAAAAGTCACGGCATTGCTGTTGTTGACATCCCAATCCGCGCGAAAACCAACCGTTCCCATGCGCCAGCTATCGTTTGCCCCGTTCGGACTGAAGCTGTTGTCGCGAGTAAACCCTTTGGTAAAGAATCGGTAGAAGAAACTGTCGCCGATTTTTCCGCCGTGGCGCAGCGTGGTGAATCCTCGCTCCTCGCTTCCACCGCCCGAGGTGATTAAATTACCTTGTGTGGTTCTGGCATGCTTGGTGATGATATGAATGGCGCCATTGGCGGCATTGGCTCCCTAGATGGTGCCACTCGGTCCGCGGATGACTTCGATGCGTTCGATATCTTCCAGCGGAAGATCCAGTGTTTCCCAGAATGTTCCGGCAAACAACGGAGAATAGACTGTACGGCCATCGATCATGACCAGCAAGTCGTCGGCAAAGCGGCCGCTGTATCCACGCGAGGTTACCGACCATTTGTTTGAGTCGATGCGGGCTACGGATAAACCGGGTGCCATGCGCAGCAGTTCAGGAATGCTATTGGCGCTGGCGCGGCGGATATCTTCCTGGGAAATGACAAAAACTGCCGCAGACGTGTCATTCAAGGTTTGCGGCTTGCGTGAAACAGTCGATATTTTTGTGCTCATCAGCTTCGGCCAGCGAAGCGTCGGAAATATCTTGCTTCAATGGCATGTTTTGTGCCGTGATTGTAGTGCTCGTAACCGAAAATAAGAGAGAAAACAGCAGACGAGGCCAAGCTGAACGCATTGCTTGCTTATTGGAAGTCGCGGTCATGAATAAATGTGCAGAGTTGCTTTGATAAGAAATCTTTTGCGCGCAAAATCATGGGATTCAGGATTGTAATCCTGATGTTCTTACCTGACAGCTTGGAATAAACGGGGAATTATGTGCTAGTTTGGCGCTATAAAAGCGGCTGCGCCGGTATTATGCGCGTTCGTTTTCCAGCAACCCCAGGAATCCGCCCGATTGATGATTCCATAATTGCGCGTAGAGCTGATTGTTGGCGATGAGCTTGGCGTGGCTGCCTTGCTCGACAATCTGACCCTTGTCGAAAACGATGAGCCGGTCCATTGCCGCAATGGTCGACAGGCGGTGCGCGATCGCGATGACGGTTTTACCTTCCATCAATTGATACAGGCTTTGCTGGATACCGGCTTCGACTTCGGAATCCAGCGCCGATGTGGCTTCATCCAGCACCAAGATGGGTGCGTTCTTGAGCAGCACGCGGGCGATGGCGATGCGTTGCCGTTGTCCACCGGAGAGCGTCACGCCGCGTTCGCCGACGTGCGCGTCGTAGCCGGTGCGGCCTTTGATGTCGCGCAATCCCAGGATGAATTCATGTGCTTGCGCTTGTTTAGCGGCCGCGATCATTTGCGCATCGCTGGCATCCGGTCTGCCGAAAAGAATATTGTCGCGCACCGAGCGATGCAGTAGCGAAGTATCCTGTGTCACCATGGCGATATTGATACGCAGACTGTCTTGCGTGACGGTGCGGATATCCTGCCCGTCGATGGTGATGTTGCCTTGCTGGGTATCGTAAAAACGCAGTAACAAATTGACGAAGGTCGATTTTCCCGCGCCCGAACGGCCGACGATGCCGACTTTCTCGCCCGCGGCGATATGCAAATTGAGACCGGAGAAAATACGCAGTGATTCGGATTGTTCCGGATGATACGAAAAAACGACACGGTTAAAATCAATCGCACCTTGCGCTACGATGAGTTCCTTGGCATCTGGCGCATCCGTGACCCGTTGTGGTTTGGAAATGGTGTTGATGCCGTCTTGCACGGTGCCCATGTTCTCAAACAACGCATTGACTTCCCACATGATCCAATGCGACATGCCGGTCATGCGGATCGCCAAGCTCATGACAATTGCGATCGCGCCAGGGCCGATACCGCCTTGCAGCCAGATTGCGAGCCCCAGCGCGCCAGTTGCGAATACCATCAGCATATTGATGGTCCAGACGCTGAAATTCAGACCGGTCGCCAAGCGCATTTGCGGATAGACCGTGGCCATGAATTCTTCCATTCCGGCTTGCGCGTAGGCCGATTCCCGCTGGCTTTGGGAAAACAATTTAAGCGTCAGAATATTGGTGTAACTGTCGGCGATGCGTCCGGTCATCAACGCGCGCGCATCGGCTTGCAAAGTGGAAACGCGTTTTAAGCGCGGCACAAAATATAGTAGTATGCCGATGTATAAAATCAACCAGGCCACGATTGGCAAACACAGATAGGGATCGGCGTTGACCACTAACAATAAGGTTGTGGCCAGATAGATGATGACGAACAAAATGACATCGAGCAGTTTCAGCACGGTTTCGCGCACCGACAGGGCGGTTTGCATGACTTTGGCGGCAATCCGTCCGCTGAATTCGTGCTGAAAAAATGCGTAGCTTTGGTTGAGCAGGTAACGATGCGATAACCAGCGCACGCGCATCGGGAAATTGCCCATTAGCAACTGGTTAATCACTAAAGCGTGCGACAGCACCAATAGCGGAATCCATACCAGAATGAAGATCGACATGGCCAGCAGTGTCGGCCATTCGCTCTCAAAGAAGTGTTCAGTTTTATGCGCCGCCAGCCAATCGACCATTTGCCCGACCAGACTATAAAGCATTGCTTCACTAACTGCTAACAAAGTAGTCAGTAGCGCCAGCAATACCAAATAACGCTCGATGCCGCGAATGTAGTGGCGGCAGAATTGAAATAACCCTTTGGGCGGCTCAACCGGATGTTCCGGCGGATACGGGTCGATCAGACGCTCGAAGAAGCCGAACATGGTTGCGATACTCTTGATTTAACTACTGCTGAGTTGCTCGAAAATCCGGAATCCCGCGACATAAGTGCCTATCGCGGCACCAAGCGAAGATAAAATGAAAATCAGCAAAATGCGCGTGACTTGGTTATTCCACCAGCCTTTTAAGCTGGTTGTATCGGTTCTGAGCCGGTTGAAATCGCTGACCTTGGGTTTGCGCAAATAGGCTTCAACAGCCGCTACAACCATTCCGGCACCGATGGCAGGATGCAGCGTTGTGAAGGGAGCCGCCAGGAAAGCACTCAGAATGGACAGCGGATGCGCCAAAGCGATGGCTGTTCCCACTGCGGACAATCCACCGGTTATCAGCACCCAATCCATGACCATGCTGATGCCGATATCTGGGCTTTGCATAAAGCCAAAAACGAAACCGGCCAAAACGAATACCACGATCAGCCAAGGGATGAGCTTGAGCCACGGCGATGGTGGCGGGATGTTGTCCAGTTGTGCAATGTGCTCGTCCGGATTATCCATGGGATGCTCAGCAAGCTGCCGTGACATGCCATTCAGATGACCGGCGCCGACCACAGCTAGAATATGCCGGTAATTGTTTTCCCGGCATTCTTTGACGAGCCGCGCGGCCATGTATTCATCCCGTTCACTGATGAGCGGACGGAACAAGTCTTTTTCATCTTCCGCGAATTGCGAGAAGGAGCTTTCCAATACATCGCCTTCTTTCAGTTTTTCGATTTCCGCCGCGCTGAATTTTTCCTGACTGATGACGCTGGCGATCAAACCGGCAAAAATATTGATGCGTTTCCACCAAGGCACGCTGTGATAAATCCGCTTCATAGTCGTGCCGATTTCGCGGTCAATCAACAACACCGGTAATTGCGCCGCTTGCGCATCCTTGATGGCAACACGCATCTCCGCCCCTGGTTCTATTCCGAACTGCTCCGCCATGCGCTGCTGAAAAGCGCCTAACGCAAGGCTGGCGGCGACCATGCTTGCTTGACCATTTTTGATGACTTGGAATAAATCCATTTTAGCCATCGCGTCGGGATTGACGATGGCTTTATGCCGGCTTGGGCATAACTCAACCGCCACTGCATCGTATTGTCCAGTGGCGATGAGTTCTTGGACTTTATCCGCACTGGCTTTTGAGACGTGCGCGGTGCCCAGTAAGGTAATGCTGCCGCTGTTGGTTTTGACAGTCTTGATCGGCTCGTCTTGCGTGTCACTTTTACCGGTTGACGCGGTAGTTTGTTCTTCTAGTGTGGTCATTGGCGGTGATAGTTATAAATCATCGGAAGTGGATTGTTGTCGCTTTGCATAACGAAGATTATCACGGCGTTAACTAAAACAGAATTTAGTTCTGTACAAGTTCAAAACAGCGCGAAATAGTGAACATTTCGATGTGACAATTGCAGTACACATGTACTAACAAAAAGGGAATGATGTTCTATGTACTTAAAAAAATTCAAACCTATAATGGAATACGCTGTAATCGTTAAATAAATTTTGCATTGAAATATACAAAGTTTAATTGATTAATGGGTAGTTTGAAATTTAAGTTGGTTGTGAAGAGCTAAGATTCTAACAACTATTTTATGTTGCATCGATAAATTTAGGGAGTTAATTATGAAATTCGAATTGAGAAAAAATTGTCTGGCACAAGTTGTAGCAATCGCTTTATGCGGTTCGTTTGTTTCTGCAGCACAAGCTGCTCCAACCGTAATCAGCGGTTTCGGCACTACTTCCGCAACGATTGACGATGCAGGTTATTTCTCACCTGCTGGCGCACTCGGCTTAAGCTTCAACGGCAGAGAATTTGTTAATCTGGGCACATTTGCATCCAACTGGTCGCTCAACGCCAACGGCGGATCTGTTGCCGTTGCTGATTCAGTGGCCGGTAACAATCCATTAGCAACGACTGCTTTTGGTGCAGGTGGCAGCATTTCCGTTGTTACCAATCTTGGCGGTGGCGGTGGTGGCTGGAGTCTGGTTGAGACAGTCAGTGTTCCAGCAAGTGGTCACGTAGCTGTTCAAATTCAATTGACCAACAACACCGGTGTCAATGCAACCGGCGTGCAATGGGGCGTTGGTATCGATGCTGACCAAGGTGTTCCAGCCGGTTTCGGATTTGGCACAACAAACGAAATTCTGGGGCTGGGAAATGCATCTGCTGTAAGAGCTACCAGCCTGGATGGATGGTCGTTAACACTGGCTAACACAACCAGTGCATCGGCATTTAACATTGCTGGTTATATCGATCCATTCAGCTGCTGCAGCCCGGTTGATCCTGCTGCCATGTTAGCTGCTGCTCAAGCAGTTGGTAATTATGGTTTTGCAGACAGTTCAATTAACCTGGCTTATGATCTGGGTGCCATTGCTAACGGTCAATCAGCAACTTTCGGTTATGAATACATTATGGCCGTTCCAGAACCAGAAACCTATGCAATGTTACTGGCTGGTCTTGGTTTGATCGGTTTCTCAGCACGCCGCCGTAGTGCAGTGTAATTAGAAACAAATTTAGAAGCCACAGAGATAAGATTTTCTCTGTGGCTTTTTTGTCTTCTGCATTTAAGGTAATTCAATACATGCGTTACCAGCAATGAGCGCAAATAACTCAGATCAATGATTGCTAAACACGCTTACGGTAATCAGGGTTTGTGAAATTCCTTGCTCTCGATATAGCAAAGAAAACAGATTACTCTTAAATCTGTTTGGATTTCTGGGTTTTGTTCATCTTTCGTCTATAAAATCGATAACACATTCGTTGCCGCACTCAATTCCATAATGCGAGCTTACGAGAGCAAATATCGGTGTACAATTCACGGAATTGGATGCGTACAAGTCAGATTCAATGTGATAACTTGCGAGGGAAGTGGTTGTTATGAAGAGATTAATTGCTGCTGTTTTTTTTATTGTTGCGATTACACTATCCGGCTGCGTGGCTTCATCGGGGAATCATCAAGCGCCTTATATCTCGCCAGCGCAATTTCAAACTTACAATTGCAACGAATTACTGGCAGAAATTGAGCGAATTCAAACCAGAGTCAGTCAATTGACGGGTAAGCCGGATGATAAAACACCGGCCAAGGATAAGTGGATACTGGGCGCCGATTTATCGCTTTCCTGGGCAGCGTTATTTGCACTCGGCGGAACTAAAGAACAAGAAGCCGAATATGCACAATTAAAGAGTGAATATGATGCGATACAACAATGGGCGGTCATCAAACAATGCCCCGGTGTGATTCCACCTGCAGAGAAACCGCCGGAATTTGATCCCAATTTGGTCGATTCACATAAGCCGGATACCAAGACAAGTCAACGTTAAGAAATAAATCATGTTTTAATTTTTGAACCGGATTGCACTGAGAGGCGGCGATGCCGTGCAAGATAACGCGGTGTCCAGCCATGTGGGATCTTGTGCACAAAATGATAACGTGCCACATGATAACTAGGGTCAAAGCCATAAAAATTCAGTTGCATGTGCCGGAGTTCTTCGGTGCGGTAGTTTTGTAACGGCTTTAATTGTTCATCCAATTGACGCTGCTGCGTTTTGTGTTGTAAGAGTGCAGCGAAATCCGGATTTGCAGCAAGCGTTTCGGCAATACGAACTATTTCCTTCTTAAAGTCTTCCGGGTTTAAAGCAAAGCAATCATCGATCAATCCGATATCCCGGGCTTTCTGTGCACTGACCGGCAAACGATTCTGTGTCAATGCGTGTACACACGATGCGCCGACCCGGCGCGGCAGCAAATAAGTCCAATATTCCGAGCCGTAAAGATTTCCCATGCTTTTATAATGCGGATTGAGTAAAACACTGGCACGCGCAAAAATGTAATCGGCAGCCAGCGATAGAAACACGCCACCGGCACCGGCATTACCTTGCAGCGCTGCGATCGTGAGTTGCCGGTTGGTCGTAATGATTGCCTGTACCAGATCATTCATGGCATTAATGTTGTGCCAAGACTCATCGGCAGGACTATCGGCATTTTCGATGTGATTGAGATGGATGCCATTGCTCCAGAAATCGGGTCCACCCATCAACACGATTACACGAACATCGCTTGCTGTGGCTTGCAAGTAAGCTTGACGCAAACGTTCACACTGCCCGGTATCCATAGCGCCGTTATAAAAATCAAAATGCAGGTAACCGATGTCTTTCTTTCGTTCAAACCAGATATCCCGGTAAGTGTTGCAAGACTTCGCGGTGAAAGGATCAAAAGAAATTTCCGGTACAGCGTTGAGACAATCTTTTAAAGCAATCGTGGCAGCCAGTTTAAAAGTAGGTTCAGCGTCATTTTTATGTTTCAAATGACCGATCCAGACCGCGCCATCCACGGTAGCCCGGCAGATGGCGTTGTGACGCTTGGCGATAATTGCTCCAGGGATGCCGGTCAGATCTTCTTCGCAGCAGGCATCATACAAATAATAGGATTCATCCAGCAGCGTATCCAGAACACCGGGGAATCCATCGGCGGCATGGATTTTTCTCACAATAGTGCGCGTGTTGTCTCGTTGCCAATCGATGCGACGGTCAACTTGCCAGATGGACGTATGTAACCGGCCATAGACATCAACGTGTGAATAATCCAGTGGAACCGGTTTATAAGCACCGGACTGAAAACGGGCTACCGCAGTGAGCACAGCGCGGGTTGCCGCTTCAACGACTTCGTGGCGGTACAAGCTGCTTTTGCGGGCCAGCCGCATCGGAAAAACTTCCGCAGCCCAGATATCGCCCGCATCCATTTCCGCATTGGCTTGCAATACGGTTACGCCCCATTCCTGCCGATCCAGCATGATCGCCCAATCGAGCGCGGCAGGGCCGCGGTCTCCGATGATTCCCGGATGAACGATAAAACAGGTATATTTGCGCCAGATGGTTTCCGGGATGACGCGTTTTAGATAAGGCGCGATAATCAAGTCCGGTTGGAAAAGTGCGACTGCTTCGCAGCTCGTCGCGTCGTTGATATCAAACTCGATGGATATATCATGTCCGCAATGCGTCAATTCGACAAACAGACGTTGCGACAGGCAATTGAAGCTGTGCGTGAGAAACAGAATTTTCAATTGACGGGAATCAACAGATCCGGGGAAGTTGCTCGCCGCTTAACCAATCAACGACGCGTTTGCCGCCAAACCGGGTTTGCATTTGCACAAAGCAGTGCGCGTCTTCGATGACTTCGCCGATGATGCGGGCATGCTTGCCCAGTGGGTGGGCATGCATAGCATGCAATAGCTTTTCGGCATCTTCCGCGGCGCAGATTGCAATCAGCTTGCCTTCATTGGCAATATACAACGGGTCCAGACCGATGAACTCACAAGCGGCTTGGACTTGTTCCTGGATTGGCAGCTCGTTCTCATGGATCATCATTCCGACCGACGATTGCTGCGCAATTTCGTTTAAAGAAGTGGCTACACCGCCTCGAGTAGGGTCACGTAATACATGGATGCCGGGTGTGACTGCGATCATGGCGGATACCAGATCATGCAGAGCCGCAGTGTCCGATTCGATAGTGGTTTGGAAAGACAAGTTTTCACGCAGCGCCATGATGGCGATGCCATGATCTCCGAGTGTGCCGGATACCAAGATCTTATCGCCGGGCCGGGCATTGCCACCGGAAATATGAATCCCTTCCGGCACCATGCCAATGCCCGTCGTGGTGATGAATACGCCATCGCCGCTGCCTCTTTCCACCACTTTGGTGTCACCGGTGACAATCGGTACTTGCGCAACGTGAGCCGCCTTGGCCATGGAATCCACGATGCGTTTCAGATCGGATAACGGAAGACCTTCTTCCAGAATAAAACTGGCAGCCAGATAGCATGGTTTGGCGCCAGACATGGCAATGTCATTGATGGTGCCATGCACTGCTAAACTGCCGATATCTCCGCCAGGAAAAAATAAGGGGGTAACGACATGGCTGTCGGTAGACATCACCATGCGGCCATTAACGCTCGGGAAGCTAGCCTGGTCATTCATTTGCCGCAAGAATTCGTTATCAAATGCGGTCATGAACAATTGCTGGATCAATTGCGCCATCGCCCGTCCGCCGCTGCCATGATTCATTTCGATGCAGCCATGCTTCAAGTCAAGTGTGCGGGTATACCCTGGTTTAACTTTACCTGCGGACATTAATTTTCCTGCGCCGCAACATGATTATTTTCACGGAAACGGCCATAGCTGTAATGAGCGGCACAAGCGCCTTCAGAAGAAACCATGCAGGAGCCGACCGGGTTTTCGGGTGTGCAGACGGTGCCAAAAATTTTGCAATCCTGCGGCCGTTTAACGCCGCGCAAAATAGCACCACACTCGCAGGCTTTGTTATCGGCAATGGATGTTGTGGAAATGCGGAAACGCTGTTCGGCGTCAAAGTCGGCATAGCTGGATTTGATTTTCAGCGCGCTGTAAGGCACCCACCCCAAGCCACGCCACTCAAATGCACGGCGTAATTCGAACACTTCGGCGACAAGCGATTGTGCTTTGCGATTGCCTTCCGGAGAAACCGCGCGGGTAAATTCATTTTCTACCTTGGCGTAACCCGCATTGATTTGGCGTATCAGCATCAAGATGGCCTGCATGACATCGAGCGGCTCAAAACCAGCTATCACCACGGGTTTCTGAAATTCCTCGGCAAAATATTCGTATGGTTGGCTGCCAATGACGACGGAAACATGCGCCGGTCCGATAAAACCATCTAGCGGAACCAATCCAAACTCACGGACTTCCGGGGATTGCAAAATATGTGAGATGGCGGAAGGTGTCAGGACGTGATTGCAGAATACCGTGAAGTTTTTCAGATCGAGTGACTGTGCCTGCTGGATGGCAACAGCCGTGGGTGGCGTCGTGGTTTCAAAGCCGATGGCAAAGAAAACCACCTGCCGTTGCGGATTTTCCTGGGCGATTTTTATGGTATCCGCACTGCTGTAAACCATACGGATATCCGCGCCTTGCGCTTTCGCTTTCAACAAACTCATCCCATTGGCAGTCGGTATGCGCAGCATATCCCCGTAACTGCAGAGTATCAATCCCGGCATCTGTGCCAATTGAATCGCATTTTCCACGCGGCCGATAGGTAAAACGCAGACCGGACAGCCCGGGCCATGAATCATATGCACGTTGCCGGGCAACAGATCGACGATACCGAAACGGGAAATGGCGTGGGTATGGCCACCGCAAAATTCCATGAAATGGTAATCTCGTCCGGGGCTGGCTTCTGATGCGATGTTTGCAGCGATTTGCCGTGCCAGAGCGCCTGCGCGAAATTCATCGATATATTTCATTATGAAAGATTGCTATCGAGCGTCGATATTTCGGCGAACATCGCCAATGTGCGCTCCGCTTCCAGCGGATCCAGCTTTTGTAGCGCAAAACCAACATGTACGATGACGTAATCTCCAGGAACAATATCTTCAACCAATGCCAGTGAAATTTCTTTGCGCACGCCGCTGAGAATTACGATGGCATGATTTTGCGCAGTCAATTGTTCGACACAAGCAGGAATAGCAAGGCACATGGGCGCTTAATGGGAATTTCCAGAGAATGAAATTATGACATAATTAATCATCCTCATTATTGATAGTCAGAAAGTGATCAAACGAAATTTTTTTATTCAATATTCGATAATTGTGTTGATTGGATTAGCTGGCTTGTGTGCCATGCACAATTCTGCGCGTGCGGATAATAGCGTGTGGATCGACGTGGATACCATTGAGCACACTTTATCTGTGATGCAGGGAAATACTGTTCAAGCGGTATTTAAAAATGTAGCGATTGGGCGTTTCGGTACTACATGGTCAAAAATGACAAGAGACGATAAAACGCCGCTGGGTAGATTCAAGATTGGCTGGGTCAATGAGAAAAGCCGTTATTATCGTTTTTTTGGCCTTAATTATCCGAATCTTGATACTGCAAAACGTGCATTGGAGGAAAATAGGATTGATGAAGATACTTGGTTATCAATCTTGGCGGCAAAAAGTATGGGTAAGACACCGCCTCAGAATACACCGTTGGGCGGCCATATCGGCATACATGGGATTGGCAGGGGTGATCGAGAGATTCATCATCAGTATAATTGGACGAACGGCTGTATTGCGTTGACGAATGAGCAAATCGATCAGCTCGGCAAATGGATCAGACCCGGTGTATGGGTGAATATTCGTTAGTGCTGGAATGACTATTTATGCAGGTCTTCGTTCTTTGTTGTTAATTAATTGAATTGCATGATATTGGAAAATAGTTATTTCTATTAATTACTTATGATTCTGTTTGTGGCATTTTCGATCCGGTGCGTGGTAAATTTGTCATAAAATGCATTTATTTTGCGGTAAAAATCGGATAAGATTCCGGTGCGTTAATGATATTAAAATATCATTAACTAGTAGAAATAGTGGATGTTTGTGCGTATTGAATAGAATAAACAACTGAGGAGATCGGAATGAAAGGAAAAATCCAGCATCCAGTTCGCATGTTAACACTGGCAGCAATTGCGGGCGCTTTTATTGGGTTGACAGGATGTGCAACGACAGGTCAATTAGAAGAACTGCAAAATAAAGTGAATGCTGATATTGCGGCTGTAAAAGCTGATGCAGCTGCAGCAAAAGCAGCAGCAGATGCAGCTAACGCCAAAGCAAATGATGCACTGCGTATTGCGGACGAAGCAAACAGACGTTCAATAGATACAGAATCCAAAATAGATCGCATGTTCAAGAAAGCAATGCATAAGTAATACTAAAGTAAAATTTAGATTTGCATTCATAAAAAAACCCCTCATTCGAGGGGTTTTTTTATGTGTGTCGTTTACACCGTTATAAGAGACTAATGGTTGTTTTGCGTGTGTAATTGTGTTTGTGCAGTAGTGCGAGAGATCAGCACAGGCATACCACTTTTTTCTATGATCGCTTGTTTTAGGGCTTCTTGATCGATTTCAAAATCTGCGGGTATGGTTCTTTTGCTGCTTTTTAATGCGAGAAAATCATTGATGGCGGTAACTGCCATGTGCTTATAGTTGGCGTATTTCCCTTCGTCTTCTTCTAATGGCGGGTGAAGTTCAATGAAAAGCGAGTCCAGTAACCAGCCGAGTTTAATGGGTTGATTCACTATTTGCACTGCTGTGCCCACCGGGACTTTATCAAAGAGTGCTTCTATGTCTTCCGGATACATGCGAACACATCCTGCGGAAACGCGCATACCGACACCAAATGGTTTGATTGTCCCGTGTATCAGATAACTGCCGCTACTGATACCTAGACGCATGGCGTGCCGTCCTAAGGGATTCGTGGGGCCTGGCGGAACTATACTGGGATAGGGTTGCTCCCCATTGGCAATTCTGTCCATCTGGAGAGATTTTGGCGGTATCCAGGTGGGGTCTTTCTTTTTATCAACTATTTTTGTTGTTCCCAAGGGGGTTATCCAGTCCATTCTGCCGATGCCGACCGGGTGTGTAATAATCATTGGTTTTTCACTTTTTTTGGGTTCCGGGAAATAATAAATTCTCATTTCAGGCAAGTTAAGTAGTAATCCCTTGCGGTCGCCGTGAGGAATGATATAGCGGCTAGGCAGAATAACCTCTGCGCCATCCTGGGGTAGCCATCGATCTACATTGGGATTGGCCAGTAGAATTTCAATTTGACCAATGTCGTATTGGCGTGCGATATCGAGTAGTGTTTCCGCGCTGCTTGCATGTGTAGTTCGTATTTGGCCAAAAATATCAATATCAGAGGGTGGGAGTACCCATGTTTCAGCTTTAATTGGAAAAGCGGATATCAAACTCAGTATTGCAAAGAGAAGCAAAGAAGATTTACGCATAAGTCGTACCTTACAAAGGTGTTGTCCTGCTTAAGTTATGAGGTTGTGAATGTAGCGGATGATAGCTGAAATTCCCTGATTCAAAACATGAAAAACAGTATAAATATGCCTTTTCGAATGAGGAGAAAATTAATTTATATTGCTTCAATATCAGTAAGTTTAAGAAATTCTGAACGAATTTCCAAGTGATGTAAAATAAAATTTATCATCAGAAAAACAACAAATATGTTGTATGGGAACAACATATTTGCTGCTTAATGTATAAGATTTGTTTGTTTTTCTTGCAGTATGTTTCTGTATTGGGGCACAATCAAATCAAACCTCCCGATTGGGGAGGTCCGAACAAGCGGGGTGCATTCCACCGGAATGTAGTGAGACAAAATAAGACGGCCCCAGTCGTTTTAACATTAAAGGAGAACTTCGGTATGAAGAAGAAACTTATTTCGTTGGCAGTAGCCGGTGCACTTGCAGCTCCGATGGTTGCATCAGCACAAGGAACAAACGTAACACTGTTCGGTAGTGTGCAAGCTGAATATGCAACAGTGAACAAAGAAGGTCAAAGTAGCCAGGCTCATATCGGTGACGATACAGGTCGTTCCAGATGGGGTATGCACGTTACTGAAAATTTGGGTGCTGGCTTAAAAGCAAAAGCGCATGTTGAGTATGGTTTTAGTACAGGCAGTGGTGCTCTAGGCATTGCTCGTGAGCGTTGGGTCGGATTGGCCAATGACAATTGGGGTGAAGTAAAATTTGGTCGCGTTCAATCACCATTTAAAGATTTCGCTGGTGGTATGACTATTGATCCATTTGCATATACAACCCTCCAGGCATCAGGTAGTGGCGGTACTATGTCAGCATCAGCAAATGGTCTGGGATCAGGAGCAAATGGCTTCGTAAATAGCGCAGCTCGCTATGACTCACCTAAAGTCGAAGGTTTTAGCTTCTCAGGTATATTAATGCCAGGTGACTCTAACAGATTAGATCCTGCAAATGTTATCGTTCCATCGGGTAGCTTTGCTGGAAGTCAGTCAAATTCAGGTGGTGAAGATGGTGAATGGGACTTCCAAGTTGCAGGTAAATACGAGGCTCAATTTCAAGGTCATAATTTAGCCGTATTTGGTGGTTATTCTCGTGATAATCTCAGTACCCGTCAAAGAACAGGTAATGCAGGCTATCCTGCTTTAGTTAATAACGAACATATCTGGCGTGGTGGTGCATCATGGAGCTTCCAAAACTTCAAGTTGAATGGCCAGTATGAAAATATTAACAATGCCGTAGGTGCAGCTACTTGTACCAATGCCGGTATGTTAGGTAACCCAGCAACGGGCTCACCTGATTCACGTGGACAATGCAACTCAGCGATGAACTGGGGCGGTGACGGTAACATCTGGTTTGCTGGCGGTCAATATGATTGGGGTAATACCAGCTTTATCGCTCAAGGTGGTATGACAAATGCTCATGGATTGGCTGGTGGTGCATCAAGCCGTGAAGTAAGCAGCTTTACCGTTGGCGCAATCCACAATCTCAGCAAACGTTCTAGCCTCTTTGGCGGTTATCAACGTGCAATGGTTGATGATAGAAACGCTGTGTTTAGAGATAGCAACACCTATAGCATAGGTATGCGTCACAACTTCTAAGAAAGTTTTAGTCTCATAAAAAAGGCACCGATTGGTGCCTTTTTTATTGTCAGAAAGAAATATAATAAATCCTTATTAGCCTTTTTCTGGTTGTAAATTTGTAATTCAGTAAAGATTGAAGGATTTTTAAAGGAGAATTTGCAGTTATGAGTATGAAGAAATGGACTGACGAAGAGCTGATTACTACGCGCGACAATCTGGATGCATGGGATAAACGAAGGAAGAGCTCGGGCGCGGGCTCAAAAATGTGGTTATTGACAGCACTTTTGGGTGCGTTTGCCATTTCTACTGGAGTCGCATTTATCTTTCTTGATGGTATCGATGTGATGAGCGTGATATTGATCGTTATGGGCGCAGTGACATGCTTCTCCTGGTATAGAAGTGATAAGCAACTTAAAGACAATATTGGATTTCTGGCCGAGATCAACAAAGAGATTAAAGCGCGAAAATTGAAAGATACTTCAAAATCCACTAATAAAATGAATGAGCAAACAGAAGAAATCAAAGAGGATCACAAGCAAGAGCCATCTGTAGCGGAATCTCAGGTTGTTGATAAGAAATAGAGAACGAAATCAGAGCATCAAATCTGGTATGAGAATGGGTAATTTATGGACAACATTTGTTCAATTTGTTGTTTCCAAAGTAGCGCATTCAAAAAAAATTCATTTGCAAGACGATTTATCTGAACAATCGGATTTAAGTGCGGAAGATGGCTTGATTTTTAAGGCACTTTGTCAATTTATATGGGTTCAGGGTGACTTGCTGCCACTTATTTTTGATGTGGAAAATGAAATTTATACGAAGCAAGGAATTACCCGATCGACACTCAAGCGCATTGAAGAGATTGATCTGATTGTATTTGAGAACGATGGTTTTATTAAGAAAGGCTACGGCAAACATACGCGGTTGTTTTATGACGGTAAACCAACAAAAATAGGATTCCAGCGGGATGCTGGTAATTACCTGGATTTGGGGCATGTGCTGCTGACCGAGCGTGGTAAGAAATTAGCGCTGAATTTTAAGACACCGAGAAACCAGCAATTCTATGAATATGTCATCGCCAGATGGTTTCAGCAAGGACTGGTATTGTCATCAATACAAGTGGACCGCAATCGAACAACGAATTCTCTGAATCATGCATGCTCAATCAAAGAATGAGAATGGCGCGGTAATCATTCACATTGGTGAAGGTTGGGTCTGTAATCACTAAATCATTTAATTGCTGAAAAAATGTGTAGGCATCGTTATTGGCCAGATACGCTGTAGTATTTAAGCCAAGTTTTTCCGCGCGATGAAACGAATCCGGTGTAATGAGGGCACCGGCATTGTTTTCGCTGCCATCCAATCCATCCGTATCGCAGGCAAGGGCGTAAATCGCTCCAGTGCCTGCAAGCTCTATCAATAGCGATAGCAAAAACTCGGCATTGCGGCCGCCGCGGCCCTTACCTTTGATCGTGACTGTGGTTTCGCCGCCCGATAATAGAACGATAGGTTTTTTTAACCACTGTGGGTGGTGATGGATCTCTTTGGCAAATGCAGCGTAGCTTTTGGCGATTTCGCGAGATTCACCGCTAACGGTATCACCCAGAATCAAAGGTGTAATCCCGATACCACGGAAATATTCGGCGGCTGCAACCAGTGATTGATGTGCATTGGCGATGATGCGGTTTTCGACATGGGTAAAAATAGCGGAACCGGGCTTAGGTGTTTCATTCACAGCACCGGCTTTTCCTGCCAGTAATATGCGCTTAACTGCTGGCGGCACATTCAGATCATAGCGTTCCAGTACCGCAAGCGCATCGGAAAAGGTGGATGGATCGGGTGCGCAGGGACCGGAAGCGATATGCGTTGCGGCATCACCGGTAACATCCGAAATGATCAAGGCCAGTACCTGTGCTTTGCAGACTGCTGCGAGCCTGCCGCCTTGAATAGCCGATAAATGTTTGCGAACCGTGTTGATTTCTTGAATGCTCGCGCCGCAGCGTAATAATTGCTGCGTCACTTCTTTCAGATCTGGCAATGAAATGCCCGCTATGGGCAGGGAAAGTAAGCTGGATCCGCCGCCGCCAAACAGGCAGAGCAATAAATCATCAGCGCTTAATGCTTGAACCATTGAGAGAATTTCTTGTGCTGCTTGCGTGCCATGATCATCAGGGATGGGATGCCCGGCTTCAACGACTTTAATTTTATGCGTGGGTAGCGCGTGTCCATAACGCGTGACGACCAAACCGTCGATCTGTGCGCCCGCAGGCCAAGCATTTTCAACCGCCTGCGCCATGGCAGCCGCCGCTTTCCCGGCGCCGACAACGAGTGTGCGGCCTGGGGGAGGATTGGGGAGATGTTGCGGCACGATATGTGCGGGATCGGCAGCTTTCACGGCGGCTGAAAAACTTTCCAGTAAATAGCCGCGCGGATTCATTTTTTCAGCATGGGTTGCAGGTAATGGCCGGTAAAACTGTTTGTATTGGCGGCAATGTCTTCCGGTGTGCCTTCCGCGATAATGCATCCGCCCCCGTCACCGCCCTCGGGACCCAAATCAATAATCCAGTCGGCGGTTTTGATGACATCGAGATTGTGTTCGATGACCACCACGGTATTACCGTGATCTCGCAGCCGGTGTAGCACTTTCAGCAGTAAATCGATATCCTGGAAATGCAGGCCGGTGGTAGGTTCATCCAAAATATACAGCGTGCGCCCGGTATCGCGCTTGGATAGTTCGAGCGATAATTTCACCCGCTGCGCTTCTCCGCCAGACAATGTGGTAGCGGATTGTCCCAGGGTAATATAGCCGAGACCGACCTCCAGCAGCGTTTGCAGTTTGCGGGCAACCACCGGTACCGGTGTGAAGAATTCATGTGCATTTTCTACCGTCATTTGCAGCACTTCGTTAATATTTTTGCCTTTGTATTGAATCTCCAGTGTTTCGCGGTTATAGCGACGGCCATGGCAGACATCGCAAGTGACATAAATGTCCGGTAGAAAATGCATTTCTACTTTGATGACGCCATCGCCCTGGCAAGATTCGCACCGTCCGCCTTTGACATTGAATGAGAAGCGTCCGGGTGCATAGCCGCGTTCGCGCGCTTGTGGCACACCGGCGAATAACTCCCGGATCGGCGTGAACAAACCGGTATATGTGGCCGGATTGGAGCGCGGTGTGCGTCCGATTGGGCTTTGATCCATATTGATCACTTTGTCGAAAAAAGCCAGTCCGTCAATCTGCTGATAAGGTGCGGGTTCGGCGTTGCTGGCGTACAGGTGACGGGCAACCGCGCGGTGCAGCGTTTCATTGATCAGTGTGGATTTTCCCGATCCTGAAACGCCGGTGACACAGATAAAGAGTCCAACCGGCAGGTTCAGCGTAACATTCTTGAGATTATTCCCGGAAGCGCCTTCAATCCGCAGTATCCGGTCGTGATCCGGTGCATGGCGTTTCTCCGGGATGTGGATCGATAATTTTCCGGATAAGTATTTACCGGTCAGAGAGTGATCGTCCTCTTGGATCGCTTGCGGACTGCCTTGTGCCACCACGAAACCGCCATGCTCACCGGCACCAGGCCCCATGTCGACGACATAATCCGCGATTTGTATGGCATCCTGGTCATGTTCGACGACGATGACGCTATTGCCGAGGTCACGCAGGTTTTTGAGTGTATCCAGCAGACGGCTATTATCGCGTTGATGCAGACCGATGGAAGGTTCGTCCAGAACATACATGACACCCGTCAGGCCGGAACCGATTTGACTGGCGAGACGGATGCGCTGCGATTCGCCGCCGGACAATGTGTCGGCTGAGCGGTCCAACGATAGATAATCCAATCCGACATTATTGAGAAATTGCAGGCGGCTGGAGATTTCCTTGACGATGCGCTCGGCGATCGATTGTTTGTGGCCCGTTAGCGCAATCTGGTCAAAGAATTGTTTGGCTTTTTTGAGCGGGAAAGCGCTAATTTCATAAATTGCCTGTCCGGCAACATGCACATGACGCGCGGCTTGGCATAAGCGCGTACCTTGGCATTCCGGACAGATTTGCGCATTGAGATATTTCGCCAGTTCTTCGCGCACGGTTTGCGATTCGGTTTCCTTGTAGCGCCGCGTCAGATTCGGAATAATGCCTTCAAATGGATGCGTTTCTTGCTGCTTGCGTCCGTTCTCGGTTAAATAGGAGAAATGGATTTTTTCCTTGCCGGAACCATGCAGGATAATGTTGCGAATCGGTTCGTCCAGATTTTCAAATGGCGTTTCCAAATCGAATTGATAATGTGCCGCCAGACTGGTCAACAATTGAAAGTAAAATTGATTGCGCCGGTCCCAGTTTTTGACCGCGCCGGCCGCCAGTGAAAGGTGCGGAAAAGCGACCACACGTGACGGATCAAAGAATGTGATTTGCCCCAGGCCATCGCACTTGGTGCAAGCGCCCAGCGGGTTATTGAATGAAAATAATCTCGGTTCCAGTTCGGAGAGCGAATAGCTGCATACTGGGCAACTGAATTTGGCGGAAAACAAATGTTCATGGCCGCTATCCATCTCAACCGCCAGCGCGCGTCCTTCGGAATGACGTAATGCCACTTCAAATGATTCCGCGAGCCGCTGTTTGGCATCCGGAGAAACTTTCAGGCGATCAATCACAACTTCAATCGTGTGTTTTTTGGTTTTTTGCAGCTTGGGCAATGCGTCGATTTCATGCACTTCGCCGTCGATCCGTAAGCGCACGAAACCTTGTGCGCGCAATTCATCGAATAAGTCAGTGTTTTCACCTTTGCGCTCCACGATCAATGGGGAGAGGATCATCAGGCGGGTATCGGGCGGCAGCTGCAATATATGATCGACCATTTGCGACACGCTTTGCGCGGTCAGCGTGATATTGTGCTCGGGACAGTAAGGATCGCCGACGCGGGCGAACAACAAACGCAGATAATCATGAATTTCCGTGACCGTGCCGACCGTCGAACGCGGGTTGTGCGAGGTCGCTTTTTGCTCGATAGCGATGGCCGGAGAAAGTCCTTCGATCAAGTCGACATCGGG